>Ga0100402_1003086_pt1 | contig 18357 bp, 23 predicted proteins | sample CryGeyme20150102_FD_80419 | JGI IMG/M metagenome (GOLD analysis project Ga0100402, IMG submission 80419) | Groundwater microbial communities from Crystal Geyser aquifers in Utah, USA - Crystal Geyser metaG 2015-0102 | ecosystem: Environmental > Aquatic > Deep subsurface > Groundwater | place...
ATAAGAGTCTAAGAGTAAATGAGAAAAAAATGGTAAAACTCAAGATTTATTTTCATTATTTATTTTTTCTCTTCATTCATTCCAACCGATCAAGGATCAAGGAAGAAGCTTGTTTAAAAATGATTCTTAATAATAAATCAAAGAGACAAACTAGAGTGATTGCCATTTACTTAATGACTAAATAAAATATAGGCATACTTTTGAACAAGAACTATACTGCTAATTTAATATATTCTTCCGAAATTAGGAGTTCTTATTCTTACATTCATGTTTTCATCAAGATTTATTTTAACATAACAATGGAAGAAAAATGAAAACATGACTTTATTAATTTTCTCTGCAATTTTACCAACGAAAAATCAAGAGGGGAAGATTGTTATATTAAGGAGAACATATTGACCAGCAGAAATAGTTACTTGTTAGATTAAACGTTTATAGGTAAGATCAACGAAAGCAGACTTTTACTAATGAATAAAAAATCATTGTGAGATGATTAGTGCAAACATAAGAATCTCGCTTTCTTCTTCATAGTAGAATATGCTAAAATTGACAAAACTCTTTAGAGCTTGCAGACGATCAGTATAAATTCCCTATTCTAAGAAGCATGATATATTTTTTCCCTCTTCCTCGTAAAATATGATTTCTAATCTAAGAATGTTAGAGACAAAGAAATCTCTGTTTATTTATCATTGTTCCCTTTAATGGTGACACTTAGAGCAAATCAAATGATGTTTTATCCTACTTTCAATATACAAGTATTTCAACAAAATAATTAATATAATAATGATGAATGACTGTTCCAAGCTTCCTTTGGTTATACAGTAAGTTCAATAGGGTATATCCTGGTCCAGAAGTTCTAAATAAAAAATTGTGTTTTTGTATAATATTACAATATCATGGAGAGATAACATGCGGGAAGAAAGTTCGTAGCTGATGAGGTAACTGTGTCTCAAATTAGATAAAGTTTAGATTGTTGGAAATGGTCCTAGAGGAAGGAATTCCGATCAATCAGGCTAGAAAAGAGCTGAACCTAAAATATCCCACAGCCAAGTCAATTATTCAAAGATTTCGAAAGTACGGCCATCGATTGAACCACGAAAGACATGAAGATTTTCATAATGCTCGCTTCGATCCAGGTGATGATTCGGAACAAAGAAACATGAATCAGTCCATATAGAACCTTCATTAAACAAACAATCAGGGACAGCCTTATTGGCAGTTGAGGTACATTTACTACTGCTAAATGAATGCATTTGGTTACATGAGTTACACCCCGTACCCTATCTATGATTTTGTTTGGTGAGATTAATGTTTGCAACCTAATTCAACTTCAATATCAAGTAAGTTAAAAAAAATACGAATTCCTTTACTTTGTTAAAGGAGCAGTATGAGAGATATCGTAACTCACTATTTTATCTGATAAAAATAAGTGGGAAGTTTCTTTATCTTTACTTTAGGTTCACAAAGTACTGTTCTTTCAATACAATTGAGGGCTTATCAGACTCATAGGATGAAAATTATGGTTTTTCATCTTTACCACTTAATTTGAGAGTAGTAGATTAGCAAATAATGACACTGCTGATTGTATAAGACAAAAAATTGTTTGAAAATTTATTCATAGGGTGCATAGTAGTAGAGTAGAATTTTATCAATATTTAATTTTATTGATAACGGTCATGTTAAAAAGGGCTGCATTTGTGGAAGAAGAGTCATGAAATAGTCTGAAGAAAGATATACTTTATAAAGGAATTCTATCTGAAGTTTAAGAAAGCTTCATGATATAATATTAGAAAACCTGATCAGTTTATTATGATTTCAAATTTAAAAAGTAAAGTAGCTACCAATATCTTTGAATCCAGAGTTAGGAGATAAAATATTTATTAATTCATGTTTTTTCATAAAAATATATTGTCGAACATGTGTTGACTCTTCGACCCAATATGGAAATAGATGAAGAACAAAAATATCCATTCCATGTCAATTGACAACTCTAACTTAATTTTTAAGCCATGCATATCAAGGTCAGTTCTCAAATGAATCAGACAGTAAATTTTAATATTAAACTACATTTATTGTCAACCTATTCGATGCAATAATCAGAAATTTTTATAATTTGGATCAGTTTCATACCTCCATTCCTCCTGTAAATACACTCCTACCTTCATCAATCCACTCTCACTAGCATAATGATTACTTTTGTTCAAGATTTCTTCACTTGATTTTCCTTCCATGAACAGGCTGAGTACTATTTCGTGGAATTCTAGAACAGAAACAGTATGTTCTTGTAATTTGATTGTCTACATTATTTTTAGAATATTCCCAAGTACGAATGAGAAATCTGAAGTGGAAATATGATCCGTTTTTTTGACGATGAAAGCTTTGAGAGTATTGAGATTTGTTGATCGAAGTCGTCCCATTTTTTATTACATATAGTATATGTAGGGAACTATTTTAAAGAAAGATTAAGAGTTGAGGAAGAGGATATTTTAATCTTTCAAGTTTTAATAGGTTGTGCTCGATAATGGAAAATACCAAGCATCCATGCATATCAACCCTTTGATCAGACGACTCGCCTTATTTGTCATTCTCAAATTTGCCATAGTCTACAAAACTGTTGAACCTCCATATGATTGCCCAGCCAGATAGACATTTTCAATTCCTATCGTTTTATTGACTTCTGGAAAAATATTTTTCAATAGTTCTTTTTCCAGTAAGTGATCAATGACTGTTCCAAATTATTTGGCTCTGATTTGTAAGTCTTTATTTCTGTTTTGATAGAACATTCTTTCAATGATGTCGGGTTGTTTTGTCAACTATTTATCGAACTCAATTCTTACATGATCGTGGTCATGTTGAACTGAGACTACAATGTATCCATGTGAAGCCCACCAACCGCAAAGACAGCTGAAATTTGTCAGATTCGACCCTAGTCCATGACTGAAGACAACAACTTTCCATTTTTCTTCGGGTTAAGAGTCGTCCAGATAAAGAGAGGCATCTCCAAGTACAGGCATCTTTATTTTATTCATGAAAGACATGATGAACTTGAAAAGCCAGAAAGGAATGCGAGGTTTGGTCGGGTCAACAAAGACAATATCGTAAAATGGTTTGCTGTATCTCTCAGAAGGGATCCACTTGCAGTGAGATCCATCCGCCATGGAGGGATAAAAGACCCCTATTTCCATATTATTGATTTTGTAGCTACGATATCCTGCATTGTATGGTCCCTTGCCGACAATCTCGATGTGATAAAACTTCAGATAGACCATCAAAAACCCTAACACAACCACCAAGCAAGATTGTAGGATGGTCAATTCGAGTATATTTGAGGCGAAGAGTACAACAAAGATAGGTGTGTATGGCCTGGCCCCTTAGAAAGTCAGACTAACTATCGCTACAAAACCAGCTACGATCCAGAAGTACTTCTTGTGCTCTTATTCCATGATGATGATGCTTTCGAGGTAGAAGAGAAAGAGCAGGAACTTCTCAATGAGAAAATAGTGCTTTTTCATTAATATAAAAATTAGTATGATGCAGCATTCCAATCTACATCAGAAACTATTAAGAATATATACTACTATGGTAATCATGGTTTTTTGAAGCTATTTTTAATGTCAAGAATGAGCCTATTTTGTAAGACATTAGAATATTTACTACTTTTAGAAGAGAGTTGATATATTTATTTGTCAAATCTGATGAAGTAAGAAAGTGATCAGGTGGGCTCTACAGAAGTGGTTTCTCCTTATCTGAAAGAACCGGAAGTCAATGAAAACCTTGATCCGCTTCTTTAGGTCAACAAAGAAGAACAAAGGTTGAGCAAGACGCCCAAATACATAGCTGATATGGGATATAGAACCTCACAATTTGCTCAACCAGTCAATCAATTGAAACCTCAAGAAGCATCATGTCATTGTCAGGCATTCCTGGCTACTCTCATGTTGATTGGTGGCTTGGCTGCTGGTTTAATCTTGTTTCTGAAACATAATCCAACTCTTCCATTGTAGGGCATGCTTGGGGTCATAGCAGGTTCATATGTGCTCTACCTCATAGTCGGTTGTTGCTGCAACAAGTTAAACTCATATCTGGACAACGTTGAAAAAGGATAACGTTTTGAGTCGTACTACAACACCATCAGAGATAGTAAAGGCAGATTCAGATTTGATGCGGAATGCTACCACTACTAAACAAGGTACCACACAAGACACTATACTGATGCCAATGGTAATTCAAGGACCTAAACCTACACAACTCAGGAGAAAGTGGTCACCCATCGAGATACAGATTTTTTACATCCGAGCAAAATGGTCGATCAAAGTGGAATAATAGATCAGATCAGAGCGAAGACTGCCGTTGTTTTTATCAGATTCGCAATGCACTACAAATTCAAAGATTGGTATAGCGAGTCAAGATTCAACGATTTTTTCTACAACTTCAAACGTAGAAATTCCTACGACAGCTATCAGACTTATGAATATAAATACGAGGTTCCTGGTTTGGTGGAGAGAAAGGCTTTCTATGTGGGGAAGTTGGAATGTGATTTCGGGGGATGGTACTACCTGTGCGGTATGTTCTGCTGTCTGTGGCCTTACAGTTTATGGGTAGAAAAGAAGATAAGTCGCTTTGTGGTTGATTACCTCAAGATATTGACAATATGATGGCTTCTATGGACATTAACCTGACTATCACCTATTGAAAAGTCGAAGACGAATATTAAATAAAAGTGGGGATATAAGTTTGTGTTTATCATTATTAATATTTGTATTTGGTTTGTCCTCTGGAAGTTCGATCTGAAGTTTATGTTTGTATTTCTTATTTGTCATAGTCTTCTTCACTTGTCGGATCTTATTTAGGGAGGAGAACTCTCAGAACTATTCCCATTTACTTTTTGTATTGCTGCATTTTGAGCTCCATCTATTTTATTTTTTTCAAAGTCTTCTTTTTTGGTTTTGGTCGATCCTCCTCAATCGGTTCATTTTTCATTTGCCTTAACAAATTTTTTTGCATCTTGTCAACTTTTTCCTGTAATTCTTGCCTTTATTCCTCAACATGCTTAAGCATATCTCCTCTCCAGTCGGACATTGCTTGTGCTGACATCAATTAGGTTTGAATTAGGTCGATATCGTCGTTCAAATCTTCCAGTTGTTTCCGAAGAGAGATTTAGACTTATTTGAGTCGGTGATGCTCTTTGACAATTTAGACAACAGGGCTCAAATCATAATAGAGGGTGGCTATTTTATTCATGGCTTTCTTACAAATAGGACATTTTTGGGACTCATGGTTGATGATGTATGGTGTTATGCATGATTTATGGAAACAGTGCCCACATCTGAGTGCTGAAATTTATCTGGTGAGACTACTAAGACAGATGCTGCATGTGGGGAAAGCTTCAAGAATTGTTTATTAGTTAGCTTATATAAGCATTTGTTGAAAGTTTTTTGAGGTATGAATGAGAACATGGTGGTTTGTTAATAAGTTCGAATGTTTATAGAAATAAAAATAACTCCAACAACTTTTTCAGTGAAAGGTCAGCAAATTATATAGAGTTTGGATAACACAAAGTCGAATCTATAGTTTTTGATTAGATATCTCCAATCATTATATTCTGTTATTGCTGTATGGATCTAGACTTTGTACTAGGTTTTAGTATTCTGAGGTCGTTAATTTGTTTTCCCCTATTCATTATGAACTTTATTACAAAAATTTGTCTTCTTTCTATTTTTATTACTTGGAATTGATTTATCTATTGAACTTTCTTTTTTGATGAAACACATATGAAAGTATTTTCCGAAAATGATCATCATCTCATTCATATATTATTAGTGTAAGTGTGTGTTTGGATCCTTGGCAGATCAACCAAAATTGTAATTGCTGATTCCCTTCCATACTTATAGTGAACTCTTTTATTATTATTATATCAAACATCGATGGAACCAGACTTACCCAACACTTTCTCGTTTGCTATCGACTCACAGTTTCTCTTTGTCTGTACAAACTATGATCAGGTTATCAGGATAAGAGTCGAGTTTGTGAACAATTTGAAGCTTATATACTTTAAAGAGATCAGCAACATGGAATTTCCTGATCTGCTCAGACATACACCGATCAATACACCTGATAAACTAGCAATGTATCTATTCATGAGGAATACAGAGAAAGTTAAGTTTGAGGGTGACAGTTTGTTGATATAAATAAATAAAGGTCAGCTTGTCAGGCTACAGATGGATGTATTTAACATTCAGGGAAGGTAAAAAAATGACATTTAAATGAATTAAGAGAGATTTCATGATATAAAGAATGTGGAAAAGAAATAAATCAATCATAACTATTACAATCTTTTCGAGTTTTGGGATTTACAATATGGCCGTCATTCTTATTAAGCATAAGGAGCTATTCTCATCAAGCAATTTTCATAATGGAGGCAAGTTTCTGCTAGCCAACCACTACCCAAGCAGAAAATAAGCTATTTTAGGTTCAAAATGAATCGTTTTAGAGACCAGCTCAGTATCGGTTTCGGAATACACCAACAGTGGAGAAAAAAAGAAATATATAGTGGAGATACAGATCAACCAGGGTCTGTGGGCATCTGGTCAAAGAACAAACTTCATGCTGCTTGTATATGTAACGATGGAAGAAAGTAAATTGACTGGTAGAAGGACCTCTACTATCAAGAAGGAGATTAAATTGGAATGGAGGTCGACTTAATAGACATGAAAATTAATTGGTAGGTACACGACAAAAAGACTACTGTTCGTTTGGGAAGTAAATTTAAAAAAGAAGATTTATTTTTGTACTGTGTAATTTATGGAGCAGGAGATCGAGTAGAGCTTCTTGAGGCTGTCTTTCTTTGATCTTTGTTAATCTTAATAGAGAAGATTGAGATAAAAATGATGATGAATGATTGATCAAAAGTTTTAAGTCCTGAGCTCTCTCATAATGTTTTCCTTTTTGCCTTCTTCCTCCTCATTTTTGGCCATTGTCTTGTCTTTTACCTCCACCACTGACTCCTTTTTCACTGTGTTTTCCTTGCCTTCCTTTCTTCCCTTCATTTATTTCTACTCAGCTTCTGGGTTCTTCCTGTCAGATACATCAGGCTTTTCTAGCATAGCTTCGCTCATTTTTCGAGATCGCTTTTACTCTGCTTCTTTGATGGCTTCCTCGCATTTCTAGAGATACTCCTGACCATCCTTAGTATGATATTCCCATATTAGATTGAAAACCACCTCTGGGACATCGGGAGTGATGGAGGGCTTGACGCTTGCATCTCTGAGTTTGATCTCAATGAACTTCTTCTTGTCTGGTCTCTCAGCATCGTAGGGGAACCAGTTGTGGAGATGTTTAGGGCACACTCCCCACTGAGGGCCATGTTATTTGAATTCGACCATGGCAACCTGTTAGATTTATGAGAAGAAGATGGTCCTAGAGGTGGCCAGTGGGAAGTAGTACTTGTTGATGATAATGAGGTCCTTACAGACAGTAACTTGCTTGTCCTGATAGAGAATATCTGCCATTCCTATGAATATCTTTATACAAGTATGCTAAAATGATTAAGCACTAATACTATGCTATTTAATATTACCGGCAATTACCCTATGCTACTTGGATCACAAGTATGGGGAAATATATTTTTGATGTACAGAGATAACTTGGTTGGTGTTTAGGAGTAGCTTTATGAATGTTTAAAAGATGGCAACTTCATGTTTCATTTAGATGATGCAAAATCGCAAAAAGTAATATCGCTGCAAATTAGTGACTTCAAGTATCTCAGGGGCAACATAAGGTAGCGGCAAATTCATGTAGGCCCCTTAACATTGTTAAACTAAGCTCAATCCAACATCTGCATTTACTATGATGATAATCACTGAGTTATATATCAATAACCATACAAGTCTATAACAAAAGAAGATCAATCTACTTATTAGAACTACATCATCTTCTTGTCATGTCTTATCTCACATTCCCTGAACTTTTTTATGAGATATTTAAATCCTTTCCAATTAATGGGGTTCCACTCTACAGTTCATATCTATTTTACATAGGTCTAGAATCGATAGACTTTACCACTAGGCGCTGGCAAGGTAAGAACATCCTTTTTCAGTTATATGATTTCTGAATCGAGATAAATTTACCTGCAAAGGTTCAGTTTTTTTAATTGTTTCCAGTTGGCCTTACTGAGGTATTTGCAGCCATGATCCCGAATTAGGTTATCCCCTGACTTTATATACATTTACATATATTGAGGTTGGTCAAGTTATGAAGGTTTGCTCTCGCCAAAATGGCTGCTCCTTTGGGTCCAATATGGTTCTTTGCTGTATAATTCATGCCGTACAAATGACTATTTGCATATTTGACTGCTAATCTTGATTTTATACTTAACTTTGTTCGATTTCTCGAGTAATGGTATGCAGGGACTCATCATCGATATTTTTCATTCCTGACTAAAAAGCTCAATACTGAGATAGTAAGAGTGTATAGGAGGTTATTCTACTTATTTTTTGATTTAGAAGCCAGCTCTAACTAAATTCCTTGCTTGTTCGTTGCTTATGGATTAGGAGTACGACATTCTTTGACTAACTTTGTATGTAAATATATCTATACCATCATCTGATATACCTATACATCAAATTATAGATGTTCACTTGATAAATGTTGATATAAAATCCAATAGATCATCAAGTGAGTAGTTAAATGATGTCCATCAGAATGTCATCATCAAAATCTTCGTTGAAATGAAGAAGCATGTGCATGTATAGATCTTTGATTGATTTGAAAGCTTTTAGATGAGCATTGATAATCTGACCTACACTTGAACTACAAATTAAAGGAGGGCCTTAAATGCAAATGAAATATTGTTTGTCCCACTATGCTTAGAAAAAATTGGCTACAAGGAATTATCTCTTTCCCTATGAAAAAAGCCATTCTTCTGTTGTGTTGTCAAGATATTCGTATCCTCCATTTTTTTCATAAGTTACATGATAATTTTAGTGGAAATGTTAATCATGTGTTGAGGTCTCAAAGACAGTAAAGTTCCCAACTTTGAATGTTTTTTCAATATAAGTTGAATTCGCCAGTGCCCATTACCAATTATCTTTTGGAGCGATAATACAACTATTTTACTATTTTTTTATTCTGAACAAACCATGGTAGCACGGCTTTCCTTAAACGATATGAGAAACCGATACATTTGAGGTCATTTGTGAATGAACCAGAAAATACCTAGAGTTGATCTCTTAGATCGAACTAATGATGATTTGATTTTGATAAAGGTTAAAGATGTTTTCAAGGGTGTCAACAGTTCCTATTATTTGATGTTTTCCGCCTTTCAACTTTTAATCAATTTGATAAATTTAAAATTTGAAAGGTAAACTGGTATTATAATTGACTGGGTAACATGCAATTCCAGATTTATTATTTATTTTGGCTATAGCATGGTGAAGAGAATAGTTTCCAAAAGTGTTTTTAGAGTGAAAGATAGGCTATGACTTAAATTTCAAGTCCTAATAACGATAGTAATACAAGTCTAATCTTTTTTATTCATGGGCTATGGCTAAAAGAAGAACTTTGGTCTAGCTAAAAGTATGTAAATAGACCTCACAACCATTTCTATACCCTATTGGGATTGAAACTTATCTTATTTTCTGGCTCTTCAGACAAACAATCATTATTTGACGTCTTTTTTCATCAAACAAGACTACCGAGCTATCATCAATCATGCTGAATCGTTTAACACAGCACATGATTTAGCATCCCCAAAGAATTTATCCTTTTCCATTGTGATGTGTGAGAATCATGCTTTCATATATTCCTTGGTTTTTTTGCTGAAGAAGGACGAAAGTTTGGTCATAAGCAATGGAGGCAAAAGTGACTCTTTGACCAGGAGGAATGTAGGCTTCAGTACTAAGTTGAATTGTTTGCAGCATAGTGTGATTAAATATCATGGGCGGTAGATGAATCCCAGCATATGCAGAAGCTGAGCCATTTTGATCTGCAGGCAAATAAATTATTCAGTTGCCGCACTGCCGCTGATATTAATCAACAGTGTATAAATTTACAATTTACTTCTCTTTCATTTGCATTTGCTATAAGTAAACACACCTTAATTATCCAAACTAAATATACCAAATTCTTTGCAATATATCTCGGACAGAATAAAAAAATGAAAAAATATGATGATAAAACATCAGGTATTTTCAGGCATTTTTTGTCTTTGAACTTGGGTTGTTTATCAGTATGAAGTAAGTCACGTAAGTTGCATAGCATTCCCATAGCAAGTATGGTAAGAGGAGGTATGCTACTTCCTTTAAATTTTCAAGACAAAGATAGACAAGTCCCCATAGCACGACGTCCAAAACTATTATGATTCCCAGACAGAGATCGACTCGATGCAGTTTGAAGAAGATTATGGCCCATATCCAATTGATGATCATCTGAACACCAAACAGGATCTTTATTAAGGTCAAGTTAGGGATCTAAAACGAGGATTGGAGCTATAGTCTCCAGCCAGCAATAGCGATCAGAGTATAGAGGATAGTCCAGACTATTGGTGCTGCCCAGCTAGGTGGAGTGTATGGAGAGTGATACAATTTATTGTACCAGTTTTTGATATCTCCTCTCATGAAGATACCAAGAGATACTCCAACAGCTTGTATGACCACGATCCAAGCCACCAAAGAGCGATTTTGTGAGTTGTCAATGAATTCCAAGTCCATCTGATTTATTCTTGAGCTTTTATAGGTTAATCGATGAGATATGTTAGTTTTAATTTGAGCATTTATTGATTTCTGATCGCCATAAACCTTGGCTATTAAAAGTGTTCTAAATCGACATTTTAGAATTTGAAAAGGTTCTTCAATAAGCTATTTAGGCTAATGAAACTGATTGATTTTGTTCAATGCCAATATTTAAGAAAAATATCTTAACATAAATACAATGAACTATCAGATCATTTCAGTTGCCTTTTATCTTCTCTTGAGAGTTGTTGGCCCAGACATAGTAGTTTAGATAAGTTGCGAAACTGATCCAACTAATGTAGGGAATCATAAGAAGGGATACTATGTTGAGGCTTTACCAGCTGAATATGATGATGCCCCAGACAAATATATTGATGGGTATCATGATTAACAAAGCCAGACCTACCTTGTGGAAATTGAAAAATACTGGCGACCAACTCCAGTTAAGAATGAGCTGGGCACCATAGAGGATCCTGATAAGGTTGAGCTCAGGTGATTGTGCTGCCATTTGAAGTTTCCATCCAGCTATAGAGAGCATAATATAGAGTGTGGTCCAGGCAATAGGGAAGACCCAGTTAGGTGGGTTCAAGGGAGATCTTTTGAGGTTTTTGTACCATCCACGGATATCTCCCTTCATGAAGTAGCCCTGTACTGATCCGACAAACTGCAGTAGGAAGATCCAGCCAACTAGGCAGCCATAGTAGAAGGTTGTCTCGTCAATTTCCATCATTTTCGGTTGGTTTTTTAATTTTATCTAACATAGTGTTGTGTAAAGGATTTAAAATTGATTTTTCTGGTCGGGAAGATTAAATTACCCTGGGTTTTTCCAAAATAATGCTGATGTGTTGATGCTGATTGGCTTAAGACAATGATAGCTGAAGCTTATAACGCTAAACTTTAACAGAATAAACAATCTGACAGTGTCATGGATATAGAGATCAAAAGGAAAAAAACATTAAATGAGAGCAGATCAATCAACTGAGGGAATCTCTAAGTTCTTCTTGTTTTTCTTATACTTCTCCTTCTTCGTTGTTCCTCCAGACGTAGAAATTCAGATAGCTCGCGAAGCATATCCACAAAAGATATGGGATCATCAACCATTGAACAACAGTCAAGTTCAAAAAACTTAGCACGATAGTGGCAACAACTAACAGATCCATAGTAATTATTATTGCGAAAGACAGGCCTGTCTTATGCGAAATGAAAAAGATAGGAGACCAGATCCAGTTGAGGATAAGTTGGACTCCAAACAAAGCTCTAATAACGTTTATCTCTGCAGTTGATTGAGCAAATTGAAGTCTCCATCCGGATACTGCGATTAGAACGTAGAGAATTGTCCAGGCTATTGGGAAAACCCAGTCTGGAGGGTTGAGAGGAGCACGATTGATCTTCTTGTACCAATTTTCGATTTCATCTTTGATAAAGTACCCTGTTATACCTCCAACAACCTGAATTATAACAATCCAAGCTGCAAGAGATCCGTAGTAATAAAAGCTGTTAACGTCTGTTGTCATTTCCTATAATTTTAATGCAAATGCATCAATACTAGTAGTAATAAATGCTAATTTTCTGATAGCTTTTAAAATATTTAATTATCTCCTCGCTCTATATAATCTCACTGTTCTCTCTGCACTCAAGACCTATCAAAATAAATCGCAGCTCTTGACTGTGGGCATTGCTACCACAACAAATGCATCAACTAGGATAATCTTACAAGTAAAATAAAATTGTGTCCCATCTGTCAGTCAGTAGTCGGTCCTGCAAGAATCATCAATTTCTTTGCAAAACCCACAAATATCAAGAAAAAAAACAGGCAGGAAAGGTTAATATAAAAGTTGGGAATTCTTGACTCATAGTTTGAATCTGATATGGCAAAATTGAGAGCAAGGGCCTATGGTAGTAATTGGAGGGTCAATGAAGATAATGAAAGACGTTTCTCCTTAGAAAACAAAACAAAAAAAGTTTCAGAGTTAAACCATGAACGAGAAGGCAACATTTACAGTGAAAAGGCACTACTGAAGGAAAACAAAAAACTCAAATAGAGGGTAGCTGACCTGGAAGATAAAGTCTAAGCATTGAAGTACAAACTGTAAAAGAGTATGCAAGGAGAAGTGATTTTGAACGATTGTGTCAACAACCTCAAGAAACGAATTTCACTGTCCGTGGAGATCAGAAGATTTGAAGAAAAAAACGAACTAGAAAGCAACATTTCAAGCAAAATAAGCTGCGATCCTTTGGCAAAAGGAAGAGTTCTTACCGATAGTAGGATCCTTTCAAATTACAAGGCTCAGAAGAGATTCAACAGACTTTACAATGCCTATCACATGATCTGATCAAATCTATTAATAACTTTTACTCAAATAATTGAAGAATGTATTTTTCAAGATAAATGCTAAACAATCAATCAGATCGAATTATTATTTGTCTAGAATAGTTGATCCTATAAAAATGAAATTGACGAATTTCTTCCATTTTGATAGTAAGATAAAGGTAATTGATAAAATTATTCACAAATAAAGTTAAGTAATCAGAGGGGGGATCTACATAAGGGACAACTTCTATTTTTTACGACCCATGATTTGATACAGTGACTGTGGAAGATGTGCTTGCAGTGTAGTTCTATAGCTTTTTCGTCAAGAAAAGGTTCGAGGCACACTGAGCAATTCGATGTACTGTCTCGATACTGCATAGAAGGTCGAAGTCCTTTCTTCTATTTCTTCTCCATATCTTCCAACAATCTTTGAAATTCAAGTTGAAGTTGATACTCATCAGCAGGAGCAGCATTTTCTTCTTAAACATAACTATGCAGAGACTCGCCAAGGCTATCGTTTAACCTTGGACCTTCCTATCTCTGATCAGCTTTCTTATATTTTTTGATACAATAGATCGTGATGACGAGAGCAGCTATCGCCAGGTATACGATGGACAATTCCCGTGTCAAAGTATAAGAATCAACATCTGAATCATACTCAGCTATTTTATCCTCATAACATTGATTTTTGTTGAAACATTCTGTCATATCTCTTGAACAGCAAATTTCTCCCACAGTATATTTATGAAATGATCCACACCAGGTCCCACAGTCATTAAATTTGAGAGTTGAGTCAATGTAGAATTATTTTTGTTGTATGAAGTAAGGTATCTCGATTGAACTCAAGATGATACCCACGAAAGACGTCAATAGCAAGATACAGCCCAAAATCATGAGGAAAGGTATACAGCATTTACGACTGCAACATGTTGAACAGCATTGATTGCACTAGGCATTGGTAGGGCATCGACAATCTTTGCACAAGGCTGCGCATAAGGCCCGGCACAGTACTTAGCAACAAGCAGCTAGACAGACTCCGACACACTCCTCCATCAGGATTAATTATTGAATTATATAACCCCAATATTGTAATTAAGATATACAAGAAATCTGACAATCAAATAGGAGCTCTGCAGAGAGGACAACTGCGATTTTTAACAACCCATTATCTGATGCATTTGCTGTGGAATATATGCTTGCAATGTAAGTGAATTGCCTTTTCATTAACAAAGGGTTCCATGCAGACTGAACAACTTACTTTGCTGTTTCGGTATGGGATTGAAAATCGCAAACCTTTTGTTTCTTTGTCTGATTAAGCCAGGAATTTTATAAAATCTTAGTGTAAGGGGTCTTCAGTTATTGGAGATTCACGGGCTGGAGAAGCATGAACTTAATGAGCTGGTGGCGGATAAAGAGGTTAATGAATGTCATGGTTACTTTGACGAGCGTGTGAGGCTTATGCTCTCCATCTTTCCTTTTGATTGTTTTATTTGACTTTTTTCGAGATCAGAAGTACAATCATAAAGATCAAAGAAATACCTGCCAATCCAATAGAAACTATGCGAATAGTACTATACATGTTAATCTATGAATCCCACCAAGATATTTTTTGATTATAGCAATCAACTCTGTTCATACATTGGGTGCGATTTTGCGGACAGCATAAAGATCCATCATATTTATAGTTAGAACCACAGTAAGTTTCACAATCGAATGATTTTTTTGTCAAATTGATGTAGTTGTCTTTTTGAGAGCTGTAGTAGGGAATATCAGCTGACGATATAGCAACTCCTATAATTGAGAGGGCCATCACTATGAAGGCAAGGATTGAAAAGAACATTTTGCAGCATTTTTGGCAAAAGTCAGAACATTAAGGAGTATCTGGGCATTAGCATTAGCATTAGCAGCAGTGGCAGTTGGCACAGAGGGCTTAGCATAACAGCTAGCAAAACAGCTAGCAGATGCATTAGCAACAAGCTTCAAAGCAATCCTTTTACATCGGAATTGTAGACTGAATAATTATAATTTTTATTGATGCTTAATAATCGTCTTAACTTTATTTGAGTCCTAAGTATCACCGATCGATTTATCTATTGATTCTATGATTTCTAATACTTGAGTAGAGTCATTATTGTCATCTCAGAATTACGTTTTGGAAATATTAGATTTATTATCATGATCTTTATGCTTGTAATCCTTATGAACGAGTTGGTTAGCTGCTCGCATCACTCACAGCTTTTTGAAACATAAGAATATAACCAACCTAACACAGAAAAATCATAAAATCCAGCTGGCATGTTTGAATCCTCATCATAGTGTATATCAATTGGACCTATAAACTGCAACACAGCTTTACTTCTGAGCATTCTACTGTTTGTTTTCTGTTTAATATTCTACTGCAGATCAAAAATTTCCAAAAAACATCAAAGAGATTGCAAGAAAATTCTCAACATGTCAGCATCATAAATCAAAAAAAGATAGATTTATGCGGTTTTAGCAGGAAGTTACGTAGCTTATTCCTCATTCTACAATATAGAGCATATCAATTATTACCTTGATTATTCAGGAAATTTTCCTCAGGCTTGGCAGGCAAGACAAAATAAAATAGGATAATGGATTCAAGTCAGTTGCTAGCAACCTAAGTATTGGACTGAAGTTATCATTCAAGGTAGAGCAGATCGTAATCAATGGGTTGAATCCATCAAAATTTAATACACTCTGAATGGAAATATTTGGAGTCAAGTTCAGCATGGTCGGGTCTTCATAGCCAATAGAGATAGAACAACCAAGAAATATATCATTTTTGACACTCCTATCTATGCAAGAGTCATTAGGATATATCCCCAAACATGGTACGGTGAAATGTCGATGAGGTTCGAGGCTGTCTATATTGACCTAGATTCATGATTTATCAAAATCAATAGAATAAATATGTTATCTTACCAATAACAGTAGATTGGATATGCTGTATTGATCCTTAGTTAAGACAATGTCAATCAATTTTATTTTCAGATGATCAATAACCTTCTTGACTGGTTGTGATTTCGCCTTCAGGATATTTAAGATGTTCTTGGATCAGTTCTTTGGCGATCAAATGATCAACTCTTCCGTATGATTTGCTGTATCCATAAATGTGGCATTTCTTGCCTTTGTAGTTGTGTTCTATTCTTCCTCCTCCAGGACAGGTAAATTTGATTATCCACGATCCTTTCTCTCCAATAAAACGACCTTTATCAACATTTTGATCAACTATCTTGAATCCGCTTTTCTGTACCTAGTAGATAAAATCTCTAAAGTTGTCAGCATGATATTCTTTTTGATCGTTTCCTCTAACAAAAGTTATGTTTTGACTTTGATCTTTATTTCGTACAGATGCGTCAATGAGGATATACTTGAAAATGCCCTTTTGAGAGAGTTGAACAACGGGTATGGCACTGAGAGGGTTCTTATCTGACTCCATAATAATAGCAACTCAAATAATCACTAAAATTGATAAAATTGATATAAGAATGAACTTCCCCACTTATTTCTGGTTATCAAATAAGGTGAAGAATTAATGATGAGTATCATCAATAAAACATCAAATCAGATGCAAAAGGGAAATTATCTTTATTTGCATAAAGCATTTAATAAGAGTAAGAAGTTATTGAATGTTGCTGTATATGTATTTAAAGGGACCAGAATAGCAGAATTTAATGGCAATCAAATCTACTCTCATTTTTAATGATAAAAACTACAAGTTGTTACGATGGAGCTTAGAAATAAAATTATTCAAACAAGCTACTGAGGCAACTTGGAAGATAATTACAGCTTTGAAAATGTTTCTGATGACACCAAGTAGCTTAAACCTCCTTCCAATAGCCCCGGGAAATGGTTTAAATCAAGAAGAGTTGTTAGAGGGATGGCAGATTTTTATTTTGGTGGTTTCATGTTTTCGAAAGGCTTTATCTTTCAGGCTTGTTTAGGATCGATCGAGAATTGATTTGATAGTATTAGATGACAAAATAGCATATGATTTTGGTGAACTGTTTTGAATTTTACCATAACGCAGTTGTATAATAATTTTTGTGATCAGAAAAACGATGCCATTCCACAAAAGGAGAGCCTTTGTCACCCTCAAAGTATAATTTTCTTTACAGTAGGTCAAGAAAGAACTGATTCGTCTGGTTCTTTAGGAGAAATTTTCCGTAGGGAGAGCATGTAGAGAATTACATGTAAAATATCCAACTGGCAAAGGAATCATGAGACTGTATCGAGAAAGAGGAATCATTGATGATAGGAGAAGAGGAAGGGAACGGGAACTCGAATAATAAGAGCTTTTGCATCTCTAATAAAGAGAAATGCCATAGGCCACACCTGAGCTTTCGAATCAATTCAAAAGATAAGAGCAGGAGTTCCCACTCTTGAATGTTAATGAAACAGGAGCTATGGTCTGGAACAATGTTTTCTTCTTCAATCCCTACTTACCAATGATAGACCCCTTCTTTTTGAACCGTGATTTTTGTTGACTTATCTATATGAAATACCTGTTATCACATAAAATGCCAGAAGGATTAAACATTCTTCGATAAAACTTTGCTAGGTCTTTAATGAAAGTTATAGTGAATAGTGTTCAGGCCAGGTTATTCTTTTTACTTGTCTATTCTTTTTGAATAAGCTTGAAGTTGATATATTAGTTCGAGAGGAGTTTAGCAAAAATCGAACTTCTAGAATTTATTTGGCAGCTAATTGTATTAATAACCATGTATTGTAAGATCATTTGTCAGAATATGAGACAACTATAAGCTTGCCAGCAAGTTTTATATCTTTAGAGGAAACCTTTTTAAATCTCTCTAATTTCCTCCAATAAATCGTTAAAGTATTAAATTTCATGACATACAAGGTGTTAATTAACACTGCAAATGAACAATCATCGTCATTACATCCCATTTCTTTTTATGGGTGTAAGAGTAATTATAAGTTAGAATTTTTTATTTCTTTCAGGGAAATTGTACTGACGATGTATTGGGCAGAAAAAAAATCTATATTATCAGTTTTACTTCAGAAAATATTAGTAAAAGAACATTATATTATTCAACAGAGACGAATTGAGTTTTTCGATCATGATGTTGTCAGCTTGTTTCAATAGGTAAGTCTAGTCATTATTTCCTCATCCTAAACATTCATTTCTGACTCATTCGATGACTCCTTGTAAATATATTTATAATAGGAAGGAGGAATGATGCATTATGAGAACCATCATGATCCAAAACAAGAAAAAAAATCAATTAAATTCAAAAATAGGTCAGCTCATATAAATGATACTCATCAGGATGAGAT
>Ga0100402_1003096_pt1 | contig 18309 bp, 21 predicted proteins | sample CryGeyme20150102_FD_80419 | JGI IMG/M metagenome (GOLD analysis project Ga0100402, IMG submission 80419) | Groundwater microbial communities from Crystal Geyser aquifers in Utah, USA - Crystal Geyser metaG 2015-0102 | ecosystem: Environmental > Aquatic > Deep subsurface > Groundwater | place...
AGTATTCAGCCAATCGGGTGTGCCACCGATAGTAAATGAATATATTTTTGAGCATTTATTCTCTTTCCAAATTGAGGCCTTTAAGGAGGACTGATATTTACTGCAAGTGAGAGCTGCCAAGATCAGACAGGGACAACGTCACTTGTTTTTCAGGAAAGCGATGGAGAATGATTATGTTTTATGGCTGAACTATTTTGAAGGTGGCTGAGTTGAATATTCTAAAATAATCTGTTCTGCATAGGATGAGCTATCCTTCTGAATTATTGATGGTATCCTTGTTTACAAAAGAATAGCTACCGTCCATAGAGTTGGCTTAAATCAGGCACACCTGTTCACTCCAACTTTTTATGTCAAAACTTTAATTGGTCAGCCAGCTGCCCAGGATGACAGCTGCTAGGCCTTTGACTTTTCGACCTCTCAGTTGACCCTCCTTGACCAAATCACTGTAATCCTGTTCAGTAAGATTGAGTTGATTAAGAGTCCTGAGCTATTCGATATAAGGCCTAATATTCAGAAAGGCCTTTTTGTTTTAGTACCCTTTGATCTTGCAATATTTCATCAAAGTACAGTGTTTGTCGTGAGGGACTGCCAAGCTGTTGGGCTCCAAAAGATATCCTAAATAGCGGTTCAGTATTTTGAGCTCATACTATTCTTAGCTAGAATGGTCTTTAGGTTTGGCGCTTCGAGCAATGTAAAGTTCGCCATCTGAAGCATTGTGAAAAACATATGAGCATACCTCTTTTGAAAGAGGTCGAGGGATCCATGATTTTGGAGTGATGTTGTAGTAAACAGAAGGAGAATAGAGTTGCTGGAGAAAAGATTAAATTGATAGCTTCTACTTAGCAAACGGGGAGATGGCTTTTACTGGGATCTATTTGAAATTTTTTGCCAAAGAAGAAATGTATTCCTGGGCAAAAGGAAATTTATGTTTTGCCTACTGAACCTCATTTGTAGGTTCATCTGCTTTTGATCTCGACTTAAGGACAGTTTGAGCTTTTTCAATAGCATCTCTTAGCTTATGTGGACTTAGATCATCAACAACATGAAGGAAGCCCTCTTTCTTGAGCTACTTCAGTTCGGCTGGATTCTTTTCCAGAAAGACATACTAGATTTACTTCTCTCCTTTCAATGCAGAAGATACAGCAACTCTTAATTCTTATTTGTGTCTAAGTTGCGAAAATCCTTCGCCATAGCAAATCTATCTATCCCTGAGGAAGGCTCTGTTAAATGGTATCCCCTTGAAGGTTTGCTTGTCGATCCAGAAGTACAAAAGATGTGATTAAAAGTCTTGTAAAATAGCCTTAATTATAGGTTGGGTGATGGCTTTTCCTTTTCCACTGAAACATACAAACACGATATCTCCCAATTTGTTATCATTCTCATCCTCCATCACTCTTTCCTTGAACTTCATCATTGCATGTACAAGTTCTTTCCAAGCAGCTCCATTTTTGATTGCAGTGAAGACTCCTTGTGTTTTTTCCTCCACTACGATATGCTGGTGTGGGTCAATTTATTGAAGGTAGGCGACTTAGATGAGTTCGAAGCTCACAAGCAGGACAATCATATTAAATAATAACAAAAGTGGATCATTTGTACCTGCCTGCTGGGGTTTTATATTTCTAGACGACTGTTCGATCAAGTTATTTACCGGTCATCTTCATGTATTTTTCGTAGTTTTCATAACCTTTCTTGCTCTTTATTTCCCACTTTCCCTTTCCCGATATCTTTTTGTTCTTTATGAACTCTTCAATCAAGTCTTCTGCCTTCTACCTTATTACGATATCTTCATGAGATTGCAGGTCAATGACTGTTTCCCAAATTGAGTCAACTTTTTGTTAGGGACATATTTGGACCAAATTTTTTAGGATGTCCAAAGGGTACTCTAAATAGATCTATTGCCCTGACAGGATATAGTGCTTAAGGATCCTTTCGGTAATGGGAAAAATATGGACCAGCTAGTTTTAGCCAAGATAGCCACTGCTGACGAGCATCTGGACTGCTTTCAGTACATTAACACTAGCGTTTTAGTTGTAGTAACGAGTGATTGAGGTCAGTTTGCAGGTGTTACAAAATTGTTTGATGAAGATCTTGCTGATCTGGAACAGGACAGCCACTAGTTTGAGGGTCATGGAGGCCACTGTTTATTCCTGAGTGTCGTGGCTGAGAAGAAAATCAAGCTGGGGGATGAGGTGGTCGTTGATGATGGAGGTGATTTTGCTGGTGGTAGTGTTGAGAATTGAGCTGTCGAAGAGGTTTTCCTCTGACATGTAGGTATTAACCATGAACAGCAAATATTTCATGCAACAGAAGCGAATATCGTTCTGGTTTGACTTCAATATTTTTCCCAGCAAGAAGGGCAACAAGTTATTGCAATAATCCTACTGTAGCTTTTCTGTGATTTTCTGTTCGCTAAGTATTTTCTCCAGAACTTGCATATACTGACTCTTGATCTGCACAAAGGCTCGGCTGTCGCACTAAATGTCAAAAAAGTTAAGTAAGCTTATCAAAGATTAAATATTTTAGTATTTTTCGAATAGCTAGGTGAAGATGGGACTATTGACCATATGGTTGAGAATGCCGATGTAGTAGTGTTTGCGATTGAGCTCGAAGGAAGAAGTGGACTTCACTGCTTTTTTTATATCATCCTCAGTAAGAGTAACAAGCTAGTTGAAGTTTTCATAGAGGGTGACCAGAATGAACTGTAAACATTGAGTTTCATATTTGGCCCCATCTTTTCCTTGCCTCTCGATTATGTGGAATAGCTTGCTGTCAAGCAGCAGAAGGCTCTTTTTGATGTTATAGCAAAGCAGGAAGTAAATAAAGAGGTAAATTCTACCCTTGATTACTGCAGATCCATTGTCGAGCAATGAAAGAATAGACTGGAGCAGAACACTATCATCCAAGATAGCTTTCGATATTTTATTTTTAAGACTGCGCTAACATTGCATCAGTATAATCCATAATAGTATCTGATTTGTTTTGGATGCTGTCTAGGGGTTTCTGAACGCTTCAGCTAAATTATTAAGCCCAACTTTGTCCAAAAACATTTATCTCAGGGAGATGTTCAGCTGCATGATGTGATGCAGACAGCAGCATATAGAAGTCTTGAAGCTTTCATTTTTGGTGTCGGTGAAGGATGTCACCAGCACCATGAGTGTATCGATTTGAGCAAATTTCATTCCCACTTATTTGGCTTGAGCCGTGATGTTTTCGATCGATTTGCAACAGTAAACCCTGACTATTTAATCTTCATTGGGGTTTTTTAAAATTTTAAGTAGGGAATGAATTAGATTCATTGATAAATCCCATTCGTTGACTTTCTCATCGACTTGAGTGGCCCCATAGAAAAGAAGTTAGCCCAAAGCTGCCATGGCTTTTCTTCTTACCTTTTCACTCTTGTCCTTGATAGCCTCCAGAAAACCATTGATTATTCCATATTTTAGGATGTCAGGATCAATGACTGTAGCGTGTCGGATAAGAAGACCAAGAATCTAACAAATTTTGGCTCTGAGAGCTGATTGCTTGTAATTTTTGAGCAGTTTGAGGTAGTAGGGTATGAAACTGCTCTTGAAAAGGTAATTCGCGATTTATGAGTTTTGAATGATACTTTCAAAGTACCCAAGAACATTGTACTTTTATTACCCTTGCATGCCATCCAGAATCTTTTTAAGCTCTGAGTCCATTTATCCATTTACCACTCCCTCAGCCAAAATTTAGGGCTCGATGTATTGAAACCCTAGAGCTTTTTTGTTGAAATTAAAGCTTTAGATAACTTCTATTTACTTGTTACCAATAATAGGCTTGACGGAACTATCCGATTGGTGGTGAATGACTTCCTCAAGAGGAGGCAAATTTTTAGAGCTTAGGGTCTCCATAAATATGTTGATCGTGGTGGAGTCCTGAATTTCATTTGCTTGTTTCGGCCTCTTTGACATCATTTATTTTTTAGTATGAAGGGCCAAGGAAATTAGTTAGTCTTCTTTGTCTTCAGGACCCTCCTTCTCAAAATCATTCTCAGCGTAGTTGTCTAAGTCTGCCTCGAATACAAATTCCTGCCTTCGATCGTGGGCTGGCACTTGCTTTAACTAGTACCCTTAAATTTGCTGGGAAGCTCGAAGCATTTCAATTCCGGTTCCTTTTTTTTTGTTTCTGACGTATTATTCGAAGTGAGGCTCTCTTGTGATTTTGTACAGCTCCAGCTATCCTTTAACCCAGGAGCATTCATAAAGCTACTTCCATGTTATCCTGCTTTCAGGCTCTTTTGCCAGCAATTTCTCCAGCAAAAAGTTAAAATCGGATGAGAAGAACTCCACTTTCGGAGTTTATCCGGTTTTGGCAAGGGTTGCGATATCATGAAGACTGCTTGACACAAAAGGAGGATTTCCTTGGGCAAGTTCATAAAGTATGCACCCTAGAGCCCACAAGTCAGTCGAAAAAGAGTATACACTGCCTGCTTAAAAAAGCTAAGGAGCCATATAGCAGGGGGTCCCTTTCTTCTTCTCTTTTTGGTTGTGCATGAGGTCGACCAAATTGCGAGCTGACCCAAAGTCTCCCAATTTGACATTTCCATACTCATTGATCAAGATAGATGCTGGCTTGAGGTCGCAAATTACAACTCCTTTCGAATGAGCATACCCCATTGCATTCATGATTTCCAAGGCGAAACCTTTGACGACTGGCTATGGCAGAGACTTATCTTGTTCGATCAATTTGAGAAGGTCTCCTCCTGGGCAGTATTCGGTTACTGCCCACATATGATTTTTGGTCTCCATGTATTAATAAAATTTGATGATGTTAGGATGGTGCAGCTCTTCCAGGATTTTGGCTTCATTGATTATTTTTCCCTTCCGAGCTTTATCCATTCGTTTGATAGCCACAAACTCGAGCTTTTTCTTTCGGCGGGCCTTAAAGATGACCGAGTACTTTCCTTTAGCCTATTCCTCATAAATATGGTATTTGTTCATTGTTCAAATCAATTATAAGATTCAAATCGAGCATGCTAAACTTTAAGAAAATCAATGGAAATTATGGAAAGATATCTCCAGCTAGGCGTAGTGAGCTATCCGTATCTTTGAGGGTTTTTAAGAAAGATTATAGGGCTTAAAAGGACGGAGTTTGTACCAGATTCCATGGTTGCAGGTTGGAGCTAAAAGCCATTTCTTTTCTTTGAATGTTATACTTCCAATTTTCATGGATCCATACATATCCCCTACTTGACTGAAATAAAGAAGTTCGCCCAATCCTATGGGATATTAGGTTTGGCAATCGTTATTGACTATCCAGTGAATGAATTTGTGTTACCATATATCATTGAGCTCAACCTGGAGAACATAAAATATAGTATTTTATTCTAATTATTCTAAAACTGTTCCTGTTGGTAAAGCCACACCAAGGTTATACGCATTCCCAGAGTTGTATTTTTTTTGAATTTGCTACTCCTTCTTCAGTCTTTGTCTGAATTGTTATCCGCTCATCCTTTAACAAACAAGCACTTTTAAGGAACAGCTCATCTCATCAAATTCATAGACATGCTCTTCTTTTAATTACTTGACGATGCTTGAGCTATCTTGGATGTAGGTACCATTACGGCTGTCTCTATCTTCAACTGTGTAGTAAGGCTTCCTAACAATATAGCTAACTATCTTGTCACAAAGCTCAGAACCGATTTTTCTCCATCTGGAAGAAATACGAGTGTTCTCCCTTATGGCAGCTTTCAGGCAATTTAGTATCTACTCTTTGTCACTCATGAGGGTATGACAAACAACTTTAGTATGTTCCCTGCTAATTGAGTCACTGTTGAGCTTCAGAGTGAGCATATTTCTACCCCAGTTTGCTCTGCCGATGATAAAGTCATTCAGCAGAGGATAGGAAAGGTATCTCTTTTCATAAAAGTATGTCTTTTTCTCGGAAGAGATATCATAATTAACCCTGTCTACTTATTACTTTGGACCTTTGTTGTCAATATTGATGATGTGACCCAACTACTTGCATACAACAGATAGTTTTTAATCTAAGATCAGGCACTGCTCCACTGCTGTTTCTTTAGGCTATCTTTCAATAATTCGGATATATTTTTCAACTCCCGAGTATCTAAACCACCTTTATATGGGCTTGTAAGCTTCTTCGTTCATATTGTTCTTTATAAATGGTTTATTAACTTTTGTATTGCTACATCATCATAATCAAATCACTTATTGTCCAGCCGCTCCTTTATTATTCGCTGTATCAACTTCATTAGAACTTCTCTCTCCTAGTCGTCATTTACTGCCACTTCACGCTAGTCGTGCTGAATAAATGTATAATTTACATGGAATATAGATGTTTTGACTGTGCGACGGAGATGGAGTAGCCTCTTCTCGGCAATGTTTCGGATCTCGAATTAGTCGAGTGACCAATGCCATCTTACTTTTCGCTTCTCCATGTCCACCATAACAACTTGATCGTGCATAACAGCAAGGAACTATCTTCCGTCACCAGTAGGGAAGGCCTGAATGAAAATACTGTCTTCATACTTCTCATCGCTATCAGCCTTCATCATGGAATACTGAATCATGGCGTCAAAGTTGTCGTAAATCTTGAGAATATGGCATTCGGTGTAAAAGACTCGAGGGTATCGCATTCTGGATTCATTAGCTTTGTCCTCGAACATCAAAGCGTTGTTCTTGATGCCTTCGGTTGTCTTGGAGGCAAAGTCAATGAGACCTGTGACTGGTTTGACCACTAATCCTGCCATACCTTTCCCAGCTCCTTTAAAGAAGCCTAGGACACCTTATTTCTTTGCATTTTCATATGGTTGAAGGAACACTCCGGTAAGTCCTTCCTTGAATCCATAGGCTACAGCCTTTCCTCCTTTCTATAGACCTTGAATAATGTTCTTTGGCTTTTTCATTTTCTCTTTTTGTCTGTGTTCCTCAAACTCATCGTCAAATGCCAAGTTAGCTAGGCCTGTGGATACAGTTCCTGTAATTTTTGAGAGGGAGTTGAAAGCTCCTCCGACTGAGTGAGCCACCAATGAACCTGTGCCTTGAACGATTCCTTTTCCGAATTCAGCAGGTCCTTGCACAAATCCTTTTGCTGGTTTTGTTGTCAGGTCTTGGAAACCTGTTGAAATGTTTCGAAGAAGACCCATAGGATTTCCAATGATGTTGAGACTACCAAAGATCTTGTAGAACTGATTGATGACATCTCCCTTATACTGACTAATGATTTTTTGAGTAATCCCGTCCGATGTATCAATGCAATTTTTAATACTCATTCCGCTGAGTTTGATTGGTGCATCTTCGATATTGGAGAAGACAACTCCGATAGCTGAGATGAGAGTGTTAAGCAGTTGGAAGTTGAGGCCTCCGATCTTCTTAAGGTTCAGTTCTGCCGAGAGGTCAATGTGGATGGGACTGATGTTGATGCTTTTGATAAAGGTCTTTCTGCCCTCTTTTGGTATCTCGATATTTTGCCACTTTTCAGTCTCGTTGTTAAGGAAGTACTCCTTTTATTGATAGTTCATGATATCAGCATATTCTTTAGAAATTTCAGTAACCAAGTTCAAGAACTCAAGTGAAAACTTGACCACAATATCGTTGAAATCGACTGAAATTTAATCAATGAAGGTGTTATCAACAAAGGAGTTGTTGATGACCATCATCGAGTTGAATATAGCTTCAGGGTTTTATTCACGTGTAAACTCCTCAAATTTATATGGAGTAATAATTACAGGGCTGCTGGTAGTATAAGGATACATTTGATCTATCTGCATGAACCCTAACTTGAGTTGATACTTCGTCAGTCTGTCAGTCTCGTCCTTAATGAAAATTATTCGTCTCAATGTTAAGACTATCGACTCGTAAGGTCTCGAAATACCATGAGAGTTCTGACTCACAGAAATGATGATTTCAGGTAAATTCATCAGCATATAACTCTTTTCAATCTACCTTTCCTCAACATTTTGTTCCGGCTCGTCGACAACAATAGTCTTTGTTTTGTCGCTGAACTTCACATAAATTGAAAAGGGATGAACACAAGTCCTGCCTTCTTTGATGTATTATAGTTTCAAGTTACTTTTGAAGTTCAGGTCATCAGGTTTTACGGCAGTCCAAATGAAGCCTGGCCCTTCAACATGACTTACACATATTGTTGGCTCGAAAGTGTAATTCTGTTCAGCTTAGTTTAAGAATTTGACTGATTATCCTTGTTTGATTGTTCTATTCCTAGCTTGACCAACAGACACTTTGAGATACTTTGACTTCACAATAACCTCATAAGGTAGCTATTATTCCTGGACCTAAATGAGTTCATAGAAATTATAACCTTGAACTTTTTGAACATTTAGTTTGATGAAAGCAGCATCATCGTTTGATTTGGCTTCTTATCTTTTGAGCTTGAAAAACACATACCCCTCTTCCGGAAGGAAAAATATTTTGCTCTTCTGGAAGCCTTTAGCCTCAATTGTGAACCCGTTGTTTCTTTGGTGATTGAGCTCAGGCATTCCGAAGGTTGAGTGGACCCGAATGCCAGCTGGCAACTCGCTGTAGAACTTTTTGGCAAATTGCTAGCGTAGGATAAAGTCATGTTTTGTGGTATTGGAAATAATACCTTTACTCTTGAGGATAATCTTCTTGCTAAAGACATCACAATGGGGACTCATCTTCATAAGTGAAATTTCAACACCGATGATGGTAAAGACACTTTCCATCTTGCCCTCAAACTCACGATCAACAATGATCATTGATGAGGATTAACCAATACCACCAATGGGGATGGGAGTGGCAAAATCAAAGACCGAGTTGGCCCCACAAATTCTGATTTTGTTGCCCACTTAAGAACCAACCAGAATGAGCTTGTCATCAAAGTCCTTGTTGTTTTTCTTCTGCCCACCCAACAATCTGTATGTATCACTTTTTTCCTCCTTCTCCTATTCAGCCAAATTACCATAAACTACCAGTTTGTCCTTGAGTTGGTTGAGCACAATTGCTTTGGAATAGATAGTGAGAACATACTGGTTGTAGGAATCATTTTTTGTAAAGGTAAAGCTAAGATGAGTCTGAGCTCCATCTTCATCCTCCAACACGATTGTACTTTCAAATTTTTCAGGACTTTCCTCTTTGTCACGATTCATCAAGTGACGCCTCCTACCTCCTTCATTGTCATTATATCCAAAAAGTTTGCTCCAACCGTAACCATCTACATTCAATCTAAATTATAGCTCTTCGATGGTTTCGCTTGCGCATACCTGATGGGTGTACTGGCTAAGGATTGTTTTGGTGTGTTTGGTTTTTGCTTTTGCAACGAATTGAAGCTAGAAAGCTTTTGGCAGGCAGTTATGAATGATGAAGGGAGGGAGTAATTCATAGACGAGGTACTTTGTTATGGAGGCATTTCTATACATGAGAATAGTGAATTTTTTCTTATCCTTTTCGATCAGGGCTTTGGTATTTGTCAGATCTCGACAGTACACATCGTTAGTGTAGGAGTTTCCAGAGAAAGATATAGAAAAAGAATCAATGTGATCCAATGGGATGTAGTCTCCTACTTAAAACTTGGTAGGCACATCTTTAACATTTGCTCCATAGCGACGCACATAGATTGATTGGAATAGCTTATTATGCAGCATAGAAACAGAAAGGAATCTGATGACTCTGGAAAGTTTTTGAATGTCGAACTGGATAAGATAGACGGTTCCCGTTATTTTGAGAGTTCCATAATGATCCATTCCGTAGGTATATTCCTTACCTTTCAGCCTGAAGGATATGTTCTTGTCATTATCCAGCTTGACTGGACCCTTATAAAGAGGATCCATCTGGAACTACTTCCCATCTTTGCCGCCTCTGTGCAGCTGAATGATTTCATTTGTGACATTTTCAAAGATGAATGGGGAAACTTCAACATCATCTGTTTGCTTTTTTTTCTCTTTGCCCTGATTCATCATGAAATCCAAGATTCCAGTTACATCATTTGTCATTTTTTACCTCTCTCGAGTTGCTAGGTCTTTGGCGGCCATCAAAGTCTACAACATTTGAGTGCTGATGTTCAGTTTCAAGGCTCCAACTTCATTTTAATCTTCACTAATTTTGTGGCTTTCCATCAAAAATTTGACATTGGGGCCATCTGGAGTTATGAGGATGAGATAATCAACTGTTGATTTGAAAGGCTCAATGATTGGCTCCCACTGAGATGACCTTGGGTTGAAGAAGTAGAGGCTGATCATGAAGGAGACAAGGGTATGGTTTTTGATGAGATACTGGTCGACCAATGGGCTGATATCCTGAATCATAAATCTCAGGACAGGCATGAAGTTATTATTGAAGTCATTGACGAGTTCGAATTGAATTGGTTCAATTTATCCTCTTATTTTCATTTGTGTCTGAATAGCCTAACTAGCCTTCTTTTAAATATCATGAATTTTCTATGAATTTTTGGCTTATTGTTCCTTCTTTTCATCTTTCTTTTTCTTTTCATCCTACTCCTGTTTCTTTTTGCTTTCCTACAAAGCTTTCATATTATCCTTCATGATGATATCGAAGTTGAGGAGGTCGAGTATACTAGCAAAGAAAATAATAGGTTGGGTCTTGACACAAATATCAGTAGTCAGTATAAAGGTTTTCTACTTCTTTTCATAGTAAGTCTTCAGCTGGCACGATAAACTATGAGGCTTGAGAATTTCTCTTTTGCTGGTAAACTATTGATTTTAGATCTTGCAAAAATAGAGGCTTAAATTGTTCAGGTTGACCCCCATTTAACTTTGATTCAATTTTTCTGTGGGATTTTTGAAATGCTCATTCAGTTCTTCAAGCCGTCTTTCTCCATGGTTTGTCATTGTAAAATCGATTTAACCTTCCATGATGACCATTTTTTCTTTCTTTTTGTCTGAAATACTTCCAACGATCTTGTGAAGATTAAGAGTTATCATCATCTTCTTCCTGATAATTTCCATCTATTTCTCTCTCATATCACCCTCGTCCATCGATTTCTGGTGTTTGACTTCCAACTCAGCAGGGTGAGCATCGACTTATTCTGAGCTCATATGCTTGAGCTCCTGCTCTTTCATTTTTTGATACTCCAATTTATCTTTAGTAGGTTTGGGACCGACGTCCCTGACTGGATTAGGTCCTTTGATGTAATCAGGATCCGCACCTGCAATTCCAGCAAGTTCCATAAGCACTTTGATGTCCATGTCCATAATAATTTCACTGATGATGCAACTCATAAAGCTAATATTTTCGGTCATAGTCATAGTGAACTGCATGAAAGTTTATTTGTCAGTATTTTCGTTGAGGTGGTTTTGTCTCTCTTCATAGAACATTTTCTTGAATTATTCCATGTTTTTCTTGCCTTTGAAGGAATGCTCTCTTTCGTATCCGACTGCATTGAACATTCCTCTTTCAATGAGGACTCCGTATTATTTGTTGTGTTATATAGCTGTGCCGAATATCGTAGGCAAGGTTAGCTCCATATTCATGTCATTCTTCATGGCTAGCTTGTACTTGAGGTCGTCAAGAACGAGATAAGCCAATGGAACGCCTCGGTTCATGATGAGAAGAGACAAGCAATCGATAAATAGATCGATGTACATCGGATCAGCCTCTTTTTTCTTGTTATCTTCATGAACCTCTCCAGCCGCTTTTTCCTGCTTGACATCATATAACAGGTCATCACAGCCGTCGTTGTGGGTAATACTCCAGTTTAGACATTTCATAATGAAGCTGTAGTCCCTCTGATTGATCCTCATCAAGAAAGGAGTAGTACTGCAATTGATTCTCATACCATTCAGAAATTTATCTTTGTACTCTTTGATATAGTATTGAGGATTTGTTATCATTTCAATGCTGGTGTCGATATCCATTTTGTTGGTGAGTTCATACTCATGTTTACGTCCTTTGATGTCTAAGTAACGTGTGTATATTGCTAATCCCAGCACTTTCACTTTGTATATCTCAACCCAGACCTTATCTCGACTGTCCTCGATGTAGTCCCTTTGCTTGACCTCATTTCTGACCTCAACTTTTTCTATGTTCAGCTGAAGATACTCCTTTTGTTATTTCCAAGGATCGGGTTCTATATAGACACCCAAGTTAGTAAGGTCTACTTTGAGATCCATTGGAGAAGGTTCAGGTTTCATTTCGACCAATGCATCAGGGTTCCTTTATTTAGCATCTCCAGGGCTAGCCTTGTTGTCTTTCGAGTCACCAGTATTAAAAGAAGGAAGCATTTGAGTATTCAAGTAGGTAATCAATCTCAGAACAGGTTGTTGAGTATAGTAAACTGTCAGATAGTTGAGCTGGGTTTTTATTAGCATTTTTTTCTTGTCTTCGTTGAGTTGATTCAACATCGTGATATCGAACTCAAGCATATTCTTGTCACCTTCGACATTGGCCTTCATAATATAGCGACCGAATGGCTCGTAGTCTTCCTTTTCTTCTGTGATGGTTTTGGGGTATCCACTGTAATCCAAAAAATATAGTTGCTTGAGTGATCCCAAAAGGTGCATGCGCTTGTTGGACATTCCATTAAAGAGAGTTAGATTGGTTATTCCGAGCTTTCCAATCAGAGTCTTGGACTTTTAGTTGACAAGATTCACAGAAATATCTGATATTTTGAGGCTCAATTTCATGGTGTATATCTCAACATTAGCGATCGAAATGGCACTATCTAAAACAGTAGTTTATGTGCTGTCTTTTGCTTATTCTTATTATTTGGTCTGCTCTTTTTATCCTTCAGGCTTTTTTGGAATGAAAAAGGCCATAAGTTCTTTGACAGTTTCGCATTTATAGTTGCATGTCAATGTTCCGAAGTCAACCTCGATGAATGATGACACATTGTCGTAGTCTGGATGGATCTGGTCGAACTGAAGGATATCTATTTTGATGAGTCTTTTGTTCTTTTGAGTGTGTTCTGTGCTCAAGAAATATTTCAAAGATGGACATCTGTACTGCTTCAGACAGTCAGTCAATTCGAGGTGAGTCAACTGCATTTTGATCATCTTCCGAGATTAATGTAAGTAAACTTCAGTCCCCAAACCTCCGATTTCAAAATTTATGACCTCTTTCTCAAGGGAGTCAGTCAGATAGACCTTAACATTTATTTTTTATATTTTGGCCGAAACCATAAGAGTCAGTAAATTGTGGTTGAATTCCTTTTTCTCTGGCTTTTTCTCCTAAACTACGACCTCGCTGGTGTTTTCCTCCTCTTTTTTGGCCACTTGTTTGATTTTTTTGACCCAGTCATCGATGAGTTCAGGTTTATCAAAGCCAAAGGTGACCTAATTAATTTTATTTTTGATGGTGAAGTGGTGAGGTTTTTGCTTGTCTGACTCAACATGCTTGGTTTATAAATGTGCATTTTTTATGTAATAGTAAGCACTGTATTTTTCATCCTTGGGGTTGTTGTAAAGATAGATGTAGTTTCCTGCCATGATGGCCACATATTTTTTGTATACATGAGTTACGTTATCATATATGTATACCATTCCGATTTTTACAGCTTTCTCCTTTATATCAGCTTTCTCTGTCTTGCGGGTCGAAATCCTTTCAGTTCCTTCTTACTCAATCGAAAAACAATTTCCCAGCTGAAGAATATTCTTGTAGAGATTCATGTTGAGTGTCACTGAAAAATCAGGAAGAAGAGCATCCACCTTGATCTTTGGCAGCTTCTAGGTATTCTGACCATATATGGATAAACTGATCTCAAAGTCAAGATTGTTTAGAATGGCTTGCCGAGGGTCAACAGATTTGATAGTTTTCTTTCTTAGGGCTTCGAGTTGTTTGATATCTTTGTAGTGCCGGAATGAAAAAGCTTACATTTTAATCCTGTAAACATCCATAGGTTCACCTGGTAGAACCGATGTTCTTTTGGTGGTTTATTCGTCAGTGAGGAAGTGCAGACTACCTAAGGTGAGACCCCAACAGTCATTATCAGGATTTTTGGGGTCAAGAGGGACAGCTACGGTGATAGAGTTAATGAAGATATCTGCACCCAAGTACTGCTTTACAGGTTGTTCGATACTTTATGTCACAGTTGCTGTTGTTATTTGTTTGATCTAACCATATTTTTCATAAGCAGCATCTTTGTTTTCCTGGCTGAACTTTAGATCTGCAAAGTTGGTTGCAATATTTATTAGCTTGGGATAAAAGACGACCATCAACTCCGATGTCCTTAGTTTGATGTCTGTGTTCAGATGGGGCCTTTCTAAAGGATTTCCGAGCACTTCTAGTGTTACATATTCATCGTCAACGTTTTTCTGTGAATCAGGAACGATCTTGTATAGGATCGCTATCTTCTGCTCGGCCTCCACACCTGCTTTTTTGAACATATTGACAGACACATCTCCTACGCTCAGGTTGCACTTGTAGCCTCCTTCACGCAGTTGGAATATGACTTTGAGTTCATCGAGCTAACTTTTGATGCCTTACCGCAGAACTGAGAGTGTGTTGGCAACAATAAGCTAGAGTTTCTAAAGCCTGAACACCACCTTGATATAGTAGTATTATTTGGGTCTTTTTACAACCCCGACATCTTTGCCAAAGTTATCGTCGAGATAGTTTTCAATTTATTTCATCTAGTCCTCAGTCAACTCTTTGGGCTTACTTCCCCAGCTGAACCACCCTTTGCTGCTTTTTTTCTTCTCCTCGATGATCCTTTCCTTCTCCTTCACCTGCAGATAGGTCTTGATTTCAGGCATGAAGTTTTACACTTCCATCACTTCGATGATGTCTTCCAATTTCTGAACATCCTTTTCGGGCATTTTGTCGGTGTTGTTTTTGAAATCTTTGTAAAATTCAGGGAAGACCTGCATGAATTACTTTTTGTTTTTCTACTTCGCTTACTGAGGCAGAATTTTGGTGTTTTTTTTCTTGACCTCACTATTGTACTTCTGCAGCCTTTCTCCTAAGGTAATAATTTGCTGTAGTTGGTTGTTTGATATTTAGATTCTGAGAGTGGAGAGGTTTACTCCCAGATCGATTTATGGCTCATCGAACTGTTTTCCAGGGTCTCTTTGCTTGAGGCTAGCATCAGAAGTCAACAGAATAATGTAGTTATGCTCGTGCTTTTATTGACCTCTTTTTGCTATTGACTGTTGCAATCTTGTTGAATAGTTATCTTTGCTGTAAAACTATGATTTCTAGTTCCAGTAGATACCGATATTGTACAATTCTAGCCTTTTACGCAAAGGCTCGTTGGCGTACTGCTTTTTTGTCCTGTCAATATACTCAGGCTTGTTCTGGGCATTCACTGTGTACATTTTCAACTCCTCCAAAGTGACACCAAAGGAATATCTACATTGCTGAATCAGTACTCATTGGTGATGTCGTCTTAGAATCTGACATGGATGTCCTTCACGGTCACTTGCAAGTTGTCGATGATTCTCACGACCAACTGTGAAAAGTACCCCTCATCTTCTCCTTTTGGTTTCTCGGCTTTCTTTGCGAAATCGTTGATAATGCTCTAGCAGTAGCTCTGAATCTCCTGCTTGCGCTTTTGGATGATCTTGGTGTCCTTACAGTTCCATTTTGATTGAGGGACCTATGCGATGACGATCTCAAGGCCTTCCAGAAGGACTTAAATTTTGCTGCTCGTAAGAGACTTCCAAGGAATGTTGAGTTTGACGAGTCCGATTCTGCTGAATTTGATGAGAAGGGGCAAGTTGAACTTCTTCATGATATCTCTTTTGATGATGAGATCTCTGAGGACAACCTATCCCGACCAGATACCTATTTTGAGGTTCTCCTTGCTGAAATTTTCAATATACTCGCCCATGATCTGAGCGAGTAATCTTTCCACTAGGGACTAGAACATGATATGATATTATACTATCTTTAGTGATGCACGATACAATTAAACTACTCACAATATATACTCCTGACCGAAGCGAATAAACTGACGGCTATCATATTTTGTAAGCACATAGCAAATATGAATGTTGTATCAGGACACTCTTCTTGACATGAATTCCACATCCTCTACTTTTAAGGTCTCTTCCAAAGATATGCTGATCAACAGCTCTCCGACCATCTTGAGCCGGGTCTCCAGTATCTACTCATATATCGGGTCTTTGTGGAGCCCCTGATCGATCATTTCCCATTTCTCAGTCACCATAATGTTCTACATGAGACGCAAAAGATCTCTGACTCGGTGGTTGTAGCCTCTGAACTATTTTTACACATTCATCTTCACGATTTCCTTGACGATTTCGATAGACATGTTAACAGGGTATTTTCCATTTCCTGAATAAATGAATGCTTACCTTTTTCAGCTTATTGCAGTTGCTTCTCAATGGATATTTCAGCCTCCTCGATGTATACTTAAGTTTATCTGTTTTCCCTTCTCTTTTTTTCCTTCAGCATCTCGATTTTCTTGAGGATGTAGTACTCTTTGAGAATACTGATCAGCGTGTTGTGGATCGCGTGCATGAACAGTACAATATAGGAAAAGATGTAGATTATTACCAGGAGGGTATTTGCCTTCTCGTCCATAGCCTCAGTTATATCCCTTATGGAATCACCCGCCATCATCGAGGCTAGGGTGGTGACTCCCTTGCTCATTGACTCGAAATAAGTTACTTTCGGGAAGAGGCACATTCCTAAACAGGTGTAGCCCATAAAAATAATGAGGAATGACACCATGAACTGCATGACTGCTATTGTTGACATCTTGATCAGAGTGTACATGATGACCAATCTTTTGTAGTTCCTGAGGAGCTGAAAGATAGTCAGCCAGGAGAAGAGGCAGCCCACTCCGATCATTACCTCATGCTCCCTACCGAACAGAAGTTAAAAATTGCCAATAATTTGCATGATATTAGCAACAACATTGAATAAAACTTCCACCTCGACGATATCGAAGTAGTCTCTCCATCTGAGGTTGTTGAGAGTAAGCTTTCTGACTCTGATATTGGCGTCGATGTTGTCATGAAGCATGGCGATTTCCTATCCTGACATTTACTCATGAATGCTTGGACTGTGAGCGTGTTGGCGCTCTGCAATATTGCGGGCCTTGTTTTAAACTGAGCTATAGAATTATTTGAATATTCTGAGGATGTAGTTGGCATTGAGGTAAAAGCTGAGGAGAGCCAATATTAGAATAATGACATAAAATACTCGAAGCAAGATGAGGAAGTTCGCTTGGGGTCTTTCAATTTCGATGTTGCTGACCAGAGAGTTGCTGATAGAGAAGTCATAATTGATGTTGATTTAATTGCCATTTTCGTAGTGGTAGATGATCCGATGGACGTACCTCTCGAACAATCCATCGTTTTAGACCTCAAGGTTGTCTATCACTATTTAAAAATAGTGAGTATCCAACAAAAATTATTGTATCTCTGTGAGATTTTTCCCATCAAAAGGGTCCACTATTCCCACTGAAGGATCAATCGGGTATATCTTTGTGGGCTTTGAAGCATGAACCTTCGGATGGTACTGCACTTGAAGGGTAATCTCTGCCTTTTTGTAGTGAATATCGACTAGGGTCTAATTGGAAGACTTGTTAATTTGTTCAAAGACATAGTTGATATGATCTCGGACCTAGCTGATGTCATGGACATTCAGATAAAACGCTCCTCCTCTGAATAACTCAGGATATAGCTCGTAATCTGCATAGAAGTTGAGAAAAGAGCGAAGCAGGTCTCCGTGGAGATAGACTTGCGAATGCACGATAATGACAGCTTCAAAGGATGTGAGAATGATGAGGAGTACATTAAGCACCCATCTCTTCGGCAAGGGACTACTCTTATCTTTATTCGATGACTGCTGGTGGTCTGATGAAGATAGAGAACTATTGCTTTCCTTTTGTATCTTGTATTACCTTCCTTCCTAGCTGATCAGGCTGTCAATCATGGTCCGTGTTATTATTAATGTGTATCATTATTGAAGGCAAATAGATTATTGTTTGCCTCGATAAACAAGCATCTTATTTTTTATGATTCTATATGTAAGTGAAGAGGTGAAGGCACCTGGCGAGATAATTCTAAGCAACTTGTCAATAGGAATGTTTTATTTAGTGCAAAAAAATATAAATAGCACAAACCTTCATCAAAGTGATAGTCAGAAGAGCTTTGATTGTTTTTATTCTGTTCCCCTCCCTTTCTGGAACGCGAAATTGCTGTTGTTTACTTTCAATCAAATTTATCGACCTTTAAAGGTAATCATATGTTTGCTGATTTACCTCAGTAACTTATCGAATTTTCGCTCAATTATCGGCTGAAGCTTTCAGAGAGAACTCAAACAAACTGATGAGATAGTTCCTCATGCTGCCAGTATCAACAACTATTCAGATAGTCGTCAGTCAATATGAAAAACCTTTGGCAAATTCGGCAGATAAAAT
>Ga0100402_1003100_pt1 | contig 18289 bp, 12 predicted proteins | sample CryGeyme20150102_FD_80419 | JGI IMG/M metagenome (GOLD analysis project Ga0100402, IMG submission 80419) | Groundwater microbial communities from Crystal Geyser aquifers in Utah, USA - Crystal Geyser metaG 2015-0102 | ecosystem: Environmental > Aquatic > Deep subsurface > Groundwater | place...
ATGGATAGACTGAACTACTGGACTAGAGACTAGTGTGTGGATACAGAGCAGGCATAGGCACACGACCTAATAGAGTAAGACCTAACTCCTGAGTCCTATGGCAGTCCACCTGGGCTTAATTTGTTATCACCCAGACACCGAAATACCCCGACCACCACGCAGTAGAGTAGACTACTAGTACTAGTAGTCTACTGTGTACTCCTACTAGTAGCTAGAGAGCTACTGTACTCGAGTAGCTATTAGCAGGACATATTGGTACAAAGAAATACTTTTATTATTACAAATGATAGGAACACCAGATTCTAGTATTGGATGGATCGAGCAGATGATTCATCAAGCTCCGCAAAAACAGCCACAGTTACAGTCCAATGAAAAACAGTCAGCCTTCAGATTCATGTCACCATTTTGGTACAGGAAACACAGATTTTTTGGCAACGTCCCCAAGAATGAGTTACCGTTGACGGATAAATCTTGCAAACGCTCCAAGCCGCCTAGGGAATCTATTCCTCCCGACATGCTATTGTTGTCCAATTGCAGTATTTGCAGCTGTTTCAACTGATTGCCGACTTCCATCGGTATCCCTCCCTGCAAATTGTTCTTGCCGACCAACAGCCATTCCAATTGAGTCAGTTGGCCTAGCTCTGATGGAAGCTTCCCGGTTAGACGGTTGGCATCGAGTCGCAACCGGTTCAAGGTAGACGACAATTGGGACAGTTCTAATGGAATGGTACCTGTCAGACGATTTGAGTGTAGGTAAAGTCCCCGCAATTGGTTGAGATTGCCCAGCTGGGATGGGATGGTACCTTCGAAACGATTATCCGATAACGAGAGTTGGACCAATTGCTGCGGCTGCTGCAGGCCCACGTGCGTCGGAATGGTGCCCGTTAGCCTATTGAAATCAAGTACTAGCACCTGAAGAAATTGTAATTGCATCAGCTCGCTGGGAATAGTGCCTGAAAGCTTGTTGAATTGCAAGTTCAGTTCTTTCAGGGATTCCATCTGCCCGAGCTCGGAAGGGATCTTCCCGACAAGCCCGCTCTTGCCTCCTTGACGTTGACTCAACACGAGCTTTTCCAATCGATGCAATTGTCCAATTTCAGTAGGAATTGCTTGGTCGAGTGCGTTACCTTCCATGCTTAATGTGATCAGGTTCTCCAAATTACCAATTTCGACCGGCAGTGAACCAGAAAGACGGTTCCAGCTCAAGGAAAGATAGTTCAACCGAATCATGTTTCCAACTGTGGAGGGAATACCTCCCGTTAGTCTATTGAAGTCCAGATTGAGCTCTATCAGTGTTGAGAGTAGTCCGATCTCTGCGGGAAGCGTTCCCTCGAGGCCATTGGAGGATAAGCTGAGGCGCAAATAATTCCCGTCGGCATCACAGATCTCAGTATTGGATTTCGTTGTCGAGTACCAACCGCATTCGCTGACAGACACTGAAAGCCAGGATTCTGAGCTATGCCAGTCCAAACCACCACGCGTACTAAAATAGAGAGTAGCTAACACAAAACGCTGCACCTTTTGATTGGTGCTATAAGTCGCAAGATGAGGATCAGCGAGAAGCCACTCATAGGCACTGGATTGAGGTGATGGCCTACCACCGAGATTGTTATTGGCAATGGCAGACCAAGTGTACTCTGGTAAAAGCTCGGATGCAAACGGAGAATTCTTTTTGTATTGGCGAATTGATGATAGTGTGTTGTGTGCTTCATTGTCACCGTACAAACGCATCATGTAGAGAATGGCAGACACCGAGGCTCCCGAAAGAACTAGCAGGAACACCAGGAGAAGGAGGTAGTGCAAGCACCGGCTTTGAAATCCGCAAATAGAAAATCTCCGATCTTTTAAGACTACTGGATGGCACCCTACCTGCTTTATGGCAGGAACAGATTTATAAAGTGCTTGCTTTTGGTCGAGGACTTGGAGGAGGGGTGCAACCTGTTCGTTCTCTCCCTTTTCCATTTTGTACTCAACTGACTTCATTGTTTTATTCCTTAGCTGTTCTTTGGCAGGCGTGCTATTCCTTATTATTCCTAGCTCTTGCGTATAGTCCATTTCTTCGGTAGAATTTGAGTAAAAGTTACAGTCAAAATCCTCTCTTTCCCACCAATTTGTCAGCTTCTTTTTTTTCAAGCTTTTCGGTTCGTGTTCGTGTCCCACGATTTCATCTTGAAAGATATCCATTCCAGCTTCGGCTCGGTGTTGCATTCCGTCTCTTATAACAGGCATTGCTGACGGATCCTTTGCCTTTTTCGGATTTTTTGTATGATTCCCACCAGCCATCATTATTGATGGTAGGACTTTGCCATCAGGATCTATTCCCATGATAATAGTGTTAAAGTATTTGCTAGTAAACTCAATGAGCTTAAACTGACTATTGCACGACAGAACCCAAACGCATCAAGCAGGACAAACTTTGTCAATTCACTGCAATACGAAGCTATGGTATGGTAGCTCTAGTAGCTAGTACTAGTAATTATGATGGTGTGTGGTGAGCGGTGATGTTGTGATGCTGTGGTACTGTACGCTTTAAAGCTGTAAAAATAATTACAGATGCCCATAAAAAATCATTTCTCAGGACTAAATTTCTTGACAAAAATGGCCATGCTGATATCGGCAGGCGCTAACAATTTTGATTTCCTTTCGACGCATAGTGGTTCTCTATTTAAAAACGTACCTGGTACTGAAAATGATTGATTCGCCAAGATGGGGAACGTACCGTACAGGTTTAAAATATATATATATATCCCGACAGTACTACTACTAGAGACTAGACTACTACTGTAGAAGTCTGCTGATGTCGTGGTGTATCTATCGCCTTCTAGTCTACTACAGTAGAGTACTAAAAACTAAAAGCAAGCTAGCTGACTTCGTCAAGAGCGTTCTTTGTCCCAAAAATTGCATCCATTAATGTTATCAGCAGATTGTATTCAACATTTCAAACACTAATGGAAGAAGGGAATGATGATTGGGGGACTTCCAGATGATGTAAACAGCAAGAAATATTTTGGTCTCGAAATGCAGTATCCATGGTCGGTGCGTTTGCTACAAGGTCAAAAGACGATCGAAGTTAGAAATTACAAATTACCGGAGACCTTGATAGGAAGAAAAATATTCATTTTGGAATCAAAGCAAGGAAATGATGGTGTAAGTGCACTGGATGACACAATTGAATTGACTCCTAGAGAATCATCGGCATTAGCGAGTACGAATGGCCCTGCTACTGAGAATGCTGTTCGTGTTGCAGGATGGTGTATATTTGATACTATAAAATGCTATAAAAATAAATCCGATTTTGAAGCTGACGAGAGCCAACATTTAGTGTCGCCGAATTCAGGTTATGCCTGGCAACCAGAAAAAACGACAATACTGTACGGTTGGGTGGTGAAAGAAATCGTGCACTACGAGAACAGGGGTAGCGAGAGATTGGCAATCAATTTCTACCGAGCCGAAAGACGGAGACGATCTATTTTTGAGCTCTTCCCTCTTTGACCGGCCATCTGGCTTAGAACTACTCTCGCTAATCATTTACTATAGTACTCTTCCTTTATTTTCATTTTATCTTCATGGCATCACGTCAGATAGAACGTAGTTCTTTGAAAGATCATTTGCTGACAAAGCCACTACTAGTACTACTAATTCTCTACTAATCGTAACTTCCTGTCTTACTTCACAAGCATCTGCTTCGCAATTTCATCTCGTTTTTCTTTTCCGAATAATTGCTCACCCAACGACAATGCAAAATGAAGAGATGTGCCGGGACCTTGGGACGTGGTCACGTTGTCAGAAACCACAACTGCATCGTCCGACACAATCTTCAATTGTTCGCGAAAGTTGGGGGCTGGATAGCAGGTTGCCGGCGCCGAGTCGTCCAAGAAGCCCTGAGGAGCAAGGGCGATGGCTGGAGATGCACACACAGCACCGTAGAGCTTTTTCTGGGCTTTTTGCTTTTCCAAAATGGACGATAAGGCTGCCGAGTTTCTTAAATTGGTGGCACCTGGCATTCCACCTTTGATGAATCATTCAGTGAGGGAGGGAGGGGGGGGGGGTGGGACCAAGAAAAAATGTCGGCTGTGGGATAGATGAAGACTCTACAGGACTCGAAAAAGAAGATCAACAAACAAAAATGTGAATGAACATACCTGGTAAGGCCACAAGATCCCAATCTTCCTTGGCAGCGTCCTCAATGGAAACGTCTGCAACGATCTAAATTAGACAACAACGAAAATGAAAAAAATGGTGGTAAGATGAAGTCGAATGTCGAATGATCTCAAGGCAAGACTGATTTAACTGAATATTGTCTGTCCAATTGTAACATTATATATATTATTGTTCATTCCACTTCATGTTTTCTTCTTCATTTTCTTACCTTGATTCCGCGACTCATCTTACAAGTCAGTTCTCCTTTCATGACAGATGCGACTGTAACATCTGCACCAAACCTTGTCAATGTATCCGTGATGCACGTAGTCTCGATCTCTTCGGATCCATCTGCAATGGGAACTAAAACTTTTTTGGACATGGCAAGATTTGTGGTAGTAGAAGCAGGTCTGGTAGAAGAAGATGTAAAGGTTCGAGTGGTAACGCGAAAGGAAGCTGGAACAAAGGCAGAAGAAAAAGAGGAGGAGGGTGTTCGGCTCACAAAGAGGGCTGCTATGGAAAGAATGGCACGTCCACTGGTGGTGCGATACATGCCAGAGATTCTTACAACGAAAAATAAATTATAATAATAATTTGGGGTTCTGAGATTGTAATTCAAGAAGCAATTGAAAAAAACCTTGCGAGTTGCAACTTTCAACAACGCTACACATCCACTAAATTTTCTTCGAAAAACAAAGAAAATATCTTTCGATCTTCTTGCAATTATCTTTAACTCTAGAAACATGGAGACGCACACTGTTTAACCAATGTACAAACTCGTGGACTCGGACCTTAATAAGCAATATTTGCAACAACCTCAACCTTAACAATAATATTTGCAACAACGTTTGCGAACAACGGTGGTAGAGTCTACTAGTAGTAGTCTACTACTAGCTAGCTACTCCGGAGTAGCTAGCTAGCTAGCTAGCTAGAGTTGCTAGTAGTAGTAGTAGTAGTCTAGTAGTAGTAGCTAGTGGGGTCTACTACTAGCTAGTGTGTTGTACTTCAAGAGCTGAAGAAGACCTTGCTTTTCATGCTGATGAATCATGAAAATCATTATCAGCATTATTAGTAGACAACCAGTTTTTTAATAGTGGGTGCGATGACAATACCTCCATCCACGAATTCTACTTGGTTACATTTTGTGTGGTTACGTATTATTACCATAACTGTTTTCATGGGTTTTGTTCCTTCAAAAGGTCTTGTTTCTAATACTACTGGTAGTAGTACTTGTACTACTACTCCTAATAACGGTGTTGATCAGCGTCCACTAAGAGGATGGTTGGTCGTAGATTTTGATGGTACCTGCAGTATTCGTGATACGACACCTTTGTTACCTCGGCTGGCTTGTGCATTACAAAATCGAAATGATTTATTAGAAGAACGCATGGCAACATTTCGAATCTTGGAAGAAGAATTTGTAACATTGTACAATAAAGCCAAACAAACAATCTGTTCGAAACAAATGTCTCTTGATGAAGCCTTGGATGTTCTGGATCAAGCCTCGAACATTGTCACGGCCAAAGTTAGTGCCTCGGGAATATTGCATGGATTACAGTCCGTATCTCCCGAAGAGATGAGAACCTTTCTTCGAGATGACAATACCGATCAAAGCATTCGAGATCATGCTCAACTACTACCGGAATGTATTTCTGTACTGTCACGAGCCCAACAATGTCATTGGAATGTAGGAATTTTGAGCATTAATTGGTGTCCGTCGTTGATTCACGCGGTTGTATTGCATTCCTTGGTAGAAGAACAGCAACAGCAACAGCAACAATTAAAAGATGGCACCCTGACAACACATCAAAAATTATCGTGCTCAACGATTCCTGTGTGGAGTAATGTCATTAAAGACCACGGTGTTGTGGATTTACATGTACCTGGTGCATTGGCCAAGAAGGAACGCATTCTAAAACTTCAAAATAAAAATAATGATTTCTCAAACGGTGCTTCTGTTTTGGTTGTGTACGTGGGAGATTCTTCCACGGATCTTGCGGCACTAAGAGCTGCTGATATTGGAATCCTGATCGGAGGATCTCAATCGACCATTGACGTCGCACAAAAATTTGGAATTACAATATTTCCCCTAAAAGACTACAACACCAGCATTGATTCGGCTGTCGCTAAAGGGGCTATTTGGACGACGGACAATTGGAAGCATATTGGAGAATTTTTAGAACAGCAATCCATGGTATAGAATGAAAATGAAAAAGAGTCCCTAACCTAGCTAGTCAATGAAATTAATAATTTGAAATAGTGATTTTGTTTTCTAGTGAGTCTACTGAATGCAAGTCTGGGTTGTGCATCTGGAACGGTCATCCATCGTGGACACAAGTGTTCGTATTTTGCAACGTTACTTCGTTAATTATGGGACAAGCACAGATCCGAAGTATTTAATGTGTACCTTCCAGCACCAACATAATACTAGTAACTAAACTGTTGTCATTGATCCTCTGATACTTGCACAAAGATTACCGTCATCGGAAATGCGATTGGAGAGAAGGGAACGTACATTTTGTTTGCCATTGAATTCAAGGGTAGACTGTGTTCTAGCGTTGTTTGCTTGGCAGTTCGCGCTAGGTATGCTGTGGAGTTCTTAGCATTCCCAGTTGGTCTTTAGTTTGCAAGCCTCGCCTAAGACGAGAGCACAAAACCTGTGTCTTTTGGGGGCCAAACACCGTTCCTGCCTTAACCCTAACCGGCTGCTACGGAAATATATGCCCACAGTTCAACCTCTATTGGATTTGACAGAAAACAATCAACGACATAGCTTACAGCAGCAATAACTCGAGTAGTAATAGCTAGTACTCGTACAGCACTACTTTTTATTACTACTACTAGTAGTACCTGCGAGTATTTTTGAGTGTAGATCACTAGTCTAGCTAATTAGTACCAGACTACTACAGTAGCTAGTACTGGCAAGCCATAGTTATTACATGCTGCATCAATCTGAAAATACATATATTTCCGTTGTCAATCTACTTACAGTCAGTACTAGACAACTACTGGTATTTTTTTATGCAGAGTGCTGTCGTCTCTGAGAGCAAGAATCAAGACTCCGCGATCCTCTTTTACCTTCTTCAAGTCTCCCTGTTTTCATCACATCCATCATACGCATTCCATGAGACAACAAAGTGGGAAAAAGAGCTACCATGGCTCTGCCATGCAACCAAAAATGAGTCGAAAGAGACAGCGGAAGAATTCTTTGCGAAGGAGGAGACCGTTGAGACCCGGTCTCCTGTTTCCGTTATCTTTACTATTTTCTGTATTGCTACCAGATACCGTCCATGGCATGCGGCGACGTCCCTTCCTCCTCTTGTGGGATAATCTTTTTCGGCCAGCTACGTTTATCAAATCGACGAATGATGATGTGTCCCCATCGATATCAAGAAGACGACAGTTCATAAAGAGAAGAAATATTAATACGAAGGAAAAGAATATAAAGCCGAGTTCTAAAATTTCGTCCAGCCAAGGAAATACCGTCTTTGCGGCAAACACCACCAGCAGCAGTAGTAAAAACATCAGTGAGGGTGGGGACACCACGGCTGCAAAGCAGCTGACTCCTTTTCCTTCGAATGCTAATGTTCGCTGCCATAGTAATAGCGATTCGTTCAAAGAGGAGGAGACCGGGGTCGGTCTTTTGAGACGAATACTCCTGTTGCCTTCCAAGGAAAAGACAAAACGCAACAATTCGATGGGAGCATTTGATTGGTTGGGAACTGTAAGTACCACTTCGACTGATGCTGCTGATCCTGCTGATGCTGCTGATCCTGCTCATGTTGATGTTGCTAGAGGAGGAAAAGGAGGAGAAGGAGGAGGGATAGCAGCCCCCGAGACTAATGGCGGCACCATACCTCTCTTGTTGGATCGAGTAGCCCGTAACTTTGTGGTATTTATTGGCAAGGTTGTGATGCTACAATCCTTTATGACATGGTTACAACACCGACAGACAGATTGGATCCAAGAGGTTGGTCTGTTTTGCTTTTTCAACGTGTTTCTCTTCTACAAGCCAGCGCTGCACACCGAAGCGAAGATCTATCGGCACCATTTGAAACTGCTGCATTTTTAATCATCTCACACGATTTTTATCATTTTCTACTTAAACTACTTTTGAAATACACACGCACACACACACACACACACACACACACACACACACACACACACACACACACACACGAACACACTCCAACTACTAATTATGTGCAGCTGGCCACCCGGTTGTTAAGCGAAGAAAGTGCAAAGGCCGTCAAAGCCATTCGGGATATTCTAACAAGCATGGAAGATCACGGAATCATTGATGTTTTTGCCAAGTACCCGTCGCAAGATGTTGCGGCTTCATTCTACGCACTCTATCGCTTGCAGCATGCTGCATGTCAATACGAACAGATGCTTCTCGACCAAGATGAAGTGCAGCAATCGTCACTCAACAAAGAACCGAAAGATTTGCATCATGTCCTTGAGGACTTATCTCATTATGTCGTGTACGCCACGGCAGCCTACGGATGGAAAATGGATTTGGCTTTCAAGGGCAAGCTTCACATGGGGAACGAGCAAGCTCTGATGCGCAAAACTGGGATCTCCAAAGATGACATTGTGCATTTAAGTCTCAAATCCAAAACACATCTGCCAGTGTTCTTTCTGGTTCGGGATCGTAAACGTAAAGCACTTGTCTTGTGCGTACGGGGAACCTGGTCAGTCCGAGATATATTGACCGATCTGTGCTGTACATCCGAAGAGTACGAATCGCCTGTATCGCCTGCTTTTTTGCTATCAGTATTGGCATGGAAAGCACGCCCGCCACAGCGGTATTGTGCTCATCATGGTATGTTGGAGGCTGCCATGACGGTTGCCATTGAAATGGAAGATGTCGTTCAAGCTGAATTGGAAGCATTGGGGCCAGATTATAGCTTGGTACTTGTTGGTCATAGTATGGGAGGAGGAGTTGTTAGTCTGTTGGCAACTCTATGGGAAGAACGGTTTAAGAATATGAAAACCTATCTGTTTGGTGGACCTTGTGTTGCTCCAATTGATTCACATCCGACAAACAACACTAATATTATAAATGTCATCAGCGAGGGCGATCCCTTTCGTTGTTTGAGCTTGGGTCATATTGCCGACATTTCCTCTGCCGTCGCTCATTTCTGTGAGAATCCAGATCTGCGTCGTTTGGTCTTGTCAAGATCAGACGAACACCTGGACGAGATGTGTATGTCTGACTTGAAGTTTTGTCACAAAACAATGGAAAGGCTGCGTCATGACGTGATGACCAATCCGAACAAGATGTTTCCACCAGGTCGCTTGCTTCACGTCAATCGATCACTAAAAAGCAGCCAGAAACCCAACAATGATAATGTTGGCATCGACGACTTTGTTGACAAATACGTTGCTGTGGAAGAGACGGATAATCTGGTGATCCACGAAGTCGGACCTTCGTTTTTTCGTGAACTGATGCTTTCGCCAAGAATGCTAGATTTGTCTCGTCACCTGCCATCTCTCTACGAGGATACCTTGCAAAATTTGATGGAGCAGTCGCCCATTGTTTCGCAGGCAATGCGAGAGAAGGCAGTTGCTGACTAAGACTACCTCATAGAAGCACTAAAAAGATTTTGCTGAGATGAGGCCGAATCTATACGTGCTTATTCCTGTTTCAGATTGGCACGGCTAGAATGCGTGGCTGGCTAAAAATGAAAATTCTTTATCGATCAAATAAAAAGCTAGAGCAGGATATTTTCAGGGTTGCTTTGCTGCTACTCCGTGGCTTAAAAATTGTCTGCTTAGCTTCCTCTTCATTATTTATTATTTGGTTTGCCTAGCCCCCTTGGCTCCGGGTTGCTAGATTTGGGTTGCCATAACCATAAATAATAAGTGAAAGCAAAAATCTCCTAACCAACTTATACGCGTTAGAGGGAGCTATCGCTCTCTGTAGGAAAGGCGCATCATGTTTTCAGCGATCATAGTAAGATGTGCTGCGCTTAAGGTATCCGAGTACCCGGGTACAGTATTAGGCAAAGAAAGACAAAACCCGTGATCATTCATATTCCTTTACCTGGTATTTTCGAGAAACGGACTTCCTGAAAAGACGTATGGTTGCACATGTGCCTCTTTTTGATATTCTTTGTTTTAGGTTCACACGCGAGTAAAACACATTCTTGTTCATGTTTGTAAATCCTTGTTTCAGAACCGATAATCCTTTGCAAAATTACCTACGTAGTAGATTGTTGCGAATCTAAGTTGTGTGCAGTGCGAGCTAGACCATCTGCTTTGTCCAGTAGATGCTTCCTAAATGATCCCACTTAGTTACTCCCCCTTGTTCCCATATTTTGGATGATTTTGAAGGTTGTAGCGAAACTCGCGATCCGTTTTAGTAAAAGCTCTCGTTGGATGTGGTGACGGCACATCAGAAGGAGCTGACGAAACTGAAGGACTTTCCGACAAAGATGGATTAGCTGATGGATGATTAGATGGAAGCTGTGGCGGTCCTTCCGATGGTGCGTGGGTGTGACTAGGACTGGCCGACAGACTTGGGGCCTGTGAAGGGTTGAATGAGGGCATCAAAGATGGCGAACTTGATACTGTTGGTGAGTCTGAAACGGTTGGTTTAGTGCTGGGTGCGAGAGAAGGCGAAGGACTAGGTGCTGAGCTTTCTGTTGGCACACCAGAGGGACTTTTTGAGGGGCTCAGGGATGGGATCCTTGATTGGCTGGGGCTGTCAGAAAGAGAGGGCTCCAAAGAGGGTGCTTGAGAGGGTGCTCGCGAGGGTGCCAAAGAAGGCACCGCGGACGACAAGAGACTTGAAGATGGCTTGAATGTCTTGTCAAATAATTCTTCATCAATACCACCCTGTCGGTTTGCTTCGTCATTGTTGCTAACGTCCTTTAGAGCTTCGGCAGCAGTTTCGCCACCTCTATTATTCCCTAGCAAGGTTGTAGGTTTAGATGAAGGAGTTTCAGACGTAGAAGGGGAAATTGATGGCATTTTTGATGGTTGAAAGGACGGTACATTGGACGCGGTTGGTGCATTGGATAAAGTCGGTAAATTTGATGGTGCGTCAGAGATTGTAAACGTTGGGAAAAAGGTAAAAGCTGGATCAAAGGTTGGGAAGGGAGTATTCGCTCCAGACCTGCCGATCTTTGACTTGCTCTTGGACCGCCCGGACATTCCCTTGCCTCCTTTCCCACGACCTTTACTACCACGTCTTCGTTTCGCGCTTTTGGACGACCTTTTGGATCGTCTTTGATTTCTGCGATCGCGTCGCTCAAAGATGTTACTTCGCCTCTGCAGGTTCCGTCGATACCGCGCCCCCCTGGTCACTCTACTTCCCCGTATATGGCGCTCCAGGTCATCATTTTTGTCAGACTCCCCGTTGTTACTAACTTTAACATGCATATTCTTGTTCATCTGGTCGTCCAACAGATCCACTGATATCGCATTGGGTTTGTTGGCAGTTTGTGAGAGTTCTGCCGGACTGTGATGTTTCCTCCAGAGCCAACTTGTCGTGACCATTACAGCCAAAAGACACCCCACTACTATGAAGGCCGTTCGAAGTCTTTCTTTGAGGTTTCTAGGATGATTCATCGTGGTAGATTTTCTATTTTCTATCGTCATTGTCATGGAATGGTCAATCGCAACTTTGAGCTCCGTTGTTGTCTGGCTGATATTTAGTAGTACAAGATAGGTAACAAATAATAACAATCAAATTTTGGCCAGAACGCCTTCTGGAATTCGGAGATAGCTCAAAAAATGCAAACGAGCGTCCAAGTGAGACTCCAATATTGCGCACCTTTGATGGAACCAGTATGTCGGCGAGGTGCGTTGCGATTAATATTTTAGATTTTGGATTCTGTTCCGACGTTCCGACTGTGCCAATCGTCCGGATTTGAAGGTCGCACACTCATTCTTTCATTTTAAGGATAGAAATAGGAGAAAAAAGTAGTCACAATACTACTGCTAGACTACTCGTACTAGCTAGACCTACTAGCTCTAGATTACAAGTAAAAGTAGTAGTCTAGTAGTAGTCTAGTAGTCTAGCTAGTAGTCTACTTCTGAGGTTGATAATGTACTGGTTGCAATTTCCCCCTACTTTCAGCTTTTTGGCTCGTTTAAGAGTAGCCAGCAACAACGATGACAACGGAGACGAGGATTTCCCCAAGACCAACGCCATAGCACTGGAAGTCAGTTACACACACACACACACACATCGCTTTATGTTTGTGTGTATGTGTGCTCTCTAGCTAGTTGTTGATAATTTCTGTAGAAAGAACTATATTATAAGTATTACATCACGAAATAACAGAGTCAAACTCCCCAGAGATGGCTGACAACGGCATGTCTTTCATTTTGCGTACGTGCAGTGGATTGTCAAAGTCCCTTTCCCAACATAAAATTTATCCATTGCGAATTTTAGCATCCATAGTAATTCCGTCAACGGTAGTCTACTCTTGAGCAAATTTCTTCCACGTAGAAAGAAAAAGCCAAGAGTAAGAAAAAAAATATTGAATTTCTTTTTAATTGTTGTTGAAGAGTGCAGCTAAATCAGCTGGTAGTAATGGCAAAAGATCTTGTAGTTGATCATCGAAGCGATCATCGTCCAACTCGAAAGCGCGGGTTCGTCCTCGTCCCCTCATGCCCATACCACCCATTCCACTCATACCACTCATTCCACTTCGAAATGTTGGTCGAAATCCACCCGGTCCATCTGTAGGTGCATCCGTGGGCATGAATGTTCGAAAGACAAACGTAGGCTGCAAAGTTGCTGGTTTTTCCGATGGCTCTACAGCTTCCGTTGGCTGAGAACTAATTGTAGGTGCCAATGTTGGAAATTTGGTCGGCAATTGAGAAGGTAAAGCACTTAGCGAAGGGGCAAAGCTTGGCTGTTTGGAAAGAGAGGGCTGAGAGGAAACAGTAGGAGACTGAGTTGGTGATACAGATGGAAGTTGAGTCGGGGATCTGGAGGCGCTGGGAGCAATCGTAGGGAGTGGGTCTGAAGTGGTCACTGTGGGAAAAGCCGAAGGACTGGCAGACGGTTCAGGTGTCGGCATAAACGTCCTAAATCCTCCACCACTTCGACCACTGTTTCGGCCTTTAGACCTACTCCTTCCACTCCTTCCACCCCTGCCGCCCTTGTCACTCATTCCCATCAATCGACGACTTGCATCGTTCGTATGACGGATATCTCCGTGATTCTGCGATTTGATTCGCTCGTGGTACCGTGCTCGTGCTTTCAGTTGTTTGTTGTCTAGTAGACTGCGACGTGGTTGTGGCTTCAATTGGCTTGCAGCAGCAGGGCCTGTATAGGCACTGTTCAAAGAGTCTCCGAGATTCACAACCTGTTCAGGTATACTACTATTGCGATTGCGATTGCTTGACAGTAACACAGTCGACATGACCACGGCGATAACGGCAAACAGTGCAAAAGCGGTTATACCGTTACGAATAGCTTTAAAGATTCGGTCTTTTCTAGAAATAGACTGCTGCATTTCTGGAGCCTTGTGATCTACTCCTCTCCCTCTGCCTTTCTTGCCAATGATGGTATTGGGAGACTGTTGCTCACTGCTTTCTTCTTGTAATGACGATCCCATAGTCAGATGGCAGACGACAATGATTGTTTGTGTTAGCCTGCTACTCAAGGGTTTAGTGTAGGAAGAGCTTGAGCTGCACTGCGCAGTATGGTATCTTGATTTTTTTCTGAGCCGTTGCTTGCCAAAATATCTGATCGAACAAATAATTCCAAAATATTTCTAGTTGTATCAGTTGAGTGTTCCCCCTTTGGGTTAGTGTTGAAAGTTTCTGTAAGGTCTGGTAGGTGCGCGTCCAAGCTATTGTTTCGAGTTTGGAGGGTGCGCGAACGAAAAAGGCCTCTCAATGTTTTGGTTTTGATTACTTCCAGTCTCCCAAACTGCTACTCCGAGTACTGCTAATAAGACAGGCACTAGAATAGCTACTCGGACTAGTAGTTGTCTACGGTACTAGCTAGCTAGCTACCTGGTAGCTACTAGTAGCCAGCTAAACAAACAAACAAATTATATAGCGGTGAGGCATATATTATTATTTACTTCCCCTTGAACAATTTCCATGCAAGGATTTCATCTCCTCCAACACTTTGGAGGCACCCCATGAACCTCTTCACTTCAGCCATGCTTCGCAATCTGAAATTATTTTGTGGCGAATGCCAATATCGATCGAGATGACCCTTCGATGCCCCACTTTGTCGTTCATAGACTTTCTTAACCCATCCCACCGGCCAACCACCCGGAAGCGGTTCGTTAGGTACTCCTTCCCAGACAAAGATAGCCTTGGGACGTCGAGTGCCAAAGGAATTTATCCACTCTTGTCCAGTAGAAGCACCAGCACCCCTAATAGTAGACTTCGTGCACTTGTCCAATGATTTTCCAGGTCGGATATCTGTATAGTGCTCGTTGTTTGGTACTTTTTCATGCAAAGATCGTGGACGAATACCTTTTGCGATATGTTTTCTAGCAAGTACCACATCAAAACCCGTACGGGAGCACAGCTTTTCTAACGAAAATCTTTCGTGGAATGGAACATCTTCTCCGTTTGGCAGATACTTGTTCGCAAACGCGTTGGCAATATAGATGACTTGCCACATTATGTACCACGATTCGTTCACAGAAGCTGATTGTTGACGGCTTGTCTCCATAGACTTTGGAACACTTGCCAATTTAGATCCGGAGGCAAAGCCTTCGTATTTTACCATCAGGTACATCTGTTCGCTGGCGCCCGCTGGAAGCGAAAAGAAAGGCCCAATTCGGTGATCCTCCAAAAGATATGCGCAGTCAAAGTAAGCATGCATGTCGCAGAGAGCCGCTAGGAGTCCTTTGGGATTCAGAGAGTGTCCCTCCATGGCGTTTTTGCGGAGCGAGGCAACCTGCTCCGCAGTCACACTGGTACCCTTTGGTACACCCGCCTCAAATTGTAGCCTTTCAAAGCTACCAGAATTTGTAGCGTAGTTCTTGGCAGCTTCGCTAACTTTCTTTGCAGCAGAGCTTGCGGCAGAGTAAATTTTTTCGCGCAGAAGACCGAACGTTGGCTCCGTCGTCCATGTAAGCAAAGCAACGTCGTGGCTGAGTTTAGCGATCAAGTCATACGCTATTGGACACCAGATACTCTTGTTGAATGGGTCCTTTAGCTCCTTTCGAAGTTCCCACCACACATGTTCTTTGATCTCAAAGGTTACGGCCTCTCGAATGTTCTTGCCCTCCGCGTCTGTAATGCTTGGGTCCAGGCGCAAGAAGTCGGCATACTGTGTCCACTTCAACCGTTCGGACCATTCTTTACAGGTATCGAGCAATCCTTGGAAAGGGTATCCCACCTGTCGCTGCAAATACGGCGCTGATCCCTCTATGGAAGCAAGATGATCGGAAAATAAATAGCAAACGTACTGCATTCGCACGAGAGCGACCCATTGCAGAGCCGAGGGGACCGTCACATTCCCGGTCGCAACAAACTTCATTGTTGTGTTCAGAAATCGATTCGTCGCCGTTACCACCGGCCTTCGGATTTCTTCTTCCACAAACTCCATCGTTGGATACAATTGGCAAAGTTGAAGATCATCAATGGTGCGCGAGACGATGTCTCTGACCTCTAAATTTCGCCCATATCTGCAATGGGGGTCGCTATCTCCTTTGGTTTCGCCTTTCATGTTTCGTAACCCGTAGTTCTTTCTCTCTCGAATGTCTTCGTAATGCTCACCGTAGTTAGTTAGTAATTCAACCTGTTCGTCCTTTTTCATTGGCTTCACAATATTGATAAAGTAGTAAACAGAACGATCGTGTCGTTCCAAAGCATCGACATTCTGGACAAGATCTTTGTTATGACCAACTTCATTCACATGCATGGCCAGCTCATTCATAGCTGCTTGATGTGTTTTCCCAGTGGAGTCATCTGTAATGTCGATGGTTTGCGTGTAACGACCATACAGCTTTTCATTGACACCGAAGCACCACTCGCTCGGCTCGTGCGAGAAAATCAAGCTCTTCACGTCGAATTCTGATTTCAATTTGCGATCCCTCTTCCGGAAGGGGCCGTACCGCCCAAGAGCTGTTTTCGTTTGGGTTTAAAATGGATGAGCACGAGCGAAGGAAACATTTAAAAAAGAGGGCGGGGGTACACCATACGGTATGCACCAAAATGGGCACTTACGAATTATTGAATTTCCTTTTCCTTGACTGGAAAAAACAGTGGTGTCAGACGGCTCGTAATCTGATTCATCGTATGCGTGACATGGTCCAATTCCCCGTGGCCGTTCGAACTTCCCATCGTTTCTAACTTCTCCTGTTAGTTTTACATTTATCCCCGAACCATCGTCACCAATGGCTTCAAGCTCTTCGAAACAGTGTTGGTGTCTTTTTGGCATGGGCTCAACCCTCTGTTTGGAAAGCTTGAGATGCCTGGCCCCCAGAAACGTCAGAAAGGCGCCATTGCCGGATCCGGGGATTGTGGATTTCTGCACGTCAACCCGAAAATCGTATAAAATCTCTGTAAAATAAAAAAAACAGAAAGAGGAACAAACATTGGCTTTCTCAGTTACAACAGGCATTTTTTGCTTGACTCCACTGATGGAAAAGTGAAGTCTCAAACCTTACCTGCGGAGTTACCGTGACACGTAAACCTCTTTGTGGGCAACCCAGTATCAGGGTTGATACGTAGATCAGTCAGAAAGTCCACAATAGTCATCTCTTCCTTGAAGAAGCTGTCTTTGATATCTGCCCCTTCCATGTACTCATCATTTTCATCAATGGCAGCAATGTAGTCGTCGTCAGTGTACTTGACTGGATTTCTTCGGCATCGACGCGGCATAAAGGGGCTCGCCGTCTTATTAGTACTAGTAGTTTGGTGGAAATCATCGAGCTGGTTCTGCAAGCGTACGCTATTGTCCCAAGAGTCGTCATCATCGCTGGAAGTATCGCGTGTTCGCTTGGCAGCTGGTGGTTTTATAGCAGCTGTGCTATCATCATTCTGTAGCACATTGTTTCGCAACATAAAGTTGCCTGCTATCTTTTTCGCCGTGCGTCGAAAACGCTTCCCATCTATGTTGACTATCGGATCATCGTGGTCGTCGTCAAAGTTGCCCGTAATATCGTATTGAGGAATAATTTCCGTATCGGACAGGGCAATGCTAGTGCTAGCGCTGTTGTTGCAACCACTTACATCCCCGTCGCTGCTAGTAGTTTCATCCAATCGGGTTTTTTTCGGCGATGAAACCATCAAAACGACGCCGTCGTTGTCATCGTCGTGGTCACTTTCACTGCGACTGTTTTGGCTTGACGATAATGGCGATGTGTTTTGTTGATTGATTGTAGTTTTTCGCGCACGCACAAGCTTATCTATCGCTGTTTTTCCGGCCAGAACTTTCTTGTGTTGACTGCCTTGATAATCTCGATCTTCTTGTTGTTCTTGGTATTCATTTTCGCATTCATGGTTTCCTTCGTCGTTGACAGTATCTTCCCTATTCCCAAAAGAGGCATTGGTGGGATTTTTCTGACAATCATCAGAAGTTAATTGAATGCGAGTATTCTTGGAAGCTATGTTTGAATTGATATTGACGTTTTTTATTGCGGACGCATCATGCGAAGTATTAATGTTTTTGCTCAAGTTGTTGACTTCTCCTGGTACTAACAAATTCTTCTTTTTCATTTGTGAATGCTCCACTACATTTGTTGTTGCTTCTTTCTGCTGTTGTTTCGAATGATCCGTAGAACCCGACAAACCGGATTCTGCCGCTGAAATTTGATCTTGATCATTATTTTCATTGATGCTGTTGATCTTTTGGTTGTTGTTGTTCTTGTGATGATGGACCGAAATTGTTTCGGGTACTGAGATATTTTCTTTTGTCGTTTTCGATTCTCCTAAATTTGGAATTTGCAGTTTGTTATTGTTATCATTATGATGATCGCTCTCTGATGATGATGATGGTGATGGTGATGAGGAGGAAGAAGAAGAAGAAGAAGGCAACTGAATCTTTAATTTCTTTTTCCTGTTTTCAGCGGCACTGGTATCTTTTTCGTCAATGTTGTTGTGAATAATGACGGCACCTGTAGTACTGACAGGAGCTGCAACAACATTACCACTATCATTTTTCTTTAGTTGTTGAGGTGGTGGGGGTGGTGTTTGTGATTGTGGTGGG
>Ga0100402_1003105_pt1 | contig 18277 bp, 16 predicted proteins | sample CryGeyme20150102_FD_80419 | JGI IMG/M metagenome (GOLD analysis project Ga0100402, IMG submission 80419) | Groundwater microbial communities from Crystal Geyser aquifers in Utah, USA - Crystal Geyser metaG 2015-0102 | ecosystem: Environmental > Aquatic > Deep subsurface > Groundwater | place...
ATTGATTGGAAGACTGACAAATACATAAATGGAGAAGTAAAAATATATGCGATGGGCTATTATCCTAATGGAACTTCAGGTCAATCTTCAATAAGAATTTTTGTGAAAAAAGATACTGCAAGTAATCCTGTTTCTAATCCTACTCCAACACCAATTTCTAACTCTACCAATCAGAATAGCACCGACAGCACAAGTAGCACCAATAACACTACTACTAGTTCTTCTACAAATATTACTACTAACACAAACACATCTACTTCAGCAGAGACTATAAAGCCTCCAGCCGTTGCTAATGAAAATTTTTCGCAGTTAAGTAAAGAAGAGAAGAAAAAAGCTGTTTTAGATTATGTAAAGCAAAAATATCCTAATTCTGTTGTTAGTGATTATTTAGATAATGATCAAGTGCTTAATATGGTTGCGTCAGGTATAAATAATAATATTAGGGTTGATAAAGCCGAAAATATAATCGAAAATCAAAAAACAAAAGTAATCCTTAAGGGGAAGGCAGCTCCTGATAAAGCAGTTTCGTTATATATTCTTTCAGACCCCATAATTGTAAGTACAAGAACAAATAAAGATGGCGATTGGGAATATAGCTTGGATAGTATAAGCGAAGGAAAGTACGAAGTTTTTGTTACAGTGACGGAAAACGATGGGAAAAGCATGAAAAGAAGTGAACCTTTAAGCTTCTTCATATCTACTGCTCAAGCGGCTAGCGTTAATGGTGGTGAATCAGGCAGTAAATCAAATGAAAATAGTTTTTATAGCACTCCTTTATTCAAATATTCTTTAATGTCAGTTATAGTCGTCAGTATTGTTTTATTAGCTTTTTTTATGTTATTAAGATATGAAAAGAAAAATTTAAAAAAAAAGATTGTCGTTAGGTAAGGTAGTTTAATAAAATGAAATTTTTTAAGGATCGTTTAGATTTTTTTAAAGAAAACCGTCAAGTCCTGTATGCGGTTTTTTTGTTAATTACTATTCCGATTATTTTAATTTTTAATACATTATATATAACAAGATCCTTGGTTGATTTATTTAATTATGAACTTAGGCTAAAAGCTGAGCTTGCGTCATCGGTTATAAGTATAACTACCGCTAATGACTTAAACAATTCTGATTTAATCCAAGGGAAGATTAAAAAAATAGTTGATAAAAGTTTATACGATACTATCAAATCGATAGAAATATTAGTGCCTAGCGGTGACAGTTTTAAAGTTATAGCTAGTACATCTGATACTGGTGGGGAAATTGTTTTGGATAAAAAAGATAAAGATATATCTAATAGTAAATTAGATAAATCTCTTACAGACTACCGTTTTATATGGTCACAAAATGAGACCCTAGTTACCTCAAGAAAGGATGAAAACGAAGAGTATTGGAGCATTGTGGCTCCTATCTTTGATGATAAAGATAGTAAGCTGGGCTTGGTTGATATTAAGGTGTCTTCTACTTTTATTAAAGATAAAGTTGATCAGACATTAACGAGATCATTAGTTATATTATTATTATCTATAATTATTGTTTTTTTATTAATTATTAATAATGCGAAACTATTCCAATACTCTATTTTATTTAGAAAGCTTAAAGAAGTTGATCAGATGAAAGATGATTTTGTTTCTATGGCAGCTCATGAGTTAAGAACTCCAATAACAGCGATAAGAGGCTTTTTGTCATTTCTTAAAGAGGATAATCCCAAGATAGATAAAGACGATATTATAAAAAGAGTTGAAGATTCAGCAGAGAGACTGAGTGAGCTTGTAAAGGATTTGCTTGATGTTTCAAGGATAGAACAGGAAAGAGTGGTCTTTGATATTAAGTCTACTGATGCAATGTCCATCATCTCGAGTTTAATAAAAGAATATGAATTATTGGCAAAGGAAAAAGGCTTAAAGTTGGAATTCGATAAAAAACCAGAATTCCCTGAAATTCTTATTGATCCTGATAAATTTAAACAAGTCATGATTAATTTAATTGGTAATTCGATTAAGTATACTAAAAAGGGTAGTGTAAGTATTCTGTTGGGGAATGATCGAAAACAAGCAAGGATAACAATTAAAGATACTGGCATAGGAATGAATGAAGATGAAAGAAAAAACTTATTCAGTAAATTTTATAGAATTAGGAACAAAGAAACTGAAAATATTTCTGGTACAGGTTTAGGGCTCTGGATCACTAAGCAGTTAGTGATAAAAATGAAAGGAAAGATTAGCGTTGATAGTTTACCTGGTATAGGTTCTCAGTTTACACTTGAGTTTCTTATTGCAAAAGACTAGATCGGTAAATAAATTGTAGTTTTTGATAGAAAAGCTATTCTTTAACTTTTTTCTTTTTGGCTCGAATCAGACTTAAATATATTTTTTCTAATCTTGCAGTTTGCTTTTCTGCTGATAATTCTTTGGCGATTAGCAATGATTCATTAGACATTTTTTTATGCAGTTTATCGTTCGCTAACAACTTATCAATTTTGCTAGCCATATCTTTTATTGCGAGATCTGAAACTGCCACGATAGGAAGACCAGAGGCCATTGCTTCTACGACTACTAATCCTTGAGTTTCAGTTTTTGAAGAAAAGACAAAAATCTCTGAGTTTTTATACGCGCTTATTACATCTGTTTTTGGTAAGTATCCTAAAAATAAAACTTTTTCTTTAAGTCCTTTTTGTTTTGCTAACTTTTCTAATCCATTCTTATGCGGTCCGTTTCCTATTATAAGAAGTTTAACGTTTTTTGATTTTATATAATTCAGAGATTCGATGATTAGCTCGATGTTTTTTTCTTTTGCAACACGTCCCACGAAAGTTAATATTTTTTCACTATCGGAAATATTATATTTACTTCTAAATTGTTTATAATGATTATTTTTTAGTTTAAAAATATCTAGATTTACTCCTGTAGGGATAATCTTAACAGGTTTGGAGACCCCCCACTCTAAAAGAAATTTTTTTATTTTTGTTGAAGGCGCTATTATCAGATCACAATTATTACAAAAATCCTTTGATATTTTTTTTGCTAATTCTTGGGTAAATTTTGTATTCCATATATAATGCACATATTCAGGATAAAGTGTGTGGTAAGTATGTAAATAGGGTATATTAAATTTTCTTGCCATAAATAAGCCAAATATACCAATGCTAAAAGGGTCATGGGAATGAATAATATCAAGGTTTATTTTTTTTAATATATTTACCGCTTGTTGTGAGTAAGGTAGCGCCACTCTCATTTCCGGTTGAAATAAAAATTTAACCGAAGGGAAGCGAATAATTTTTTCATTATCTTCTTTTTGTTTTGGCGTTGGTGCAAATATGTATACTTTGTGTCCATTCTTTTCAAGTTGTTCTTTAAAGGTATTAATTGATGTTACAACACCATTAATTTGAGGAGTATAGGTGTCAGTGAAAAATCCAATCTTCATTTTTCCTCCCTGATATCCTCCATATGGACATCCTTTCCTTTAAAAATAAATCTATGATAATCTTTCATGTAATTTAATACGGTTTTTAAAAATCCTTGACTGGCGTATCTTCTATAAGAAGTAACGACTAGTATATTTCTTAGAAAAAGAACCTTACCTTTTTTTCTTAATCTTAGTGAAAGATCAAGGTCTTCGAAGTATTTATCTTTTTTATAACCGCCTACTTCTAGGTACGCCTTTTTTCTAACAGCCATATTCGCGCCCGGAACATTGTTTCCTCTATTTATAACCCTGTCTCCCCATATCCAAATTAAAGAGACGATCTTTAAGGCAATTTTATGTTTTTGAATATCAAATATATAAGGCCCTCCTACGGCTACGACATCTGAATTTTTTTCAAAAGCATTTTTAATCTTATACAGCCAGTCTGGCGGAAGTATAGTGTCGGCATCTGTCGTAGCGATAATATCTCCAATTGCTTTGCTAAATCCCGCTTTTCTTGCAAGACCAATACCTTTTTTAGGTTCTTTTACTATTTTAACCCCCATGGATTCGCATATTCCAACTGTTTTATCTGTTGAGCCGTTATCTACAACTATTATTTCGTTTGCTTTAAGTTGTTGATTTTGAAGTGAATCCAAGGTTCTTTTTATATATTTTTCTTCATTGTAGGCTGGTATGACGACCGAAATAATCATTTTTTTTCCAATATACGCTTATAAATATCAATTAATTCTTGTGTTAGTATAGAAATTTCGTATTTTTTAGCAACATTGTATGCCTTTTCCGCGTATTCATCATATAATTCTTTATCATCTCTTAATTTTAGGATGAGAGATTTAAAGTTTTCATCTGTGCCTTTGATATAATTTTCTTCATATATTGGGGGATAAATATCTAAATCTCTTAATAAAAGCGGTAGATTAGAAGCAGCTGCTTCGATTACTGTAAAAGGAAAATTTTCCTGATAAGATGGGAAGAATAATATATCGGCAGCAGAATAATATGGGATTACATCTTCGAAGGGTATGGTGCCTGTAAATAGGATATTACTGGGTGCATTTTGTTGAACTTTTTGCATCTTACTATAATCAGCGGCAAACCTTTTAAAGGGTATACCACCGATCCAAATAAATTTTACATCAGGTAATTCTTTTGCTGTATTTATAAAAGTTTCTATTCCTTTTCTTGGTTGGATTTGTCCTGCATCTAATACCACAAAATCATTTTCTTTTATGCCCAGCTTGTTTCTTATTTTTTTTCGATCATTTTCATTTTTCTTAAACTTTTGCAAATTTACCCCATTTGGAATGAAGAAAATTTCTTTTTTTACTCCTATTTCTTTAAGTTCTTTAGCCACCTGGGGCGATACGGCTTGGATTGCGTCTGCTTTGTTGTAGAAATATCTTAAATATAGCTTTGCAAGGGGATGCCAAAGTTTAGCGAAAATTAAACTGCCTAAAAAAGAATTAGGGACGACATGGGCGGTTATAATTTTCTTGCCTTTAAAGAATAGGCACTTAAAAAGAGAATAAGGTCCAATAGTATGTATGTGCATTATTTCGCATTTTTTTTTTGAATTTACAAAAACCCTTGCCCCTGCTCTTTGAAGAGCCTCTCTCATTTCAACGAAAGCCGTATGAACGCCATGTCCCTGTACAGTAAAAGTAGTTTCGGATACAAGATTTACTTTTAAATTCTGAATCCATTTTTTCATATTTGTTGATTTTCTCTCTTTAGTAATTATAGACATAGATTGGCCCCACATTTTCTATTTTAATTGTTTCGGTTATTTTTTTATTAGGTATTTTAAAAACATAGCTTATTACTTTTGTTCCTTTTTCAAGCTCTTTCTCGAATTTGAAACTTAAACGATTCATTGCATTAGGGGATAAAAAGCAAAATATTCCCTTAGCTCTTGAGAGATCTTCTTTATAAAAATTTTTCCAGTGTATTTTAGCATTATTATCTTTTCCAAAAAGAAGAAATAATTTAGATATTAAATAAGTTAATGGTGCATATTCAAATCCGATTGCTTGGCCGCCCTTTTGTGAAATTTCTCTTAATATTCTTCCATCACCTGAACCTAGGTCAAAATATATTCTTCCTTTTTCTATATCCGCAGCTTCAACCATTTTCCGGGCGATTTTTTTTGGGCAGGGGACGCTTGGTGCTCCGCCTATGCCCGCAATTAGTGTGAATATTGATATTGGTATCATAAGCGCCATTAAAAACAAGTAATAATAATCCATAATTTAATTATAAATTGAAAAACTAAAAAAGCCACTATCTATATGACGTGGCTTAATTATAAATAAATATTCACTAGATAGGAAGATCTGGCGGTTCATCATTAGGTTGATTATCTCCCTGTTTCTTGTCATTTTTCCAAGGTCCTACGCTTTCATCGTAAATTTCTTCGGTAGGATTAGCGGGATTTGGGATATTATTACTTTGTGGCTGTTGAGGATTTTGAGATTCTTGTACATCGTTTGTATTGTTGGGTTGAGACGGCGCCTGGTTAGTATCTATCTGCTCATTGCTCACTTCCGGAGCATATTTATTGTTAACCTGTTTTTCTATTGTTTTTTCTACTTCCTTGACCTTATTTAAATTAGTAGAATTATCTATGCCGATTTCATGAATTTTTTGAGTTTCACTTCCATTGTGGATTTCGGGTAAATGTTCCAGATAATCTATTCCAACAATAGCCGCATAAGGCTTACCCGATTTAGTAATTACAAAAATAGTGTTTTCATTTTTTGCAGTATCAACGAATTGATTCATGTTACCCATAAAATTTTCCAGGGTAATGATTTTATCTATTGGTACTTCAATCATAATTTTTCCTTTCAATCTTTCTTTAATTATTAAAAAAAAGAGGTTTTTTGTCAAACCTTTTTTAAGTAGGACATTTTATACTTATAAAGCATTTTTTTCCAGATCCTCGGATTGGGGTTTTTCTATGTATTCTAAGTATTTTTTTGTAGTATTAAGATTTTTATGACCTGCCATGTAAGCAATAGCGACTAGGCTTGTACCTTTTTTAATATGATGGGCACAAAAGGTGTGCCTTAGATCGTGAACACAGGCATCGTATATACCAGCTTTTTTATAATAATTAGAAATAGACATTCTAACATTTCTTTGATCCAGGGACTTACCATTCCTAGTTATAAAAAATATTTCTGATTTAACTCTGGGTCTTACTTTAAGGTATTCTTCCATTGCTTTTTTAGCCGGGGAATTTAAAGGGATTGTACGGGATATTTTTAGCTTTTCATCTAATACATCTAATTTGGATTCCTTACGCCTTATATCTTTTGTTCTAATTCTTACAGCCTCGCCAACTTTAATTCCTGTTTGAAGCATTAATTCAATTATGGCAAAATAGCGTTTATCATTTTTGGCTGAATCTCTTAATGCTTTATACTCTACAACGCTTAAAATCCTTGGCTCAGATTTTTTTTCTTTTAAATATTTCAACGCAGATGCTGGATTTTTTGATATAAATTCGTTTAGCTCAAGAAATTTAAAAAAAGATTTAACCGCAACTGTTCTAGCATTGATACTTTTCGGGCTTTTATTTTTTTTAATATAGCGTGATAAAAATTTTTCCAGATCCTCTCTTCTAACGAGATGGACTTTATGTCTTTTTATTTCCAACAAAAAATTAATTAGTTCATCTAAATTTCTTTCATAACTACGAATAGTGTGAGAGCTTTTTCCTGTTTTCTCTAAGTGTTTTGTAAACTTATTTTTTGCTTCAATTATATGAATCATTTGCCTATAGTCTAGCAGAGTAGGGTATAGTTGTCAATAAATATATCTATAGGTATATTTATATAATAAAAGAAAATTAAAATTACTCCTATGTCATATCCGATAGAATGTAAAAAGGTGTTGACAAAATAGTTGTACCATGATACAATACAAAGCTTTCTATTGAAAGCCTTTACATTGAAAAGTAAATAGAAGGGTTTAGAAGAAAGCTCAGGACGGGAGTTAGCCGGCTACAAGGAGGCAAATAATAATATATTTAAGTGCCCATTCCTTCGGCAGCTAGTCGTTTCTTGAGCCTCCTTCTGAATCTTTCTATATCCTAGCTGGCTTGTTTAAGCCGACCTTTCGCGAGACTTATATAGGCCGCCCTTTTGCTAGGGTTGATAGCTTGGGAAAATATCAGGATCAACAGCATTAATAAAAAAATATGGCTGATTATACAGATATTTAACTAAGTTGAGAGAGTACCTGTTCCGATAAATTAAGTTAGGGAGAACAAAATTTATTGGAGCAAGAATTATCGGAACAGATCTCTCTTTATCTGAAGTCAATGTATTACGTTATAATAATTACATGAGAAAGATTAATATTTGATTATCTATCTTTACTGTTTTTATAGGTTTGGTTACATTATTTTTAATCATACCATCTTTTAATAAACCATTAGCTCAAGATGAAGGCGTTTTTTTAAGTATAGCCGATGGTATTTCAAACGACAGAATTCCATATTTGGACTTTTTCGATCATAAGCCACCCGGTATATATTTTCTTTTGGCGACTGTTTTGTTATTTTTCGGGAAAAATATATTTTTTATAAAAATTATTCTTTTATTATTTAATATTCTTTCTGCATTTTTTGTTTTTTTGTTTGCCGAAAAAATTAAAAAGGGAATCGGACTGTTAGGTTCCTTTCTTTTTTTATTTTCCCTTATATTTTTCGAGGGGAATTATATTATTGCCGAACCTTTTATGGTTACTTTTATACTATTCTCTTTTTATTTTCTGCTGAAATATTTCGATAGTGATAAAAACTATTATCTTTTATTAGCTGGTTTTACTTCAGGATTAGCTCTTTTATTTAAACAAACAGCTATAGTAAATTTAATAATTTTTCTTTTCTTTTTATTAAGCGAAAAAAGAAAATCAAAGGATGTATTTTATTATTTGCTGGGTGTTATTATTCCTTGGCTGTTTGCCTTTCTTTACTTAATCGATAAAGGAGCCTTAAAAGAATCAATAAACCAGATCATTGTGCTTAATTTTACAAGCTATCCGAGAGAACCATTGCAAATAGTTTTAAATTCCTTTATTGAAACCGTGAATAGAACTTTTCCTGCTTGGTTATTTTTTATAATTTATTTTTTTCAAAAGAAAAGTAAGAATACTGTGTTAAAGAAAATGATTCTGTTTTCGATAATTTTGCCAATACCTTTTTTCCTTGTAAGGCATTATCCGCATTATTGGATTCAGATTCTCCCTTTTGTAGCAATTCTATCCGCTGCTGCTTTATATAATTTCTTTAATCAAAGAAAGAATATTATTTTTAAATTAATAGTTTTTTTAATTATAAGTTTAAGCGTTTTCGGTAACTATAAACTATTTGTCTGGATTACTGATAATATAAATATACCTAAATTAAAAGAGCAGAATAGCGCCAAAGAATTTATAGATAATTTGCCTAATAAAAAAATTTTAACAGAAAATCAATTTACCTGTTTTTATTTTTTAATCGATAAAGAAAAAATTACTAAATATCTTTATATAACCGAGGTTAATGATGGAGAGAAAGCAGAGCCAAAAACATTAGAATCTTTAAAAAGTAACCCGGATACTTATATTTTATGGACAGAAGATTTGAATTTCGCGTATGCTAGGAAATTACAGGATTATATTATTAAAAATTATAAGCCGATTCGTAAGTTTGATAATCTAGGGCTTGTAGTTTATGAAAAACCTTAATAGACTACTACCGCTGAGTTTCCAAACCAGCCCCATTTTGCCTTAAAGGTTCCAACGTCAAAAGTTCTGCCAGGATAACCATAGCCTGAATCATTTACCATAAAAGAAGTTGGGTTATCGATAGTGCCCGTAAAGCCTTTAACAACTTGTACATGAAGAGAATTTACTCCTCTTACGGTTTTTCCTCCAGGGGTTTTCCAATATACTTCATAGGCTGGTCATACGCCATTGACCCACCATACAATTACAGGATTTCCGTTTGTTATTTCTTGGGCAATGCCCTGTACACTCCATCCGCTTTTAACACTTGTACTGCGCCAACTGGACATGGCTGCGGCAGTAGGACCCCAGTATGCGCCATACCCCCAATTTATACCTCCGGATTTGCCATCAACATTTCCGACTATACCGGAATAAGGATCTCCCCAGATAGAATTTGGATCTCCCCATGTGCCAGAAAATGAAGTCTTATCATAGCCAATAGTATTTAAAATTGTATTTTCTGAAACATACGCTCCTTTATAGGCTAAGGCCATTCTGGCAGCAGTTGCATAACATGAATAATTATGTCCTTGTCTATAAGAAGGTACATTTAAAATCACAGTTTGTGCTTTTGTAGTAAAGGAAGTACTAAATGGCTGTATAGAATCTAAGCCGTTTATTGTTTTAATTCCAGTATCAACTCTTGCTGTATATGTTTGACTAAATCCTAAAGTATCATGAGAAAAAACCATAGCGTTTCCGTTTCAAGAAAAGCTTCCATTAACAGAAGGCCAAACGCTGAACCTATTTTGAGCAGATCCATGATCAACTGCTTGGTTAAATGTAATGGTGATTTTTGTATTGGGATTAACACCATTAGCGCCATTTCAGGGTGATAGTTTAGAAACCGTAACATATCCTATTGTTGTGAAGTTAAACTTAAAATCTTCCGCAAGCGAAACGCTATTCAAAGATTTAGCTGATTTATTTATAGTAATTTCATATTTTGTATTTTTAGCAAAATCGGATTTTTGAGTAAACTTAAGGGTACGGTTATTATCCCAAGAAAGGTTACGATCTATTTTCGGATTGATGGAAAAAGCAGATTCAGCTGATGTCTTATCTATATCTTGCTTAAATTTAATTTTTATAGGTGTATTAGCTAGCACACCCGCACCCGTGGGTGAATAAGATTCTATCCCGGAAGCGTCTATTGTTCTAAAATAACTATTCCATATTTCCTGTTTTTCGCTTGCTGAAGTTTTTTCCTGGTTTTTATAGTTGTAGCTTATTAAATTTCTGTATATTTTAAAGTTATAATCAGTGCTTTTTTTGTATTCTTCTTTTGGTTTTAAAAGGTATCTTACATCACTTTTTTTCTCTGTATTAAATTCTAGCGGAGGGTTTGATTCAAAAGAGAACTCAGCTAAATGTTCATGGGGGTAGTCAGTTTCAACTATGATATCTTGTTGTGGAAGAATCTCCTTGCTTCCATCTTTTGGATTAACTAAGGTTACTTTTGGAGCTGGAGCTGTTTGCATACTGAACATGTAATTTTTCTTTTTTGTTCCGAAAATACTCTTGATATTATTTACTGAAACCGTGTAGCGGGTTTCCATTTTTGGCGACTCTTTAGGAACAAATTTTAGCGTTTGGGAAAAATCCAATAAGTTATTTGAAAATTGCCAATCGCCGTCTATCTTTGGATTTATTTCATATTGTAGGATTTTTTTATCAATAGGTTTGTCAAATTTTATTGTAAGCGGTTTTTTATCTGATATTTCAGTTATCCCGAGTGAGGGTTCGGTAGGAAATAATATTTTTGGTTCCGGCAAGGTAATTCCTAGAGAGCATAATATTAATCCGATAAAAAAAATAATGTTAAATATAACTTTCTTTTTATGGCTGCCAAACAGAAAATGATTTATTTTATATAAAAATTTTTTAAAAGAATGTAAAGTTTGTGGATCTAGGACATTTTTATTTTTTTTAATATGCGTAAATAAAATTACCCCATTATAGAGAAAAAATAGGGATAGCATAATGATAAGCGCTATACTTTGATGTCTGACATTAATTACGAATTCTACTACCTGTTTCATGGATTAATCCTTATTAAGCCAATCTTTGTAAACGTCTTTTAGTGTTACGTATATTACTGGACCAGAGTCTTTTTCGTATTTGAATCCATCAATATAATTAAAGAGGTTATTTATTTTATCTTGTTCTTTTTTATTAAACCAGTGGGGATGGGAAAGGAACGTTACTTGTTTTCTTTCATTCAATGTCCCGCTTTGGTAGTTGTTATTAAATCTATCTATCATGTCTTTAGATTGAAACCAATACGAGTCAGCTCCGTTATTCGGAATTTCCCACAGCTGTAAATTATTTGCGGATGATATATTTTGGTTGCCTATTGATGGTTTGTAGGGTTGTGTTGTTGGAGATAGCTTCCATGGTCCAACTTGTTTTGTATACCCACTATAGCCGAAATCATAAGCGGTTCTTCCGGATGAATCGATTTTTATGCCTGTTTTTTTTAAAGCTTTCAAGGTATCAAGATTTGCAAACCATCCGCCTGCCCTAAATGACATAGGCTTTCCTAGTCCTTTCTGATCAAACCACCATTCTGCTCGATTAATCAATTGAACTATTTTTTCTTCCGTGTAGTTAGTTGTTAGCACAGAGTAGCCATCTTTATATATATCACCCCAATTAGGCCAGTCAGAAGCATATTTTGGATTTAGCCCAGCATCTTGTATAAAGTCATAAAACATATGCAGATGAAGCCCTATTTCATCTCTGTTGTTTTTACTTCTGTTTTTTACCCAATCAGTGATATATTGTTGTCTGTTTACCGGAATCGTTGATGTTGTGTATATTCTTGGGTTAAACATATGGGTAAGCGGTATATTATATTTTTTTGAAATATTATTAATAGAATCAAGGTAAGAGTTTGATACGTCATAACCTTCCCAGTCAAAATTCCATGTTACATATAATGGATAAGATACATAGAAACCGCATTTTTGACTTTTATATTCTTTATCTCCATCATTTATAGTTACCTGTACTTGGTGAGTGCCAGGTAAAAGATTATTTATAGATATATTTCCTTTCCAGTAGTTTTTATCCATATTTTCCATTTCTGTTTCAATGTTGCTGTCTATAATTTTATATTTTGCTTTTGGACTCTTTAGATTATCGTTACTGCTGATTGATAGTTTAAGTTTATTATCTGCAATTGGATTATCTGATATGAGTGACCATTTTCTTTCGACCTTTGCCAGTAGCGGGTAACTTCTTTCTTCATTTATTGATGATTGATATTTATATTTCCAGGGTTCCGGACTTTTATTTTCCGCTACTTGTTTGTTGGCGGCAAGATTTCCATAGTAAATAAATACTTTATTTAATTCTCGGCCAGCATTTATTGGTTCAGGATTTTTGAATCTTAAAGTCGTATTATTTAAATTCCATTTGTTCTCAAGCCAGTAATCAATGTCCTGGTATTTTTTTCCGTTCCAGTAAACTATTTTTATATCGTTTCCGTTTGGAAGAGCCTTATCTTGTTTAACCATTGATTGGTGATCAAAAGTTACTTTAATCACCTGGTTTTTAGGTATACTGCTGAATGACTCTAAATTTTTAATACTAATTTTTGTATTATATTCATACTCGTCGTTCCACCAAGACGATTCTGATTTTATAGCTTGGTTGCTTACGACTTTTTTTATTTCCTGAGCAACGCTCGTTAAGGCCGAAAAAGATAATATAGTTATTAATATAGAAGCAACCATAATATGTCTTTTTTTGATTATTCTATCTTGTCTAAATCTATTTTTGCTCCCAGAGAATAATCTTTTTAAAAAGCTCATTTCTTTTTCTGCATCTTCATATATTTCTTCTTCTAAGCGATACACAGTTTTCGTTTCTTTAATCTCTTGTTCGTCATGTAATCCTTTGTGGACATTAAGGCTGAATCTTAAATTGAATGGGAGAATGATTGCAAGCGCTATAGAAAATATAAGCAGAACTAAAAACAAAAAAGAAAAAATCATTATTGAATCTGTTTTTACGCCACCCGAAATTTCATATAACTTTAGAAGAAATATGTGAATCCAGAATACCGCAAAAGCATTTTGTCCAAAAACAAGCAAAGTATCTCGTATTGCCGGTAAGTTTTTTAACTGTTTTAGCAGATAGAATATATAGTTTAGCAAAAAAGCAAAAGCAGTCCCTATTAGAAGAAAAGGTATTGATGGCGGTCACCTTAAAAAGAGGATATCAAATGGCTTGAAATTAATATTAGCCGCAATTACTGCAATCAGTATTTCTATGGCCGATACTATCGCAAGAAACCTTGATATTTCTTTTTTATGGTGAAGTTTTTCTGTGGTTCTAAGCCAATGGCCCCAAGACATTCCCAAAATAAATATCGGGGCATATTGTAAAATGGGGAATCTAAAATATCCTTCACTGCCAGCCAAAAATGCTTTCCATGGTTCGAAAAATTCAGGCGCTTTAATCCCATAACGAAAAAATCCGGTAAAATATAAATAAATTGAGATAATTATAGATATCGGTAAAGAGTTGGAAAGTTGTTTTAAGAACTTGGGGAATATAAAAACTAAAAATGAGTAAAAAATAAACGGAGGAATGAATTCTGTATATGAAGGAAGTGCTCTAAAAGTTAATATATCTATAATTAATTTCCATTTATCCAAGGTCTGGCTTGCAAGTATTTGGCCTGATGAGACAAAAAAAGCTAGTAAATAATAAGACCCAAGGATTACTAATAGTCTTTTTAGCAGCTTTTTTCTTGATCCTATAATATATTCTTCATGTTTTATATATGCGATATAGGAAACTGCTCCTGAAACCAAAAGAAATACAGTAAAACAAACTGTATTTCCAATTTTTTCCATCCCTAATAACAAGCTGTTTGTTGAATTATGAAAGAAGTAAACCGAATGAGCCAAGATCATCAAAAGAACCACCGATCCTCTCAGTAAATCTAATACAAAGTACCTTTTTCTAAAATGATGTGTCATGGCTTGCTCACATATAACTACTTCTATATTATTATACATGACTATACAAAACTAAAAAATACGTAGGTAAGATGTATAAATTATCGATTATTATGCCTGTGCACAACGAAGAAGAATCTATTAATGATTTTTACTGCGAGCTTATTAAGTATATAAAAATAAAAGAATCCGAAATTGTTTTTATTGATGACGGTTCTGATGATAATTCTTTAGACATAATGAAAAATCTTCAAAAAAAAGATAAGCGTATAAAAATAATTCAATTTTCTAAAAATTTTGGTTAGCAGGCCGCCATAAGGGCTAGTTTATCTTATATAAATGGAGATGTTGCAATTGTAATGGATGCCGATTTGCAGGATCACCCTAAATATATACCAGAACTTATTGAGAAATGGAAATCAGGCTATCAAGTTGTTTTTGCAAAGAGGCGTTTAAGGCTGGACTCTTTTTTTAAAAAAGCCAGTGTACTTATTTTTTATAAGATATTAAATTTGGTGGCTTCTAAAATCGATTCTAATGTAGGTGATTTTTATTTGCTAGATAAAAAAGCTATAGAAAAGATTAATGCTTTCAAGAAAAAAACTATTTTTTTAAGAGGTTTTATTCAAGGGTTAGGTTTTAAACAAGGCAAGGTTTTAATAGATAGGGATAAAAGACATAAAGGGAAAAGTAGCTATTCATTTCTAAAAATGGTAAGGCTTGGGTTTGATGCTTTTATATCTTTGCCCAGGGGTTTAAGTAGATTAATTCTTCTTCTGGCAATTTTTATATTAGCTATGAGTAGTATCTTCTTATTTTTATTTTTTCAAAATTTAATAGCAGTTACTATCTTAATTTTTATTTTAGATATTTTTCAACTGTTTTTGCTAACGATATTATTTATTTATCTAAATTACACCATTGATGAGATTAGAAAAAAACCTCTTTATATAACAAAAAATATCTATGACCTCGAAGATGAATAATAAAAGAGTATGTATTATAGGAGCCGGTTTGTCCGGGTTAGCTATAGCTTATTTTCTTTCCAAAGAAGGATTTAATGTTTCTGTTTTTGAGAAAGAAGAAGAGGTCGGTGGTTTATTACAGACAATTGAAACACCTAATGGACAGTATATAGAAAAGTTCTATCATCATATATTTACTAATGACATAGAACTTCTTAATTTAATAGAAGAATTAGGGATATCCTATACAATTAAATGGCATCCAAGCAGTGTTAGTATTTATAGAGATAAAAGTATATATGATTTTTCTTCTCCTGTAGATATTTTTAAATTGGATTTTATGTCGATAGGATCAAGATTTCGTTATGTTATAGGAAGTCTATTTTTATTATTAAAGAGTCGTGGCTTCGATAATTTATCAGCCAAAGAAGTCATTGAAAAATATTTGGGGAAACAGGTCTGGCAAGAATTCTGGCGCCCGCTTTTTGAAGGCAAATTTAGCAAATATGCTCCTTCTATAAATGCAAATTGGTTTTTATCAAGATTAAAAAGCCGGATTCAATCTAGAACCAAAGGAAAAGAAATATTAGGTTATATGGATGGTAGTTTTAAGTTGCTTGTAGATCGATTGGCAAGGGAAATTATAATAAGGGGCGGGGAGATATTAACCAATAAGGATATAAATAATATAAAAAATAACAATAATCAATTTTTGGTGGATGGTAAGCCTTTTGATTTTATGATAAGTACTATTTCTCCTAAAATTTTTTTAGATACTATTGATTTCAACCTTGAAGAAAATCATCAACTTCGATCAGTAGAATATATAGGAGTAATTTCTTGTTTGATCCGGTTAAATAAAAAAATCACCGATCATTATTGGAATAATATTTTCGATCAAGAAACACTTTTTAAAGGAATTATTGAGCACACTAATTTATTAAATCCAAAAATATACGGAAATTCTCATTTTTTATATCTTAGTCATTATTTGCCAACTGATTCGGCGTTTTTTAGAAAGAGCGACAGTGAAATAAAGTCTGAGTATCTTATTCATTTAAATAAGTTATTCCCCGACATTAATAATCACGTATCTGATCTTTATGTATTTAAAAATGAAGAAGCCCAGCCTATCATCAAAAAAGATTACCGAGAAATTCCTAATAAATTATCTGTAAAAAATTTATTTATAACCAGCATGTCGCATATTTATCCTAAGGATCGAGGTTTAAATAATGCAGTGAAACAGGCTATCAAAATAAGGGATTTAATAATTGATTCTTTCTAGAAACGATACTTTTACCTATTTTATTTATTTGGTATAATATATAAAAGATAAATTATAAATATATGGAAGACCAAAAATATAAACTTTTGATAGCGGACGATGAACCAGATATCCGGGAATTATATCAGTTAAAATTTGAAAATGAGACTTCTTTTAATATTGTTTTTGCTAAAGATGGGGAAGAGGCGGTAAATTTAACTCTGCAAGAAAAGCCTGATGCCATTTTGTTAGATATTATGATGCCCAAAAAATCTGGCATGGAAGTATTAAAAGAGTTAAAAAGCAATCCTAATTCATGGGAAGTGCCTATTATTATATTGACAGGTTTGCCTCACGAGGCAATGAAGGAGGAGGCGCTAAAACTTGGAGCGGCTTCATACTTAATTAAATCCGACGTTACACCAAAAGAAGTCATTGATATTTTACGTGAAGAATTGGAAAAAAGATAAAATAGTATAGTTTTTAATTCCAAAATGTACTAATATTAGTTGTCTGGGGCTGATCAGCTTCGACGTAAGTTCTTTAATAGTTTTAAATTGCAAATCGAGCCGAGTTAACTCGCTAAACTGATTCAAAAACTTCAAGTGCAAATTCACTTGTTAGCAAAGTAAAAGCTGCTTTTAGCGGCTTGAGCTTTGCGCCAGCTGTAGTTTAATTTCTATGGCCGTCTGTCATTCCAGCTCCTCGACTGAAGTGAACAGGCGTCATTTTTCGAGGTGCTTTTCGGTTGTATCTGTAAGCCGAAATTAAGATTCACAGGATAAGGTTAGTTGATTTTGTTTGTTTTTTACAGCTAACCCGAAAACAAAAAACAATCTAAATTTGTAGAATGTTTAAAGCTATGCTTACGGACGCGGGTGCGATTCCCGCCAGCTCCATTTCTCGACAAGCTCGAAATAGACCAAAAAAAGCTTGCCGGAAAATGGAGCTGTTTAGTAAAATATATTTGAGTAAATAAGAATCGAGAAATGACTTCGAGTTTCTATAGAAATCGAGAAGCCACTTCCTGCATAAATTATGAACAAACCATGGTTTCTATATATTGCTAGAACGAGAACAGGAAGATATTACACGGGTATTAGTCAAAGTCCTAAAGAAAGAATAAAAGCTCATAATTCTGGGAATGGAGCTAAATTTGCTGTTAATCAAGGCCCTTTTGAATTAGTTTATGTTTCTTTACCTATCGAGAATAAGCACAAGGCTAGAGAATTGGAGATAAAAGTTAAGGATTGGTCTCAAGAGAAGAAGAATAGGCTAATTACCAAAGAATGGGAATTAGACATTGATTCTTAGGTGAGTAGTAAGATTTTTACCCAGTAATAAATTTATTTTAATGCTGTAGCCCGCCAGCTCCACCCTTAAGCCTTTCTTCGAAGGGTCTTTATGGTATATTAATTATAAATTTTCTTTATTAATAAAACGGAGATAATATGAGTGTAAATCCTCAACAAAATAATTCTTTAATAGAGTTACATATTCCAGACTTTGAACTTGCCAAAAATTTTTATGGAAAATTAGGATTTAACGTTATTTGGGAAAGAGAACCAGAAGACAAAAAGGGCTATCTTATTCTAAAATTAGAAGGTAATATTTTATGCTTTTATTGTGGTAATGAAATGGTTTATCAGCACTCTTATTTTGGTCGTTTTTCTAAAGATACTAAAAGAGGATATGGAGTTGAGATTGTTCTATTGGTAAACGATGTAGAAAAGTCATTCGAAGAAGCGAGTAAATTTGCAAAGGTTATACAAGAACTAAAAGTTAAGCCTTGGGGACTAAAAGATTATAGGATTGAAGACCCATTTGGATTTTACTTACGAATAACAGAGCTTCACGATATATTAGATAAAAAT
>Ga0100402_1003107_pt1 | contig 18270 bp, 10 predicted proteins | sample CryGeyme20150102_FD_80419 | JGI IMG/M metagenome (GOLD analysis project Ga0100402, IMG submission 80419) | Groundwater microbial communities from Crystal Geyser aquifers in Utah, USA - Crystal Geyser metaG 2015-0102 | ecosystem: Environmental > Aquatic > Deep subsurface > Groundwater | place...
ATAGCATACCCTGTAAAGATACATGTTTAGGATAGCTAATAAGCTCACAATACATAAGAAATAAAGTTGAAAAGACTTTCTAGTTTTACCTAGTCTTTGTGTTAGTTTTAGGACTATTCGACAGACATCATACAAGGAAATAATGTTGGAATGATGTCCATGATGCCGCAAGAGTCCAATTTCAGCATTCAATCGCTTTTGCATCGTCCAGGAACAAAAGAGTTGTTCCTTTTCGATGACCTTGATGGCAACCGTACGGTTGGTAACGTACGTGTGTCCCGCATGGACAGTACCGAATGCACCCTGTCCAAGGACGTGATCCATCACGTACGGACCAATCCAATGACTATCGCGTAGTTGCTGCACTTCGTCCTCGTCATGATCCGGAACAACAACGACGGGTCCAATATGCACATTCTTACTGGAAACGGCTGGCATGATCTCAAAAGCAAGCGTCTCTATCTCGCGTTGCAATCGAAATCGTTGGGTAGAGGAAACACGATCATCGTTGTCTTTGTAATGAATATCGTGACGATCCAAAGCCACCAACTGTTCCGCCTTTTTGTTCTTGTTAGTAGCCTTGGATACCTTGACAAATTGTTTCATTTTGCGACCAATACGACGACGATAGAGAAAGTATTGAAACCGATGTACCAATGAATGTCGACGAACCTTTGACGGCAAGGGCAAATCTTTTCGTTCGAATGGTTCATCGGTAGAACTCATGCTACGATACGTTGTTGATACCGTGGTTACAGCGTCGTTGCCGTCGTTGTTGCTGGAGCAACAAAAAGAGCAGCACAAGATGATGGGAAAGAACATTGTTTCGTACGTAGAAATATTAATAATAATGTGCTGTTGTTTGTAATGAATGATGAATATCGTTTCATCGAAAATGGATGAATGAAACGAACGAAAATGAGATGCGGTATATTTTTTGTTGTCACGTGGAATTTGTCTGACCGAAAAACGTGCTGGATCTTGGGTTCTTCACGATCGTGGAACCAAAAAACGAAAGTTGTTGTTGTCGGTTTCGCGTAAAAACCATCGTCTGGCGAGAGAGGTTCCGTTTGCAAAACTAAGTTATAAGATAATTGCTCTAACAAAATGTTATCATTATTGTACATTGCAACCTTCCACAGAAGCTACTAGCTAGTCCGTACCGTGCCCACGCTGGTGTGTTGCTGCATTCGTCAAAGCTGTGTATAACGACACTACTAGTAGTACTCTATTAGACCTGCCTACTACCAGATACAGTACCAGGTACTCCTACCTATTAGTTCTAGTAGTAGGGTCTACGTGTCTCTATACCCTTAACCTTAACATTATTACCGACTCGAATTAGGGCTAAGGCATTCAAGGGTTCGAAAGCAAGAAAAACTGCCCAGGCTTTTTTATGCTCTTTGCTCGTATTCGACGAGATTCATATTTTCCCTCTTTCAATATTCATCATCATCATCATAATAAGACCAACTCAACACACTAGCGTATGCTGCTCGAGCAACAACCATGCCGATTGTATCGTATTATGTTCTATAGCACAACCAAGAGACAAAGTACGTGGATAATACACACTGCCAGAGAACTTTTTGGATAAATCATGAATGAACACTTTCAATCAGTTTTAGCATCATAATAATATCAGATACCAAAAAAAATAACGTACTCGTACTCGAGTATATAATTATACTTTTCCTGATCAACCAAGAAAATCGTATCAATTTACAAAGCACACTATAATATCATGACAACAAAACCGATGGCTCGATGTCCCATCACGGGTCAAGTGGGAACATGTCCTTCTTCCTCGTCTTCTTTCTCGTCGTCGTCGTCATCATCATCATCATCATCACTGTCGTCGCCACCATTATTGTCGCCCAAAGAGCAACAGGCCAACCTTTGGCAAACCCTGCTCGAACGTAATGGACATACTAGCAATAATAATATGATCACTGTTGACAGCACAAAAAATAGAAATATCTTAACGAATTATCAACAACAACAACAACAACAACAACCAGATTCCTCACGAGGACGTTGTCCCAGACTAGTTCAGTCCTACAGTAGTCTCCACGATGGACCTTCTTCCGATACAGATACAGATTCTGTTATCGGTGTGAACGCTACTGACGACGTCGTCGTCGTCGACAACGACACACTTGCACACGATGCTGAGGACGATGCGGACGACGATAGGAGCAATAATAATATTGAAACGATTCAACAACAAAGATCATGGCCAACCTACGATCAAGTATCGGCCCACGTATTGATCGCCGATTACCACGAAATTTTGAACAGTACGATCGATTTGCATACTTCAGCGACCAACAACAACAACAACAACAACAACAACAAGACCAAACAGTTGTGTCCTCATGGTGTAGTAGCCCAAGTTCGATTGGAATTTTTTGATTTTAGTGACGACACGACTAATAATACCAATGCTCGTCCGTACACGGGATTGTTGTCTCCTGGAACGACTGTAGAATATGGTCTGATACGACTCTCATCGGCACTTCGACCGGTAGATCACGGTGGTGGTTCGTGGGCCAAAATTGTGGCCCGAAGAACTTTTGGACCGAAATTGGCTGCCAGTCAAATACTACCAGCCGCGGCGTTAAAAGTGTTTCGTAACAATCACCAACCATCGGGCAATATGTTGTTTATGGGATCCAAAATTGGACAGGCCTCGCGCAACTTTTTCGAACATGCCCTCTGTACGGCCGTAACGGAAAAAATTCCCTCTTTGGGAATACCATTTTTGCGACGATTTAGTCGATATTCCAAATATCCACTAAGTTTAGGCTTGTCCGAAGTTTGTAAGTACAATGTCAATGGTGACGAAGCAGATACAAACGAGCATACGTTTCCATTTGCTCTGTGTTTGTTACCTGTAGTCGATTGGTCGGCCCTGGTGTTGGCGAACAACAACAGCAGCAGCAGCAGCAGCAGTAGTAGCAGGGCCAGTAGCAACGACGACAATGGCAACAACTACACGAACAGTGACAATGAAAAGGAGGTTCCCTTTGATACCTTTATAGATGATATTCCACGCTATGTTCCAGCGGGTACTCATCTGTTTGATATCTACGCAGCACCTACTCCGGAGAGCATTGGTGCCTCAGACCAACTCCAACGCATTGGAAAGGTCGTAACTACATCGGCTTTTGTGTACTCGTCCCCCACTGATGGTTTGACGTTTCGTCATCAGGCCAAGGAAGATGATTTAGAGCTGGAACCAACGTGGGAAGACCGGATGAATTCGACAACCGTTTGCATGGCGTCGGACAAGAGTGTCGAGGGAAGTGTGGCAAAAATGACAGGGTGGCACATTTTTGAAGAAAACATTTTAGAACGGGGAGATTTTGTGGATTTTGAAGTGCCAAAGGAAGGCCATACCATGAAGAAAAGTACACGCAGCGTCAATCTTGCATCACCATCGGCTCTGCAGATTCCGGGATATAACTTTTGTGGCTATCGCAAGGTCAGTGTAGGACTTTCGTGAGTATCAATCAAACAGTTTGAGGAAGTGGGCTGGGCTGCACTAGTTTAACCCAGGGTGACCGCACGAAAAGCTACTACGAGAGTTACTCGAATGGTTCACTACTATCGTGTCGACAATTATTTGTTATTCCGGCACATCTTCATTAGTTATTCATACCCTGGTAGTAAGAAGCGGAGGACTGTATTGTACTTGTAAAATGTTTAGAGTTAGAGTTTACATACATTCGTACTGTTGTTCCAGTAGCTTCGCATCGTCCACTTGAAGTTTACAATAATAATATTACTACTCCGTACTACTGTAGGTTTTTTCTCACTGGTGATAAAACTGATGGATGCATAAAATGAAAAATGTCTCATCTACAGCAGCATACCCACAAATTAATGAAAGGACGGTCACAAAAATCAAGATGACACCCTATGACAGCCAAAGAAGAGGTAAAAGAAATGGCCGCTACGGTACCCTGTTCATCGTTTGGTTGGGCGCCATTCTCCTTGTTTGGTTGGTGGCCATAATTGCTATTGCTTGTGCTGAAACTCACAACAACAGAATGTCAGGAGTAAGTTCCATGTTCGCGAGAATTATGTCGGAAGAGACAGCAGCCAATTCGAAGAGCCCAGTGGCACTAGAAGATGTGACTACCTTCCTAACTTCCTGGATTGCACAACTTCACAACGAAGATCTTGCCGCGATTATGAAAAACCGAGATGATCCATCCACAGTCTCCGTTGAAGATATATGGCAGGTCTATCACAATCTCACTGTACAGCAACTACACCCCTGGGATCAGGAATATTTGAAGCGCATGCCATCTCGTCGTCATGACGGTAGTATCTTTTTGAGTGTGGCAACCTACCGAGATCGATTCTGTTTCGATACGCTCCAAGAAGCGTACCGAAACGCGAAACATCCGGAAAAGCTGCACGTAGGATTGGTACAACAGAATTGTCAAAAGAATTGCTACAGCGGTTTCATGGGCCCAGAGCGAAAGCCTTCTCGTTTTTCAATGACGGGTGATCCCGATTGTTATGCCAAATTTTGCAACAGTGCAATTGGCCAACCGTACTGCGAGAACCAACAAGTACGGGTCTTACAGATCGATGAATCCGAGAGCTTAGGACCGCACATGGCACGATACTTTGCTTCCAAATTATGGTACGGAGAGGAATGGTACATACAGATTGATGCTCACATGACATTTGCGGAGCATTGGGATGCTATAACACTGAAGGGTTTGGCCAATGCTCCATCCGAAAAGCCGGTACTTAGTCACTATCCACCAGCACATACTGTTGACTTGAATGCAAATGCAGCCGATCCTCCTGCGAGAATATGTGACCTCATGTTCAGCCCCAAAACAATACGGCTGGTATACAGCAAGGTATGTACAAGTGCTCTGATCGAATTATCAGTATTGTGTTTCTCGTAGGAGTATAACGAGTCTATTGCTAATGCTCCGTCTTTTGTGGTTTCTATTATCGGACTGCAAACAAAGAATTGGGATATACAGCAAGTAGATACTCCACGATTTTCTCCCGTGGTCGGTGCTGGATTCTTGGCAGCACCATCCTCCATATTAAAGGACGTACCCTTTGATCCCTTCTTACCGTGGATTTTTATTGGAGAAGAAATTATACTCTCGTCGCGGCTATGGACATCCGGGTACGATTTTTTCTCTCCCCAGCAAGCTGTCATTGGACACAATTATCAGCGACAAAATGAACCGCGATTTTGGGAATCCATGCATCATTTGATTGCCCCGAGTGCTCATGAACTCTTAGAGGAATTGGTAGTATCACGAATCAACCATCAGTTGGGATTCCCAGAAGCAGCGAAAGACGCGGTTCCCAAAGAGATCTTATCATCTATCGAAGACTATTCCATGGGTACGGTCCGCTCTCTTGACGATTACATGAAATTTATTGGCGTTGATGTGACGCGAAAGGAAATTACTCGTCTTAGATGGTGCGAAGACGGAATGCCTCCACCTGGGCTTGAACACTTAAAACATCTCTACAACTGGTTGGATAAGCTATTGAAACCCAAAAAATCCTGGGTATCCCAGCTCATTGGGGCATTGAAAGAAATATGATCCTTTTGGGGCCCCCAAGGTCTGCTGTTGTCAACCAATAAACGTAAAGAGGGAATAAATGGCTTCCGCAAACTTCCGAGTCAATGAAAACGTTCAGATAGAATTGATAGATACCCAATGCTCAGGCTTGGCGCGCCTTCCAATGAATGCCGGCAAGTCGACGAGCTTTTTCTGAACTCGTACTTGAGTAGTAGTACAACCTAGAACTTGGCTCAAGGCGCTAGCTGGCTAGCATGGTATCTACCAGGTATTGCTAAGAAAATCAAGCACGTATTCACTAGGAGTACTAATACTATTAGGAGTAGTAGCTACAGTACTAGAGTAGTAGAGTACTAGCTACAGTAGTACTAGAGTAGTAGAGTACTACTACTCTACTAGCTAGCTAGCTAGTAGTAGCCTACCTTGTACTCTACTAATTCCCAGTAGATAGTAGTAGTAGACTTGTGCTCTGCGAGATGACAGAGCGCGAAAGCGCCAGAATAAATTCCACCCGAGCAGTCATATTCCTTATGGATGACCAACGCCAGCGACAAAAACAAGCGCACCTCTAATAATAAGCTGCTTTCCTTCTTGAAACAGAGACTACTACAATACAAACCTCGAGAACACAGCGCACTGAGGCCTCAATTCACCATGGTACCATGTCCCAATGCTGCTGCAAAGACTTCCCTGTCGACAGTGGATATAATCGTATCCAAAGATCCAGAAGTACGAAACCGTTCCTTGGCTAATTTATGCTCCAACCTAGACAAGGCGACTCTATTGAGAGAATGTGAATCACTGGATACCTTTCGACGATCGTCTTCCAACCTGTACGAAAAAGTGAGATCATGTTTTTTTCTCTACGCTATTCATCGGTATCACTTGGTTTCTCATTTACCTCCTACTGGTGAAATTCCTTTTGAGGGATATCAGTACCTTCAACAACGAAACTTTCAAAAAGCCATTGATGCATTTTTATTGATTCATACACCGCAACCGTCTCAAGCTATTTCGAGTGCCCTTGCCAAAGCTTACTATCATTTGGGATTTCAAACCTTGGCGGATCAAGTCCGGTTGAGCGTAAAGCACTATCCTGGAAATTTGTGGATGTATCAAGTCGATTTGGCAAATGAACACCCAAAGAAGGTAATCTTGCCTCCCAATAAAGTCCTTCAGGAACAAACACCTGTCCGAATGGATTTAAGGTAAGGTCCACAAATTGAGATTACACCTTTGCCTCTTCGTAAATACTATTACTACTATGCTCTAACTTTATCATTGCGAATTGCGACCAACCGACATGCGCTTCCTCGCTCCCTCTTTCAGCCATTGTGGTTGGTCAGATATTTTCTTTCTCGGCATGGATTTTCCCGAAGGTGCTCGAGTCTTGAATGTATCGATCGATTTGGCAGTGCGAGGACGACACGATGAACCCGTACCACCGATCGACTGCTTCTTACAAATCATTGACGAACCCGTTTTAAAGTTAACGAGTGTTGATTTGAAGTGTGCCGTAACTCTTACACATGTTTCCCAAGTCTTTGATTTTTGTCAAGATTATCTGGGATTGTTGCGTGCCGGTATCATTGCTTCGGGCATTGTGCCCTTGGGATTGGAACATTCAAGAGCAACATTGTCGGAACTCTTTCAAACCATGATTGGACCGAACAAAGGATTGCATCTGACCACACGTGTCAATGATATTCCCAAAGGAAGTCGACTTGCAGTCTCAACCAATTTATTAAGCAGCATCATTTCTTTGGGAATGAGAGCCACTGGACAAACACAACAATTGACTGGATGCCTCTCGGAAGAAGAGCGTCGCCTGGTGGCGGCACGAGCCATTCTAGGAGAATGGTTAGGTGGAAGTGGAGGTGGATGGCAAGATTCGGGAGGTGTGTGGCCTGGCATCAAATTGATTCAAGGTGTCGCAGCAGAGCCTGGCCACCCGGAGCATGGGGTTAGCCGGGGACGTTTGTTGCCGCATCATCGACAATTGAACGACATTGAGGCTCCTGCCGAATTGGCTCAGGCCTTGCAAGACCACTTAGTTCTGGTACATGGAGGTATGGCTCAAAATGTCGGACCGATTCTTGAAATGGTAACAGAAAAGTACCTTCTCCGAGAAGCAGAAGAATGGGAGGCAAGGCAAAGCGCTCTGGATATTTTAGATGACATTTTGAAAGTATTCAAGACTAGCGATATTCCGGAGCTTGCCAAACTGACAACTCGCAACTTTTTCGAACCGCTGCAGACGATAATCCCATGGGCTTCCAATTTGTACACCGAAACACTTATTTCACGAACGAAAGAGCAATTTGGAGAAGATTTTCTAGGCTTTTGGATGCTCGGCGGAGCCAGCGGTGGTGGCATGGGTTTTATGTTCAAACCAGAAGCCAAGTCGCGAGCTCTGAACGAGCTTACGGATTTGATGCTTTCAACAAAGCGTGAGATGGAAAGTGCATTACCTTTTGCTATGAACCCAGTCGTCTACGACTTTAAGATAAATGAATACGGAACCAAGGCACAATGGTGCAGCGAATCAGCTCTGCCCACATGGGAAGTTGCGACTCAAGCATCCAACGAGGATGCCGGTGAAAACCAAGGGCTAGATGAGCTCCTGAAAGAGCTAGAGTTTGACCTCACAGATCATGTTAAGGTGCAGCAAAATTATAAAAATGGACGCATCGGACTACAGCACAATCGTCTGCCGATGCAGACGATTCTAGAGAATATTCTACCTGACGATGTTATCGTATCAAGCCAAGCAATCACACCCGAAATCTATGATCGAGGACTGGAGGAATTACAAAAGGGCACGGTAGGGGTTGTTACTTTGGCCGCCGGAGTCGGAAGTCGTTGGACGAACGGCGCTGGCTGTGTCAAAGCGATCCATCCATTTTGCAAAATCAACGGACGGCATCGGTCTTTCTTGGAAATTCATCTCGCCAAAAGCCGACGCATTTCACAATTGGCAGGGTGCATCCTACCTCATGTTGTCACAACTAGTCACATGACTAATGCGGCTTTGGAAACGTATTTGGGTCGTGTGGAAAATCACGGCTACGAAGGTCCACTATACATTTCGCAGGGGAAGTCTATGGGTCTCCGCCTGGTACCAACTGTAAACGACTTGAAGTTCTCTTGGCAACAGCAGTCGCGACTAGACGAACAAGCTCAAAAGGTTCGCGAGAGTGGTCAAAAAGCCCTTTTGGGATGGGTGGAATCCTGTGGCCCCGCCTCTGACTACAGAGACAATATTCCACTTCAATGTCTGCATCCTGTTGGGCACTGGTACGAAGTTCCAAATCTCCTCATGAACGGAACATTGAAGAAAATGCTGAACGATCGGCCTCAATTAAAGTATTTGATGCTTTCAAATATCGATACGGTTGGGGCTGATGTGGACCCCGGCTTGCTAGGTCTGTTTGCCTCAAACGACTCGACTCTGAGCTTTGAAGTGATTCCTCGCAAGATCGAAGATGTTGGTGGAGGACTTGCCCGGGTTGACGGAAAGACGAGACTTGTGGAAGGATTGGCCTTGCCGCGAGAAGAGGACGAGTTTAAGTTTATCTACTACAATTCCATGACAACATGGATCGACATCGACAAATTGCTTCATGTGTTCGGAATGACACGGCCTGATCTCTCTGACTCTATCAAAGTCAAGGATGCTGTTCACGGGTTCTCTGAACGGCTGCCGACTTATGTGGCATTGAAAGAAGTCAAGAAGCGCTGGGGCAATGGGCAAGAGGATGTCTTTCCTACTGCGCAATTTGAGAAGCTTTGGTCTGATATGACTGCGCTCGATGAAGTGGACTGCCAATTCTTTGTCGTCCCGCGCGAACGTGGAGCTCAGTTAAAGGACGTCGCACAGTTGGATGGCTGGCTGCGAGACGGATCTGCCAAATATCTGGAAACGCGTTGCTCCTTTACGGAGTAGGAAGACGCTCAATGCCGCTATTGTAGCTTGTAGTCTATATTATAGCAAATGTATAGCTCCTGGTCTGCAAAATAAAAATCATCATCTCCCTGCTAATCATTCCAACCTAAAAGTTCTCTCATTCTCAAATCGCAGCATCAGGTATGTCTCCAGTTCCGCCTGCAGTCTACTATCCGCTGCTTCGTCGGTAGGAATGCGATAGTAGGTGTTCAATCGTCCATCAAATTGACATCCGAGATTGATTTTTCCGTGAATGCGCTCGGGGGTAAATTTTTTCATGAGTGCCGCCGTCAAGTTGGCAAAAACACCGCTGTGAAAGAATTTGAGCTCACGGAATTGGACCGGAAACATAACGAGCATTTCCGACCAGATACGCTGAATCGTTCCAATATCGCAGAACTTCCAATCCAATCCTTCACATTCTGCAATAATAGTGACTCCCTGTCTGCCGTTTTTGGGAACGCGTACATCACAGACACATTGGGGGGCTTGCGTGTAAGGTTTCAATGGCGCGCATCATTTTCACGACAAAATTCGACAATACGAGTGGCAATCGATGATTGTTCCTACCGTATGGCGTGAATGTCTGGACACAGGGCGTGGTACAAATACCAGCCATAATTGAAGAAAAGTTCCCAGTCCTGGTCAGATTTTAATTTGTTGGCATCCAATCTTGCTTGATCATAAACCACAACGTAATTCCCCACATTGGTATCGTAGGCTATGGATAACATATGACCTGGATAAGTCTTCAAAAATCGATGCGAAACTTCTTTGGCTTGGTTGAAGTCATTCTTGATTTTATACTCGTGCCGAAAGATCTGGAGATGACGAATCCGCTTCATTGCCTGACCAAGATCATTGCCATCCAGCAGAGCAACTTGGGCTAACATAAAATCTGACAAAGGTTCAATCGTGGAGTCTGCTTGAATTGCTGCCTTAATGGCAAGTGCATGGCGGCCTTCCTCTTCGGAGATGATCATCCGAACGTTGATGCGTTCCCGGAGACTGCTCAACATGCGTTCGTCATTGAACGCAGCAATTACTGCCGCTCGCTGCTGCTGCTGCTGCTGCTGTTGTTGTTGTTGTGGGTCACGCGGTAGGTTATCGTTGCCTTCATTCTCTTCCATCGTTTCTCTCCGTGACGTTCGTTCTGTTGTGATTTATTTTAGGCCGCTTTTTGAACACTTTCTTTTTAAATTATGAAATAAAGATACTCTGAATACTACTACTAGTACTATAATAATCGAAGTGTAGCTATGATGTCCACCACTACTACTGGCGTTCTATGCTGTTATTTTTTTATATTTCCCCTTTGCCGTCTTCAGAGAGTTGCCAATTTGTCTGGAACTGGCTCCCGATTTTGCGTTTGCGATTGGTTGTAAATAATTGTTGCTGATGAGTAGTCGTCGTTCTTCGTCCACAAGTATTTACCAGGTAAAGAATACATCGAAGTATTACTGTAGTACTACTAATAAAATAGTAGCACAGGCAGCAGTCTACGTACCAGGGTACTACTATTACCAGGAGGTCGTAGCTAGTACTAGTAGACCTACTCTCTACTGAAGTAGTAGAGTAGAGAGTACTACGGTATCTAACAAATGAATAATAACAATAGCAGGAGTACCAGTAGCACTACTGGTGGTACTACTGTACTACTGATGTACTAGTAGTACTGCTAGTACTACTACTAGTATACTAGTACTACTCTAGTAGGCTACTACAGTGGTACTCTACGCAGTACCCTCAGTAGTTTACTATTCCTGCTATCTGCTCGAGTACTATCTGCTCGAGTACTAGCTAGCAGAGTCCCGTAGCCATTCACAATTGCATTAGTGACGGAAGGATTACGTCATCATCATCATTGCTTTGTCGGATTCGCGACATTATTGTCGTCGTACTGTAGCTTGAGAGGGCTCGGTGATGCCTTACCGTACTACTAGTAGTACCAGTCATTAGTACCTGATACCTGGTACTACTAGGTTCACCGCTGATAGCTCTTCCATTGCTGTTCGAATTTGCAACACTTCCACAGACGACTGCGCGGAAGAGGATGTTCCAGTATGCAGTGTGAAAATATCGCCTGGAACCCTTTGTCAATGCAGTCAACTTCTTGGCAGCTTCGACGAAGCATTGGTTGTTGCAATTTGACATTTGATTGGTTAGAGTCTTGCGATGAAATGCCAGAGGAAAAGGAATCAGTTTCTTTGAGAATATCCTCCAAATCATCGTGTTGGTGGTGGCTGGTGGTGGCAGTAGTGTTGTTGATCACCTAACTGTTCTATGTGCGTCTCGATTTCGCTTCATTTTGCGGCGACAATGAACGTCCCGCTAAAGTTGCCTACGAAACCTGCTGGCCAGGGCTGCTGCTGAGCAGCGAACAATGACTATTCGGAGTATTACGATACTATCTGTAGGAAGTCATGATATCAAAAGGACTAAATGTTATTTTAACTGACATGCAGTCATGTATTCTAGTGATGCAGATGTCTAGACAAAGAACAGTTTGGACATGGAAGGTTTGAGAATCCCATCGTCAAAGACGCTTTCGTACGGATCTTCATCGGATACCAGAGAATGTTCGGCAAAGCTTCCAAGACAAGAATTACAATCAGAGATGCCGCTCTTGCTGCTATTTGCGGAATCGTCGTCACTGTCCGAAATAGCGATTCTCGGTCGTTTCGCGAATAAATCAAAGCTGCCACCGTAGGATCGTTTGGTGTTCTCAATACTCTCGTCTTCTTTACAGGTCAACACCGATAAAAAGAAAGTTGCAATGTCCTCGTCAACAGAGGTGTCGCCAAAGACAATTTCCGAATAGTTGTTATGTTGGACCAAGGGCAATGTCAATGGATCTCCCGTGACGATTCGCTTGAACTCTGCATAAGAAACAAGTCCAGGTAAATTATCAGCTGCGTCTTCTAGCATCTGATCGACAAGGCTATCAATACCCGGTCTGTGATTTCCTAGAGTTTCTTTCAGAGTGCGACGTGTTATGTAGTTGCCGCCTTTGCAAAAGATTCGAAAAGCCAGCTTGAGTAGCTCATCGCCTTGAAGCAGCTCTTCCCCGACAATCGCTTCAACAAACGCTGAATAACTCAGTACTTTCTGACCACGTATGATCAGAGATGGGGCATGTACCAAGATAGCATCCACAAATTTCTCATTGGCCTTTTTCGACAATTTGACCTGAAAACGGTCTAGACCAGCCATGATTTTGGCTTTGGTCAGAACGCCCGTATGGTCTATATCCCAGGCGCGAAAGACAGTGTCTATCAACTTTTTTCTTCCTCCGGTCACACCGATATGTTTCACCAGCAAGCATTTGGTTGCTTCTTTCCACAAGTGGCAAGCTTCTGTGGTGGAGGGAATGACCCTTTTGTCAGCACTAAGGAAATCATCAAGCAAAGAGCTGACAAGAACACCATAGGATTGCGGCGAATCTCTTTCCTGTACCATTAAACCAAGGACAGTGTTATTCTGTTGCATGATTGTCGCTAACCAAGGGTGCTGCAAGGCTTGAGCAGCCGTGGGACGGGTTTCTTCGTCAAAGCTCAAAAGTTGCCTGATAAAGTTCTTACAATCTTCAGACCAATTCTGAGTAACGTGATAGTACGGCTGTCTTTGTCCAAACATGGTTGCTTCGGAATGCTGCTTTATCTTCTGCATGATGGACACGGTGCAACCATCAAAGGGCAATTCGCCCGCCAACAGGCAAAAAGCGATAACGCCGATACTCCAAACATCGCTCTTGATGGGGTCGTAAAGGCCATTCAAAACCTGTGGAGAAATGTTCGAAGGGCTACCAGCAACATTCGTCATTCGTTTTACCTTTGGACCCGTCTGGGCGTCCACTTCATATTCAATGGGACAGCTCAAGCCAAAATCACAAATTTTGATATCCATTAAGAAATCGTCGTCGCATACCATGATGTTTTCAAGCTTCAGATCGAGATGAGCAATGTTCAACGTCGCGTGACTGTAGTTAATGGCCGACAAAATCTTGTGAATTACAATGGCAGCATTCGTTTCGCTTAAAGCAGCTTCCTTCAGGCCATGTTTGGTTTGAATGGCACTGCCAAGATCTCCTCCCTTCATCAATTCCATGACCAGGTAAGTATAGTCGGCATCTTCGAGGCACTCGTACACTTGCACGACGCTGGGATGGTCAAGTTGTTTTGCAATGCAAAACTCTCGAAGATCGACTCTGTTTTCAGCATCAGTGGTGGCAACCGGAACGTCGTTATCGTTGCCGTTGTCAATGTTGTTCTCGACGTTGTCGTTGTCAATATGACCAAGGAATGAGTCACCATTGATGAACCTGGTAACGAAGGAATCGTAACTCGTATCCTTCTTTTCGCCATGATTTTCAAGGCAAATTTTTGGTTGTTTGGGAACGACTTTAATGGCATGTTCGATGCCCGTGATTTTGTTCGTACAGGCATAGACTGTTCCGTAGCCTCCATCACCAAGGCGGTTACCAAACAAGTAGAATTTAGTAATATCATCAACAATTTTTCGGTGAGTAATAAAGTCTCGGGAGGCAAAGCTACCTTTCCTGGGGTCTGCTTTCTTGTGAAAAACGGATTGCATGGACGAAAATAGATTTATTGTAAGACCTCAAAAATAGAGTCAATTCAAAGCAACTCTTTCTTTATTATTTCTGTTTTTATGGATATGCAAAAATAATAATATTGAGAAAGGATGAAGGGAGAAAGGATAATATCGAAATTATTAACACGATGAGCTTTTTCTGGAGGTGTAAAAAGTTTCCCATGTGTGGGCAGGTGCCTTATTATTTCAACTTTCGGAACTTATATGATTTAAGGGACACTACTCAGAACGTGTGCTGAATCGTTTCCGAATGACCGATGCGATCTCATCGAAAACTACCGTAGCAGCGCATCTGAAAACTCTAGCTAGCAGCGCAGGAAGAAAAAGAGTAGCTATGAATCTGAATCCCATACGACAGTGCGATCTTATTGTGAGCAACTGGGACCGGCTGATCGTAAGTGTGGATTACGTCAGCAAAAGCAAAAGTTCGAAAATGACTGCGGAGTATAATAATTGATTTCTTGGCTCTACTCCAACTGCAACGTTGGTTCCATTTCCTCCCCCGCAGTACAATGTGCCAAGACGAGGACAGTGCTCCAATACCTACCGTTATCATTCGCTATCAGTATCTTTTGGGTATCACTATACAACACAAAACAATGAAGAATCGTAAGTGCTGCCGTTCGTGGTACTATGAAGGCGTTTACTGTGCTTACTGACCCGTCCAAGTCCAAACGAATCTTTGCCATCACAAACTTACAGATTTTTTTGACCAAGAAGATCATTATTTTCAAGACGGCACAGAGGACGACGCCACGTACAACTGCCTACATGAACACACGGTAGGACTGAAAAGCCTCAGCTGGCATGAAAATATTGATAACGAACATTCAGATGAGGAAATAGCCATTGCGACCGAAGAAGGGCTTGATGAAGAACAGGATGTTGAAAGCCAACAGCTCGTCTCTCGAAGCCGATTGATCTTTCACATGCTAGCAGCAGCTGTCCTGATTGTCGGTGTAGTAATCATCTTATTTTTTACGAGAGCAAATGGTGGATCCTCGAATACGGATGGTACTTTCTCATCTTCCCTTGATCCGACGCCCACAAGTACCCCACTTCTGTCGTTATCAAACAGATTCGAGGTTTTTTGTTTCCGTTGATCAAGAGCCACTCGACGATATTCATCCCTTGGTTTAAAAGGACACCACTATCCAATTGCAAGTAGATTTTAAACTACAACTAGTAAAAGCTGCTTGAAATAGGTGGCTCCCCTTTATGAAACAAACTACTAATACTCTAGAAACTTGCGGGAATCGCAACCCTAGCTTACAAAGGCAGCCTGGGAATTTTTTAAATGAAAATTCCATGAAAGGATTACAGCCCACGTCTATCTTGATCGCCAGTACGGAGCCAATGGCTGAGAAGCCAGGAACTGTTTAACATGTCGAATATCCTCGAAGCTCGACAAGATCCCAGGACGACCCAGATTCGCGTCGTACTGATCCTTGTTCTTTTGATTGTAAACACGTGCTGACATGGCTCGACGTGAGGGCGAGTCAGCCGCCAAGTGATGGTCCATAAAGTCCAGCACGCGCTGCTTCAGTACCTCGGGAGTCATGCGGTCGTTGCCGTTCAAAGTCTTTTCATTATTGGACGACGACTTGCCATTCGGCACGTCCAACACCAACTCGTCCGCCAATCGATCAAGACGGTCAAAAGACGGTTCCCTCAATTGGTTGCTGTACGTTTCCGTGTTCACAATTTCGCCCCAAAAAGTGCCCACTTCTTGTGACAGTTTCGTATTTCTTTCCTTGAGCTGCGACACGATGGCCGCCGCTTCCATGGCCAAAGCCTCTGGATCAATTTCATCCAGCTCTTTTCGAAAGGCGACTATCCACGCCTCGATGCGTTCCTCCAACACCTCCGGGGGTGCCACACTGCTCTGGACCACAATCGACAGGCCCCATCCACCGCCAGTAGTCTTGCGGGTAAAGGTACTGACAATGTACCCGAGCTGCTCTATGGTACGAAGTCGATTGTAGGCACTGTTGTACGAGATGTGCGACAGTAATTCCAAGATCGCAAGACCATTATATTCCAATTGGAGTTCGCTGCCGGTCTGGATTATGTATTCGACGGCATTGTTCTCCTCTGATTCAGTGTACGCCAGTTCCTGATAAACTATAGGCACCGACCTATTTCCGTCCTCTGCAACAACGTCCGACCCGAAAATGTGTTTCGCGTCTTCTCGTGTAGGGAGCTGGATCGATCGGAATCTAGGAATCTCTGATTCCAACAAAGGACGACTAATCTCTTGGGAGAAGAAGTGGTCTTCGACAATCTGACAAGCTTCTCTCGCTTCTTCCTCGTTGATGTTTCCCATACACAGGGCTTCGACTTTGTGTCGACCCGTAAACGCTTCCTCGGCTACTTGAGCACACTCTTCCATGGTGAGAGGATCGCGTTCGGCAAATTCTCCCTCCATTTCACGAACATAGTCCTCTAGGAACCACACACGTTCTTCGAGCAGCAATCGCGAATTGTAGCTGGCTACTTCGTACGGTGCATCGAGACGGTAGTTTTTGGTTTCTCGAAGCAAGCTCTCTTTGGCTTTTTCAAACTTTTCGTGCAAGGCGGGATACGCCTCGGGTCCTTGTTTCATCTCTCCAATCAAAGTCAGCATGCGTGTTGTTAGCGTATTAAGCAAGTTCAATAGCTTTTCATTGTAGCCTCGAACAGAAACTCGGATGCCTGTTGGGGTACAGGAAACTCTTTTTAAGCGGGAGGAAGTTTGGAATGGAAGGTGAAATGGGAAGGATAGAGTTAGAATCGATTTCTTGTGAGCTGCAGCGTTCCCGGAGCAAAAATATGGAAACTTACTGATAGTTGCAACCAGCTAAAGTGGCGTCATACACTGTCTTTTTGAGGTCGTCGTTCAGCATTCGCTGGTAAATACGGTTGTAGGTCATACTTCGAGGGGAACTGTAAGGAATTGGGGAGACGAGCGAGAATCGGATGAAAGCTTTTGGGACTCTCCAGTACTTGTCCATCTTGTGCCAAAGGCGAAGCCCAGGACGTTCCATGATCATTTTGGGTGGCTTTGTTTGCTCCGTGTCCGAAACAGCACCGGTCTGGTCTCTATTGGTAGTTTCTGCCTCGCATCGCAAAGAAAAATCTGTGGGCAGGTATTCATTCAACTTAGGAAGCTTGAGTCGTGAATCAATAGTCATGGGCGTTTCCCAGGCTTCAATCTGGGCCGGCGTCAGTTTTTTGCTCCGGTACTGTGCCCCATAAAGAGGTTCTGTCTCCCACTCGCCTTCAAACCCAATCTCTGGATCCTCTTTTTTGGCCAAATCAGAATTGATTTCGACGATGAGGGCATTCGACGGCTTCAAGCGATCCAAAAAGGCCTCTGCGACAACTGGATCGTAGTCACCCTGATCATTGTTGCCGATCAGAACGCGTTCTGGTTCCACATCAGGATCAAACATTAACTCTGCAACGGTTGAGCAAAAATCGGTTGGGTCGCCATTTTCTCGGAACTTGAAGTTGTTTTTGTAAATTTGTCGGAGCTCATTGTAATATCCTTGCATCAACGAAAGATTTTCAGGGTCTGTCATGGCCCTTTTGATGAGGGAGATCCATTGAAAGGCCAAGTCTAGCACGTGGTCTCTGTTGGCCATTCCCTTCGGTGTCAACGACATCGACAAGGCGAACAAAGAAAAATCTGTGGTGGTAATGCTCGCCCCGGATGACAGTCCTTGGATGTACCCCAAGTCATTCAAGAGGGAGTGCAGCGACCCTGGCGATTCATGTCCTAACAAGTGCGAAACGAGACGGTGAGGTCGTGTCTTACTCGCCACGGGATCGTCCACCGGCGGAGCGGCAAACTGCAATTTCAATTGCCTTGATTCCATGACCGGAATAAGTTGCATGTACTTGCTCAGTTGATCCGGACCAAACGCCTTGAGTCCTGACTGGTATTGTGCGTGTTCATAAGGAAACGTCTGTTCTGTCAGTGGCTTGTCGGGTATTCTTCGATTCTTGCCTTCGGAAAAAGGTAATTCTCCAAACGTCTTTTCTACGGACGTTTGCAAAGCATCCAGCGACGCATGTCCCACCACCGCCAATCGCAGATTGTAAGTTTGATAATATGTTTTCCAAAAGTCGAGAAGTGCCGGTCGAGGAGAC
>Ga0100402_1003108_pt1 | contig 18267 bp, 11 predicted proteins | sample CryGeyme20150102_FD_80419 | JGI IMG/M metagenome (GOLD analysis project Ga0100402, IMG submission 80419) | Groundwater microbial communities from Crystal Geyser aquifers in Utah, USA - Crystal Geyser metaG 2015-0102 | ecosystem: Environmental > Aquatic > Deep subsurface > Groundwater | place...
TACATTGTGCTTGACCTGCGAAGATCTGCGCCTCTGAGATTACAACTCAGATTACTTTAGTTCTAATCTCATAATATATATTTGAACACTCTAAAACCCCTGGTTTTTAGCGTAGTGCACTGCTGTCGCTTAGGAAAAACCAGTCTCCCGCACCCTATTGCAGCTCTTTTGACTACTACAACTGGTAGCTACTCCAGTAGACTAGCTACCTGGTAGTCTACTACTAGTATTTAGTCGGAGTACCAAGTACTCAAGTACTTGAGGGGGGGGGGCTATTCCGAGTTGAGCTTCATTTCCTTTCAGATATCAAGAAGTATCAAGGAAGATCACCCTAGTAGTCTAGTCGATCGCACTACTACTATGCCGGGTCCTGTCAAATTCCAGAAGCAGGCATCAGGATTTGGCTGTAGAAGGTAAAACAGAGCGAAGATATATTATCATCATGAAAATACGGATCAGCAGTTGGCTTTGCCGGTTTTTTTTTTCGGCGGTTTTACTACAAACCTCCCAATCGCTTGTGCCCCAACATCATCACATTACTAGACACGTGCATCTTTCCTGCAGTGGTGGTTGGGAAGCAAAAACAAAAGATGTTTCCTTGGCTTCGCCTTCCTCTCAGTCTTCATGGGCCAAAAATGCTCTTCTTATATCGTCCTTTACAGCTGGTATCGTGAAATCACCGGATGCTCAGTCCTTTCTCCTGTACAGTCTGGCATCCTCCTTATTGTCAGAGCAAGTCAGACAGGCTGAAGCATCGGTTCGAGATTCTGTCATGGCGAGCCCCTGTAATGGCCCAGATATTGATGCATTCAATTCCCTAGAAACCTACGATCGCGTGAAAGCAAGCATCAGTAAAACTTGTATAGGAAGCAGCTCAGATTATCAGCAGTCAGCTCAAGTCATACTCCAATCTTTTTCGGCAACAGAGGCAGTCCAGCAGAATATTCGACTCTTGTACATTCCGACAGCAATGTATGCTCTGAATCCAAATAGCTCAAATACGCCTGGCAAGCAACGGCAACGGGCACGGGCGGATGGAAAAACAAGGCGAAATCAGGTGGTGGATCATGTCAAAGAGCTACTGCAACCTCATCTACCTGGTACGTTACCAATGTTAGATTTCTTTGCATGTGACTGCGTAAATGCACTTTTTCATATGATTAGTACCAAAAACAACCAAAAACATTAACTATTCTCTTTCACGATCAGACACCGATGTCCTAGCCATTACACTGGATCTGGATGATGGCTCCCTCAAGCAGCCAATCGGTTCCAGCGAAGACTGTAACTACCCAACAGATGGAGTAGAAGCGTTTACCGTATGGGAACCTCACATTATATATGTTGAAGGAGGAAATACCTTCTGGCTGCAATATTGCGTCGAAAAAGGAAACTGGGGAAAATACATTCAATCCGCATGTACTGGGCCGGATGCAACAGCAGTCTATATTGGGAAAAGCGCAGGTGCTATCATTGCTGGAAGCACAGTAGAGACGGCTACCTGGAAGGGATGGGATGATCCGTCGATAGTACCGTCAAAAGAAACGTACGAACACTGGAAGAACCATCCGGGTTTGTGCATGTTAGGACCGCATGCATTTTTTCCTCACATGACCGAGGACTGGGAGGGGCTGGTAGAACAGAAGCGCCAGGAACTCGAACAAGCCGAGGCACTTGTATGTCTAAGAGACTTTGACGCATGCTGTGTTGATGGGAGTATCCAGGTAATGCGTATTGCATCAGGCAGTGAATGATTAGCCGATGTTGCTTTCTTTCAGAAGTATTATCCACTTTAAAACGGAGAAGGCTTGCTTTATAAACGATTGACGAGACAATAGAAGTGTGTTGTATTCCTTAGAGGCTTTAAGGATGGATTATTTATCTCGAGTTTTACCTCCTAGAACGAGGCCCGCCTTGCATCTAAAAACACGCTGCTGGCCAGCTTTACTTTCATACCATGTTTTTTTAAGAAACTTTTTCTATGCTTCAATTTGTAAAAGCAGCGTATCAGGCATGAAAATAGGGAAGGTTTCCTTTTGCCTTTGCTCTTTTCAAGCCTGTTCTTACCAGAAGAAATCTTTCTCGATGATTGGACGGAATATTCAACTTTGCTTCCTGATGCCAGCATCTTGTCTTTTTTGCCCCTGTCATCAATATTTAAGTCCCGCCGACACATTTCCATTTCTTGGCAGATGGATCCAAGGATATCGCTGTCGTCCAAAGTCTGTTCATAGCTCCCACTATCGTTGAAACTGCTGTTGTCCATGCTTACCATATCCAGCGGTTGTTCCTTCTCTTCATCTTGCGTTACAGCAGTGATAGCCTCAAATTGATATTTGGATATATTCCGTCTAGCAATAAAATCTGTGGAGTTCGGAGGTCCGACTCGTTCAACAGGAGCCCGAAATGAAGGTGCCGCGACGGAATATTCGTAGAGAGAAAAGGAGTCATTGTCGTCGTCGTCATAGTCGACAAAACCACTGATAGACTGCCATGAACAGCCGTTGTGATGAGATGGCAAGGAAATACTGTCAAAATATGTGCTATTATCATCTAGTAAACCTATGCTTGCTGACTTTCGTGTCACTCTCCGGCCTGCAGAAGTAAGGCTTTGCTTAAACGATCGGGGATGCAGAATTTGGTTTGTATTAATCATTGGATGGATAGCCTAGTATTTGTTGTTTACGGGGTGCTGCTGCTATACTTTTTCTGTCTTGCTATGCTTTATGCGGAAGGTTTATTCGTTCTGGACAAGATGAATACTCGGAGTAAATAATAATAATGAGAAACATTCTTACTTTTTCAATGAACCTACGACTAGCTAGCTAGTAGAGGGTCTCTAGCTAGTAGAGACTACTAGTAGCTAGTAGGAGACTACTACTCTAGCTAGAGTAGCTACTAGTAGTAGTAGTAGTAGAGTAGAGCCTGGCTGGCTAAAAGCAGAGTTTCTGTCGTGCTTCGAACTTGTGAGGGAACCTACCACGATTGAAGTCTTCGGATGATGAGCCCGGGCGGTTGTCAAGTATAACGTTAACCCTATTGTTGTGAAAGCATGTTGATGGGAAAAGTGTGCAAATTCGGCGACGTTCATTTTTCATTTCTTGTGTTCCGGCGACGACAAGAAATAATAATAATAATACTTTTTTTATCAGATGACCAACCCTTCATTTAATCAATCAGCCACTTATCGACTATTAAAATCACCTTTCCCTCTTCCACTTGCAGGCGCACTTTTCTAACGTAGTTCTGTTTCTAAAAATCAGCAAAGAAACAACATGAGCAGGATCAGCTCCTTCGACACTAGCATGAGCGAGTCTGGCTCCGTCGACACTGACGTGTGTCCCAACGGCTCCTCTGTGTCAAATTTGGAGATAATATCCTTTCCTTCGCTCATGGAGAGCGGTGTCGAATTGGTAGATACAAATACGCTGCTAATCTCCCAGCGACTGCTCGCTTGTCTAAACAATCATCGCATGACGGATGTCTTTCTTGTAGGCGACGATGATGTCAAGGTTGCTGCCTCCAAGTACCTACTGGGAAGCATGTCGCCTCAGTTGCAGACCTTGCTGTACAGTGAAATTAAGGGTTCATCGGTGAAGGTTGAAAATTGCCGCGCCAAGCCACTGCAAGCCCTTGTGGAATTTTCTTGTAGCGATTATCTCAATACCCTTATTTGGCTGGATACTGACCCCGTGGAGATTGTCGAAGATATGGTGGCGCTGGCGAAGCTCGCACACACTTACGCCCTTCCAAACTTAAAACAGCAAGTTTCGGACGTTTTGTGTCCCTGCCTAGATCAGCTTCCTTCTTTGGCATGCATTGCATTCAACTTGGTCGATGACATCACTACTCCAGAGCTGTTGGCGTCTTCCTTGGAGATCCTGAGAAGCAAGGCATGCGAGGCATTTGTCAAGGGAACCAAAAAAGAAATTGGTGGTATCACTTGTTTGACACCCACTAAATTGGATCTTATCATGCAAGATAGTGAAGTTGAAGCTGAAGAAATCTTCCTTTTTCAGTGCTTGGTGGACTGGCAAGATGCCAACATGGATGTGTACAAATATACCAGTAAAATTACGACGCGAGTGGCGCAGCATTTAGATTACAGTGCCATGACCGCTAGTGAGATCGACCAAATCGTTATTCCTTCTGGCATTGTGGACTCCCAGTCTTTATTGGCGGGTCTGATGACTGTGGCCAAGGCTGCCGAGAAGAAAGGAATTGCTCTTAAATCGGCCAGGCACAAGACAGCCAGAGAAGGATTACCAGCCGATAGTAGCCGGCGCTCTGGACGACGTTTCAAAAATGTTGTTTCCGCGGCTATGAATTCAACGACTCCAAAGGAGACCCGAGAACTCCCAGAGAGTGCTGCGGCTACGCCTGTTTATGAGACCACAGTGCAAGTAAAAAAATTACCCATGCCTTCGTTCCGATCTCCGAAAGTCGGCAACTTGTTCAAACGTGGCGTACAACAGCGTGCCTCCAGGCTTCTAGGATCTATGCGTGGCCTTCGTTCCGTGCAAGAGGAGCCTGAGTCTATTGCAGATATAAGTGCCAGTGAATTACCACTACCCACGACGCCCCGAGGAGACCAGTCGTCGGACGTTTCTTCGATTGTCAGTGGTGACCACAGTTATGACTCGTGTGAAGAGAAAGAAAAGACCGTTCCAAGTGTTCATGCCACCCAAGGCGTCTGTTCCGCAGAGTAGCTCGATTTTTCTGTGTCGATTCAGCGCTCAATATTGAAGTATTCAATACTATAGAAAGAGCGATTGGAACAGCAGAGTAAATCAGTCTTACTTGTTTTAAGTGTTTTAGATGTCCGATCAAAGTGATAACAAACATTGTTTAGAGTTTCAAAATAAATCAAGTTCCTCTCTCGTTGCAAAATTAGCAACAATGTGTTTTGTTCCCATAACTCAGTTTTTTTGTATTATTGTGTTTCTGCCGTGCGGTTCATCAAAGTTTAAGTCAGGTCCCAATGGAATGTACCTGCGAGGGTGAATGGATTCATGGCTGGTGTAGTAGTGCATACAGCATTCCTTCATCTTGCATGTATCGGAAACGCCTGGCATTTGATACATTTCTCGTGTCCATGCCCATAAATTGGGGTACTCATAAATATGTTTTTTGTTGCATTTGAAATGTGTGTAGTAAACCATGTCAAATCGGTAAAGGGTTGGAAACAAGCATATGTCCGCCATGGTTACTTGATCGTTGCTGCACAAGTACCGCTGGCGCCCAAGCAAAACTTCCAATTCGTCCAAATGTTCGAACAAGGTAGCTGCTGCTTCTGTGTAGGCTTCTTGACTTCCTGCAAATCCAGCACGGTACACACCATTGTTGATTGGCATGTAGTTGGCAGTCTTCATGGCTTCAATTAAAGCTGTTAAAGCATCCGGCAGCAAGTCAACCTCGTGCTTTGTTGCAAACGATGTTAAGTCATTTGCAAACATGTCAATCATATCGGAGGACTCGTTATTCACAATGGTACCTGTTTTTCGATCCCATAAAAGAGGAACAGAAACTCGCCCAGTGTAATCGGACTTCCCCAAAACGTAGAGTTCGCGCAACATTTGAATGACAATTTTCTTTGGTTCGTATCCAGCAGCTACAGGATCCAAAAACAGCTCCTCGGCCGTAATACCACCTTGCTCTATGATCGTGTCGTCGTTGCCGTTGCCGTTGCCGTTGCTGACGCTTTTGCTGGAATTGTGTTGATGAAAGGTCCACCCGTCGTGACCCATAAAGGCATCGGTAAAGATTACAGGAATGATAGCTTCCAGGCCCATTAAAGCACGCACCAATAAGACACGATGTGACCATCCACAGGGAGACCCAACCACAAGTAGATAACGCTGGTGTCGAACGTCCGCTGCTGGAAAGGTGTCATCTTCAAACTTCTGTTTGAATTGAGTGGCTCGGCGAACGTACCGACCTTGAGCATCCTGCCCTAGATCAGTGGTTATCCATTTTCCTTCCAAAAGTCTGCCCATTTCTCTGCGGTTGTAGTTTTGCACTTTGACTTTTTGTGGTCTCTTTGTGGTTGCTTCATTGATTCTGAACGGAACGAACCTGGATTGGCACTCGGCGAGTTCTAGGGGCTACTACTACTACTACTACTACTACTACTAGTAGACTACTCTAGTAGTACTACTACTAGTACTACTACTAGTACTACTAGTACTAAACTACTATAGTAGTAGTAGTAGTAGTAGTAGTAGTAGCCTAGTAGTAGTAGTAGTACTAGTAGTACTAGTAGTAGCTACTACTAGACGGCGAAGCTCACATTTGAAATTCATTTTCGAAGTTCCTGGAATTTCGTTGCAATTAGGGATGGGGCTAAATGACTTTTTCGATTGAGAATCACGAACAAAATAAATAATGCCCTCATCATCATCTCACTGGACCTACTGTAGTCCTGATCACACCACGACACCAGGCCCACTACACCACTTGAGCAGGACTATGTACGAGTAGTAGCTTGAGTGGTGTCGTTGAGTAGTACTTACTAAGTAGTAGTACTACTAGGTTTTCGAGTAGCTATTGGCCAGCATGTTCACCCTTTGGGTGTCGTCGTTGTATTCCACAGTAATTAGATATTCCAGGTTTTTCCCGCTTCTCTTAGTAGTAGTAGCCACTGATAGTGCATACCATCATCAAGAACTCTGTGTTTAGTCCGTTCAAGCTGGCAAGATATCTGCACATTCCTGGTAAAGTCTGTTGCGTGCAAGAAGTGTTTCAAACAAAATCAACACTGTTTTAGATTTCTGTAGATTGGCTTGTCAACCTGCCGACTGGAGCGCAAGTAGAAGGGTACCAATTATTGATACTAGAGTAATTGTTCAACCTCGTGCGGCTAATAAGAAAGGGCGACCAGTAGTTGAAACTGTTGTTATTATCGTCACTACTGTGAATCTACTCCATTCGTTGAACCAAAATCATTATTTTTTATTGGACCAGAAATATCACAGAAGTCAATTTGAGATCTACCGCGTCAAGCTTTTGGAATTATTTTGATTGGTAAAGTTATTATGACGTAAATTTTTGCATTTCGTCTGTGTACTACCAGTACCAGAGAAGATGTTGTGATGGTGAAAAGCCTGGTGGTACTAGTACCTGGTAGTAGTAAGGGGAGGGGGGAGGGCACACACGTGGCGCTCGATGAATACCTGGTAATACAGTAATTAAGATATCCAATTACGTACCTGGTACCTGGTAGTCTACCTGGTACCACTCGTGGTAGATAGTAGTCTACGGTACTCGTCAGCATAAGTAGTATTGGAGGTTTCTTAAAAGGCCTGACAACAGCATGTGTGTAAAAGGTTGACAAGCGTCTTATTGGACTAAAAAAATATAGAAACCGTCGAAAGGTGAGTTCTAAAAATATTACTTTATGTTGGCGGCGAAGTCCAATAGAATAGTATGCCTAATGCTGTGTGGGTCATTCACTTGCACTTTCAGAAGTGCTATCGGAAGCTAATCCTTCGTCTCGTACTACTACTGTTAATACAACTGGTGAATTCCGCACGGCAGTGTAAGAAAAGGAAGAGACTTGGGCTCAAAATCTAATGGTTAACAGTCTGTAAATGTAGTCTGTTAATGTAGCTAAGACAATGATAGTATGTTTAAGGTAAGGTGCTGTATCGGAAAGCATAATAGTAATGAGCGGTGTGGTGTCATCGCCTTGCCACAAAATTACTCGTGACATTTCTATAGATGGAAAAGCTCCATCCGATCTCGAGAGGTGCAAGGCGGTGGACCGCAATTGTGTGTGCTTCTTGGTGTGGAAAGAATGATTGAATGTAGTAGGTCGGCACGCGGGGGTCAATGTGCGCAGAATGTCTGCGTGCGTAGTGCATTTCTGTCTGTGCGTGTGCAGAGCGGTGAAGTAGTAGTAGTAGCAGCTCAGCGGCTGGTATGATATGGCGGATAAAAGCCAGAAAGCATTTCAGGTCTTGAATCTTGAAGTGCAGCGGGGAGTCATTCTAGTAATAGCAAACGCTCCTGGTGACACTGACGGGAGAGACAACGCGTGGACCAGCAGATGATCCTTGAGGTTGGAGTGCATCCGCAACCTCCAGTACGTCGTCCATTGGATCAGAAACGACTTGGTGACTGTAAAGCTCCATCAGGCGTCCCCGGACGCTTACGAAGAAATCTTGTTCACCAGGGGAAATGAGACTATTAACAAAGTTAAAGTGTTTCTCGAGCATGGCTCTGTCAGCAGCTGAACAAGCCGTCTGACGTTGCTCCATGGCGTTCAAGAGAGCCGCCAAGGCAATGCGCGAAGCCCTCTGTTGAATGCACCTGTAGTCTAGGACAGCCAACTCAATATGAAAGCGAGCAGCTTCAACAGTGTCGTGATCCAGCTGCTGATCGGCAGGCAGAATCATCAAAAAATACTGCAGAAAAGTAAAAGGAGTTGGGGGGTGCACCTTCCATTCCAAGGTGTGCAGAATCTCCTTTTCCATCAAAATCATTTGGGGCTTGGTGAACTTTTCTCGACTGAGATGAATCATCACATCCATGGATAGAAAACCTTGGTGGCATTCCATCTTGATGGTAATGTAAAGACAGGTCAGAGATAAGAGCTGGAAGTGACGCTTGCTGAGGCCTTCAGAGTGCTCGTCAAGATACTTAGCAAAGTATCGATCAAGCAAGTTCATGAAGACTGCTACGCGTTCTCTAGGTAGTTTGAAATGATCTACCACTGTTTACCGAGAAATCAATAAGGTGATGGTGTTAGCTACTTTAACACAATGATATAAAAATTTGCACCAAGGAAAGATTTTTTCCACCAATTCAATCTGCATTTACGTACAATTGTATCCCCATTCACAAATAATCTCCCGCCAGTGCTCTTTGATCTTCTCTCCAAAAGTATCATCATCCGCTAAGCCAAAGGCAGAGGGTCCTTGCGTGACGATCTTGGAGAGATTGGTAGGAGGAAGCTTAGGGATGATGCCCAGGAAGGGATTAATGTAGTCTCTAGTTGAGTAGGCTTCATTCTCTTGCTCGAACATCACTTCTAGCCTTTCTCTCAAGTCAACGAGGACAGGGGCTGCCATGGTAATAAAAAAAATTGAATGATGCTTTTTGACTTCTTTCTTCAAGATTGGATTTTGTGTGAAAGGCGACGCATACGCTCGTTTCAAGATTTTCGGCCTTTGCTTGGAGCGGATGCGACCACCACGCACTGGAAGTAGAAAGCTACCCTCGGAGTACCTGGTACCAACCGAAGTTCTAGTACCAGGTACTGAAAAAATTAATAGTGAGTACTACTACTAAACGTACTGAGCAGTCAGGATAGCTACTAGAGATCTACTGCCGTACCAGTACCTACTAGTAGTAGTGCTACTTAGCTACTACTACTAGTAGAGAGTCTACTACTAGGCTACTATTAGGTACGACTACTAGGAGTACTACTAGACTATGGTAGTACTAGACTACTGGTAGTAGAAATAGTATATTTGTCTACTGCTCCTAGTAGTAGCGGTACAGTAGTACTCGAGTAGTCTACTAGTAGAACTGGTAGTTTACTACTCCTCCTTTCTATTGGTGGTGGTAATAATATTACAAGAAGATTTCTTCGCGGCTTCGTGGAGCCTTCTTATTCGTCGGCCTGCATCCTATTTAAAATAATTTTCCCGATTTAACCACTATCAAAAGATAGTAAATTTTGTCGGAATCAGTAAGGTCTACAAATACTATTTGTGGGTGAGACAGTGGAAATAGGCGTCGTCATCCGAGGTCTGATAGGAAAATCCGATAGAGTGCCGCACCATAAGTAATATTTTCGCAGGATCCTTCCCAATGCCGAACTAATGAACGTGTGCCTTACCGAATATCTGGTAAAAATATATATTAGTAATAAAATCCAGAATTTTATGTATGTTTAAACATTTGACTTGATTCGTTCGGCTTTCTTTGATGAGTAGTGTATGCATACTTGGTACTACTGGTAGCTCTATTCAGAATTACTGAACGTAAACAGTCGCTTGCTCCAGATGGCTTAGTCTAATACACCGAAACAGTCGCTTGCAGACCTTTTCGCAACAACGAAAGAGTCTCCAACCAAAAAAGAAGTAGCGCAACCTAGGACGGAACTACTATGCAGAAACAATAGCCAACGAGCCTTGAAGCTAGCGCCGCTGGAACAAGTTTATTCGGTCTTTTCCCTGCTTTGCCTGCTTGCACTGGCTGCTGGACAAGAGGACCAGTGTGTGCTAATGATGATTATTATGTAATGGATCGACTGCACGCCGGAGCTCAATAGAGCAATCTTTGTTTCTCGTCACTAAAACAATGCTAGCGGTATCGCGCTGGTTTAGTTCCTTATTATTCTAAATTTTTTAGTGCCTCCAGTAGCTAGTAGTATTTATTTGAACCTACTACTCAATACTTTCCCTACTACCAGGTACTGTAGCCACTGGTAGTAGCTATGGCGGACTAGCTAGTACTGTAGCTGCTGTTAGCTAATTAAGTACCAGGTACCAGGTACTACTAGTGCAAGAAAGGGCGCTCTCCCCTTGACGCCAAGTTCCCCTTCCAGCCAATGCTTTCCGGCACGCGGCATCATGCGAACATTAATTTCAGTCGTCCTTCTGCTGGCTCCGATTCAACCTTGTTGCTGGTCAATTAATTATTATTGTTATTATTTATTTGTTTTTCTAGTAGTACAGTACTACAGTACTAGTGTGCTAGTAGTACGGTACTAGCTGGTAATAGCTACTGTAGCTACTGTAGTAGTTATAGTACTGGTACCTGGTACCTGGTAGCTATCTAGTGTAGTAGATAGTTGTAGACTAGTAGTACCAGGTACCTGGTATACAGTACCTACCTGTAAGTATTTTGAGGAAACAGGATCGCGAGATTTATGAGAAGATGTCCCTGGTAATGATGAACAAGAGTAACACTTGCGTCCCAATATTGATGAGACACGTGGATGCAAATTCGCGCGATCGTGGTTTTCAACAGCATTGGGTACTGAGCCGCCTTTTTCAAAAAAATATTGACGCGAGAATTCCGTCTCCTATGCTAAACTCTCGAGAAGCTGATTGATTTTTTATCTTTTTTTTATATTATTTTCCTCCTTGGCGCGTCTTTCAAAGGTCAAAAGCGATTACTCGTACTGTACTTAATAAGCACTCATAGCCATCATCAATATCGAAAACCATAGACGGTGCAACTCTAAACACGATTAGTCCCCAACCATTATGAGGTCATCTCGCAAGCGAAAATCCCGACAGCTTCGTTTGGTTGATCCGAATGAAACAGAAGGCTCATCGTGTGCGCCCCCACGAAAGACTAAAAAAAGCACCACCAACTGCAACAACAGCTCCAACGACGAGACGGATGAGAATCTCTTGTTGGAAAACATCGAAACGAACAAGTCCGGTACCAAAAATACCAACACCAACAACAACAAGTTGCTGAAGAAGAAGAAAGCCTACCGGATGATGACACCAAATGGCGTCCGCAAATTACTTTTGGCGGAAGACTACACCGAACCTGTGGTGATCGGATTGGTCAAAACCCATGCTTCTTCTTCGTCCTCTTCAACTACAGATAGTGACGGCAACAACAAATATGCCCTAGGCTTTCATTTATTTGATACGGAACTTCAAACACCCGTCTTGGTGGCCCGGGATGCCTGTGACGATTTCTTTGCTGCCCGCAGCAGCACGAACAATACCAACAACCAACACGACCACTGGCTCGTCCAAATTCAAGGGTACATTACGAGCACTGTCAATGCAACGGCCACGTCGAATCCCGCATTTCAACCATTCTTATGTATTACAAGTCTTTTGCTGGTAGCGCGGCTGGAAACTTCGTGCTACCATTCTCCTGCTACTTTGAATGCCCCCGCCAACACAAACACAACCATGACACCTGCTAGAAAACCTCAATCTGACAACAAACTAAAAGTCCAAGGAGGAACATCCGCAGCTGGCATCAAAATGTTTCTCGAACAATTTGACTACACGACGAAATCATCAGACAGCGCCTCTTTTCAATCCGCTCTGCTGGATTACAAGTATCGTCTGGATTTGCAGCCATGTATCACCTTGCGACCATCTCACGAACGTACCTACGAGCAAAATCGTACAATGGTGCAGGATTTTTATCATCATCACAAGGCCATGCAGACACTTTTGGATTCGAATCCACTTTTACATCCCTACAGTCGTAGTAACAGCATTGATTTGACGCATGCCCACAGTCAAATTGCAGACGAAGCCGTAGGAGCCATGGAATCCGATGCTAGTACTACGCAAGATGATACCACCACCCCGACAACTGATCTAACCTATTTGGAAGAGCCAAGGTCGGCAATGAAAGCCGGACAAACGGAACAAAAGCCTATGCAAACACCGCAGTCACAACAGCTTCCGCCGCAACACGAGCTCTACTTTGCAGCACTGGAGGAATTTATTGAATCTCAAATTGATCGGCAAAAGGCCAGTCTCACCTCCAATGCGGGAAAGGCCAGTTCCAAGGTTGCCGCTCAAGTGGTGGAACAATACAAGGATACCCATGACGATATCATGTGCACTGTAATGGGTGTAATGGAAGGAAGTCATCATCGTCGTCGTCGTCATTTATTCACCAGAAATTGCACCTTTGTCCAAGATTGGGTAACATCGAATGCGATTCGACGTTGGCATGATGCGCTGTGTGGAAATGGACTCACGGAACATCCAGGAAGGTTTCGTACCAAAACCGTCAAGGCGGGACGCACCGTCTTTCGACCGGCCGACAAGGTAATGCAAGATTTGCAGGATGATTTGTTTCCGGCGTTTGCTCTACTGGAAGAACAGTTGACACGACATTTGGCGACGTCGCGAGAACAGGAGGCTGCTACGGCCGCCATGACCCTCGGAGCTGCCGTCTTTTTTGGGTTGGTTGATGTTCATCCCTTTGCCGATGGTAATGGCCGATTGGCGCGGCTCTTGGGGAATGGAGCACTTCGGGCCGTGGGGTTGCCCTTTTGTATAAATTGGTTTGCTACATCGGCGCAACGACGGGAATATGTCCTGGCAACGCTCATGACACGACGAAATTTGACTCTAGTGTATCGTGGTGTCAATATGGACGATACAGCGAAGAATGAACAAATGATTCGAGATGCCATGGAAGCTGCAGGTTTGTATTTTCCCTTGGTAGCGCTCTTGATGGATCGAGTTCGAAAGGCCATCGACGAATTTGTCCAATTGCAACACTACAAACAGCTTTCGCAGATGGAGCACGAAGAATGCAAAGCGGCGCGTCGCGTCCGAGAACGAGCAGCTGCGGGGTCGTGTCTCATTTGTTTTGACGACAATCCTAACATTGCCACGTTGTGTTGTGGTAAGGCGGTTCATTTAAATTGCATTGCCGAATGGCTCTCCAACAATATGACTTGTCCGAATTGTCGTGAAACATTACCCAAGGTACAAACAAGACCAGAAAGCAGCTCGATCGATCAATACATGGAGTCGCAAATGCAGTCCGCCATTGCCCGTGCTGTCCAATTGCAGGAAGACGAAGAGCTAGACGAGGATGACTCAACTTCTATAATTGAAGACGATATTGGCTCTGATACGACTGATCTTAGCGAGGATGGCGTATTTCATTATAGGGAAACAGTGGAACAGGCTGCTAGGGATATGGAAGTAATTCAAGCCGCTGTCGAATTGGCTGGTAGAGAGTTGCAGAGGAATCGCCGTGCAGCAGATGAGAGCGATGACAATGACAGCACGGATAATACTGGAGCGTATGCACAGGGAGCAGAAGAGGAGGTGTACGAGGAAGAAAGCGGAAATTCTGAGGAACCAGAAACAGATATCCATCGTCCAGGTCTCCGCAGAGAGCCTTTCGTTGATACTACTGATGAGGATGATGGTAGCAACAGTGGCCAAGAATCTCTGCACAACGTTGATGCCAATGATTCCCTAACTGACGGCGGTTCGACTGTTAGTGTCCAATCCTCGGACAACCATCAAAATGTCGACAATGCTACACTTTCTGTGGCTCATTGTTATCATTGCCGCAATCGTGCCGCCCAGGAGTGCATCAACTCGTGCTGTGGGCGGTGTTGTATCATACATGGAGTCTGGGAGTGCCATCGTCATAGTGGCTAGTTTTTGAACGTATTCCTCCCGGCTACTAAGGAAATGTAGGGCAACAGCTGCTATAGCAAAGAAAATGGATCCACGGTGCAAGGTGACCATCCCACTCAGAAGCCCCAGTGTTGCTAGATGTGCTGTCATTGTCATCGCCATGGCCACAGCCACATATTATTACCTTCTTCAAGGCTTCTTGAAAAATCATTGTTGCAATTTCCTTCTTGTCAATGTCACTTATGGAATTGAAGTCCTCAATAAGACCAGTACCATCTTTCCCAAACGTTTCACCAAGTATCTTCATTCCACCTTCATTCCACAGTTTCCTGTGCTGTTTTACACTAAATAATAAATTGAAAATTGAAAAATCAGTCTTTCACAATTCCAGAAAACTCGATCAGCAGTAGTTTCTTTTGGTAAGAATGGCACAGAAAAGGGCAGGATGAAAATTCTCGGTGGAATGTTTGAAGAAGATGGTATTGGTCCCACCCTAGACTTCAGTTCCATTAGTGACAATGACAAGGAGGAAATTGCAACAATTATTTTTCAAGAAGCCTTGAAGAGTGTAATATGTGGGGCTTCTGAGCAGGATGGTCACACCGTGGATGCATTTACTTGCTAAAGGGGCGTTTGCCCTACATTTCCTTAGTTGCCAGTAGGCTTTCTGTACAGATCAAAAAACTTTGGAAGTCAAAACCCACGATGATATCTCCCAGAAAAAAGCAGTTGGGAATGCCAGGAATAGCAAAACATTGGAAAAAGTCTCAAAGAAGAATAGTACGTTGACATTCCCATCCATTGAAACATTACCAGCAAAGGACAAAGAGTAACCTGAAGTTGAAGCTCCGTCAATTGCAACGTCCAAAGAGGACGGCTCCCTTTTGAAAAGTGAGAAACAAGCCCACTGGCATTTGGTTGAAAGATGCTGCGCTGGTAGCGATCTCTTTGATGAAAGGCAACGATAACTTGGCAAACTGTACAATGCTGGCGGCAGTGCCATCTATAGATCGATCTCAATGGCTTGGGCCCCATCTATTAAAAACACGACAAAAAATATTACAACAAAAGCTCTGTCTGCTGCTTTGTCTCAGGACCCATCTCCATTGACAGGACATGCACGACAAAGATCCTCCCCAATTGCCCGCCCGCATGACTAACGCTTTGATGCAACATGTCGCCCACCCATAAGATCGGTGTGAAGGGTTGAAGGAAGTTTTTGCTGCACTCTTTGTCTCTGTGAAAAAGATTAGAATCCGTTACGTTCGTTGGTCCGAGAACAGGACATCTGTCACAGGAGCACAGATTGACAAGCCAAACCAATTTGATGATGTAAAAAGTAATTCAACATGATCAGATCCATGCAATCTGCAAAGATCACCACTCTGAAAGTAAAGGTTATCTGGATATTCGACCCGTTTTGTGGAACAAACCCAGGAAAATCCCTTCAAGGCTCCCATGGCAAATATTTCACAGACACATGTCGTCGAAATGGTTTTCAATGTGTCTGGACCGCCTCTTCAGACAATCGCAACGGGTGCTATGACGAAGAAAATGGCCAGGTTGAAAATGGCCAGGTAGGATGGTCGCCACGAGACTGAAAAGAATGTTTCTTATCGTCGCAGTACACTCTTTTCTGAAGGTATCATATTCCGAGCAATTGTATTATTACTACTAGTATCCACGACTTAGTTGTAGGAACGCACACTTGTTTCACTTAACTGTCATATTATCGTAGTAGTAGCTACAGTAGCTACTAGTAGTAGTGGTAATTACTACAAGAACATTACTACCGTACTTTCTTGCTTTCTTCGGCAACTTCATGTATCAATATTCATTATTTTTTGTATTTCATTTCAGTGATATTAGTGTCTGTTGCTCACGGCCACCTCTTGACAGCACCCTGAATATCGCATTGTTTAACTTTTTCTAGCATAGAAGAGAGCGTATCTGCTTGGTAGATGAAGTTGCGGTAGTTTCATTTGCGCTGAACACTGAACTTTCCATTTCATTGGATTGACAGAGGAACGAGAAAAGTTTGTGAGAAAGTTGAGATTGAGTATTTTACTCCAACTAATCAATTTCCAATCATGCAGTCTCGGCATTATTCCAAAAATGGTACTTATAGTAATTTATTGCTGCTCTCCCTATCACCATCCTTCCTTCTTTTGGCACTGGGAATTTTTGTTGGCCAATACGGACCAAGCAAACAGGAGCAATCAACTACTCAATTAGTATCTTCAGATATGGCATACTCCTTCGTGGAGAATGTACTGGTGCCTCTCTATACATCAATTGTATTGCTCTACTTGAGTTTGCGATTTCTGCAGGCAAGTGTTCTACGTCAGCCGCGAAGTATCAGCACATTTGCCAGCCTTTTGGCCAAGTATTCCGCATCGGTCGCCGGTAGTGTACCCCGAGTTACAACCGATCAACAGCTGGCTCGGTATGAGTCTGCCAATGAAGAGGCCGAGCAACCGATCGACATGTCAGGAAAGTACAAACTCATTTCGTTGGAAAATTTTGATGCATTTTTAGCCGTCCAGGGAGTCCAGTGGGCCTTGCGCAAGGCTGCCTGCAAGGCCCGTCCTGTTCACAACATTATTCACCGGGGCAATGTCTTGACCATCAAGATTGAAGGTATCATTTTCACAGAAACGACGTACATTATCAATGGACCACCTGTAAAAATTGATATTCGGGGTCGAATATTTATGGATCGTGTAGCGTATCTCGAAAATGGCAAAGGAATTCGGGGCACTAAAGAAGCCGTTACGGAGAATTATGATGTCTTTATTGATCGCGTCCTGTCGGACGACAAGCAGCAGATCCTGCTGACGAGTCGCGCCGTCTTTCGTGATGGTAGAGAGAGCATTGAGAGTCGACAGGTCTTTCAAAGAATAGAATAAATATTTTAAACCTGACAGTAGATGAACGTTGTCAAAGTGTCATAAATTGCGGAGAGTGGGGGAACGTCGTCAAAGCTTAGTTTTATCTCTGCCCTTCCGTGTTCGCTAGCCCGTATGTATGCCGGTATGTAACAATGATCCTTTTTCATTGCTTTCAAAAAAAGCACATCTACTCTGCGCAGCCATCCAGATCTCCACAAACAGCGGTGCGTCTCCTACTCTACTTTGCAAACAAATAATATCGAGAATTTTACATAAATTAAAATGTATTGGTATTTATTTTTTGCTTACTCCATTTACTGTCTAATCACACCGACAATTCTGTGTTTCCATCATCTGTTGGCGATGCTATTAAATGTATTGGTATTATTTTTTGCTTACTCCATTTCCTGTCTAACTACACCGACAATTCTGTGTTTCCATCATCTGTTGGCGATGCTACAATGTGTACAATATGGCGCTTCTTTTTGTGATGAGGATGGCGGGTAAATTTGACTTGACCTGGTTGAGTTGCAAAGATGGTGTGATCCCTTCCCATGCCCACATTTTCACCGGGACGAAATTTGGCACCTCTTTGTCGCACTACAATAGATCCTGCCTTGGCGTGCATTCCTGGATATATTTTAATACCAAGACGTCGTCCTGCTGAATCACGACCATTGGAAGAGGATCCTCCCTGCTTTTTGGTAGCCATGCCACGGATTTGTGACGATGCAAAGGTATTCTTGGTATTGGTGAATGCAGAAGTGCGCAAAAATTGATGAGCTCCACCAGAGCATTTAAGTATTCCCATCATGGCTGACATGTTTGTCCGATTATGAAGGTTTCAATAATCTCTGGATTGACTTGAATCAATGGTTTTCTTCGAGCACTACCTGACTTGCTTGACAAGGCGATTAAGTACGATCTTGGTGGTCACCGTTCGGGTCTGCCTGCCTAACTTCTGTTTTTATTGTCCTAGCTGAAGAAGGTACGGTCGACGCAGTGTAGAATGAACGGGTTGCTGGCACCCTCGACAAATACTCGTTAATCTAGATTATTCTGTGTTTGCCTTTTTTTAGCTACAGTAGTATTGCAGGTAGCGAAGTTGTAAAGTGCAGCGGTACTTGTTGCCGACCATACTAGCTACCAAATTAAGCCCAGGTGGACTGCCATAGGACTCAGGAGTTAGGTCTTACTCTATTAGGTCGTGTGCCTATGCCTGCTTCCTATACACACACCACTAGTCTAGTCATAATATTACTCTAATA
>Ga0100402_1003109_pt1 | contig 18263 bp, 16 predicted proteins | sample CryGeyme20150102_FD_80419 | JGI IMG/M metagenome (GOLD analysis project Ga0100402, IMG submission 80419) | Groundwater microbial communities from Crystal Geyser aquifers in Utah, USA - Crystal Geyser metaG 2015-0102 | ecosystem: Environmental > Aquatic > Deep subsurface > Groundwater | place...
AAGAAAGAAGACGAGAAGTGAATTTCATGCTGTGATAATTGTGTATTTTGTCCGGATAAATCGGAGTGATGCGATTGATTCTGGAGTGAACCGACCGCGAATTAAAATTCAGGTTTTCACGCCAAACCTCATCCGTCAAAAAAAAAGTGCGGACAATCGCAGCGCCGGACAAGATACTTCATTGCGAAAGATAGTAAGAACTGGGATAACTATTTAGCTTACGTTCGAACTTTGCGTCATACATTTCTCCAGCCTTGCATTTAAAAAAGAGATTAGGATTGAGGAATTTTGAAACACTTGCCTTCTCGTGGGTTACCTCGCCTGCCGAATTTTTGATGGTGAGGGCATAGCCAATGTATTCGTATCCATACTCGTAATTCGAATACGAGTTTTTGTATTCATAATGCCGTATGCGGAAAGGATCACCTTCAAAAGTGACATTGGCACGCCCGGCCAAGTCGGTCTTTAAATCGTTCGCAGAAACAACCAGGATCTGATCTTTATCACTCTTATCCTCGGCGAAAATCACCAAGCGGACTTGATTACCCGTGAATGTTTGTGTGGCGAGATTGTCGATGACGACTTCCGGGAAAAAAGATTTAATTTTTCGGTCAGCATACCAACTGCTGTAACCGGTTTTTTTGGATTTCCGGTTCATCTTAACATTCAGATTCAGGCGTACGTCTGAGCGCAATACTTGCTCGGCGGCAACCATGCCCTCCCACCAGGTGTGAATATATTTCCGGTCGGCCTGACTAAAGACCGAGAGCGGTGCATCCAGCTCGCGCCCGTCCTGCATGCGCATCGCAACCACGCTGCCGTCTTGCTTTAACTCGAGCAATTCCGCTTCGATGGAATCACCCAAATCATTGGTAAATGTGCGAAACTCGGCGTGCAATACACCGACCGCTAGAAAAATAAGCGAAAATATGCGCTTAGCCCGTAGAACCATTTTAGCCCAGGCTGACAACCAGCATAGTAGGCGTCAACCCTTTATCCTTTGCCGATTGGTGATTGACACAAAAATTTGACAAAAATCGCTGCTTATCGACACACGAGCATTAGCCTGCTGAGCACGATTCCGAATCCTGGCGCACAGCCAGGACCTCGCGCAGCAGGGCTTTTTTCAGCTCCGCGAAACCGGCATCGGAGACACAGGAGATCGGGTAAACGGTGTCTATGATTTTTTTACGGAAGGCAGCGAGGTTATGGGCGGCGTCCGGCTCATCCATCTTGTTGGCGCAGATAAGGACAGGCTTGCGCACCAGGCCGGGCATGTAGAGTTTGAGTTCGTTTTGCAGAACCCGGTAGTCAGCCAGCGGCTCTCGACCATCGGTGCCCTGCATGTCGAGCATAACTAGTAGCACCTTGCAGCGCTCGACATGTTTGAGAAAGCGATGTCCGAGGCCCCGATTCTCGCTGGCTCCCTCGATCAGGCCGGGAATGTCGGCCAGGGTGATCCGCTCGTATTGCTCAGGATATTCCAGCACACCGACGGTGGGAAAGACGGTGGTGAAGGGGTAGGCCCCGGTCTTGGGGTGGGCATTGGTGAGCATATTGAGCAAGGTGGACTTGCCGGCATTGGGAAAACCGATCAGGCCGACGTCGGCGATGGTCTTAATAATCAAGCGAAAGTCGCCGGCCCCACCCGGCTTACCCAGCGTGAATTGACGGGGTGCCTGATTGGTGGAGGACTTAAACTGGGCATTACCCTTGCCGCCCTCCCCGCCTTCGAGCAGCAGCACTTGTTCCCCGTGTGCGGTAACCTCAGCGACGGCCTCGCCGGTCTCGCGATCCACCACGATGGTGCCGACCGGCAGTCGCAGCAAGAGGTGTTCGCCCTTGGCACCGTGCTGGTCGCTGCCGCGACCCGGCTCACCATTTTTGGCCTGCCAGCCCGGCTTGAAGTGAAAATCCGTCAAATCGGCCACGTTGGTATCGCCGGCAATGTACACATTGCCGCCACGGCCGCCATCGCCGCCGTCGGGGCCTCCTTTAGGCTCATACTTGGCCCGGCGGAAGCTGAAGCAACCGTCGCCGCCCTTGCCCGCCTTAAGTGTCACGTTGACTTCGTCATAGAACATGCCCCGGTTCTGTCCTTGTTTGAAGCCATGGCAATTCAAATTCGGGGACCAGCAGACTTTCGGGATGAGTCCGGATAAGTAAGCATTCGACTATAGCCCCTCGACCGCCTCGCGGATCATCCCGTTGGTCAGATTCTGGGGCAACACCGTCACTTCGCCCGCCGGGCTGTAGAGCAGATAGAGCGGCACCCCGGAACGGCCAAACTTCTCCAGCTCGGCGGTGATGGCAGGATCGCGGCGGGTCCAGTCGGCCACCAGGCTGACCACGCCAGAATCATCGAAAAGCTGACGGGTGGAATCGGTGCGCAGCGCGGTCTTTTTATTGACCTGGCAAATGAGGCACCACGTGGCGGTAAAGTCCACAAAGACCGGCCGACCCTCTGCCGCAGCCTGTTTCACCGCTTCCGGACTCCAGGTGCCCCAGCCATCCGACTCGACTGCCACAGATGCCGCAGCCGCAGCCCGATCGTAGGCGGCAGCTACGGTGCTCAGACCCCAGGAAAGAGTCAACAAGAGTAACAGCAGCGTTACCAGCCGAGCCACCAACCGCACCTTCACCGACTTCACCGGTGCGGTCCAGCGGCCATAGATCCAGGCTGCTATGGCGGCCAGCAACAGCACCACCAGCATGACCGTGACCGCATCCAACCCGGCGAGTTGTCCCAGCAAATAAAGTAGAAAAACCAGCGCCGCCATCAGCAGAAAGCCCATCGATTGCTTAAAGGTTTCCATCCACGCGCCGGGTTTGGGCAGATAGGCCACCAGCTTGGGAAATAGGGCCAGGACAAGAAAAGGTGCCGCCATGCCGAACCCGAGCATGGCAAAGATCAACAACCCGGTGAAGGGACTCGCCTGCAGCGCCAGGCCGCTGACACCACCCACAAAAGGACCCACACAGGGTGCTCCCACCACGGCGGCGAGCACGCCCACACCGAATGAGCCAAGCAGATCCTTACGTCCGGCGACCTTGGCATCCGCCCCCACCAGACCGGACCCGATCTCGAAGACCCCCAGCAAATTCAAGCCAAAGAGAAAAAAGATCAACCCCAGCACCACGACGAACCCGGGGTTCTGCAATTGAAAGCCCCAGCCGACACTTTCCCCGAGTGCCCGCAGACTGAAAAGCACTGCCGCCAGCACCAGGAAACTGGCCACCACTCCCAGCGTGTAGGCGATCCCATGGGCCAGCGCATGGCTCCGGCTTTGCCCGCTGTGTCTGAGCAGTGAAAAAACTTTCAGCGACAACACCGGCAGCACGCAGGGCATCACATTCAGGATGAGTCCCCCGACAAAGGCCAGCATCAGCCAACCCGCCAGCCCGAAATCCAGCAGCCGCTGTTCCAGCCCTGGCGCAGCAGCCGCCTCGCCGCCAGCAGCCACCGGGTTGGAGTCCTGCCCCAACGGCTCCAGTGGCAGGGAGACATACCAGCTCTGTTGCGGCGACTGCAGCACACCTGCCAGCTCCGCGGCCCCGCCGACACCAAATTTGTGATCCGGCTCCAGAGTTAATCGCCCAACGCCATCAGCGACGGCATACGTTTGCACTGCATTGGGATCGATCCAGCTCTCATTGAGGGCAAAGAAATACAGCGCATCGGGCAAAGGCTCACCCGCGATCTCAAGCGTTAACTGGTCGTCCGTGCGGGCAACCAGGCTCAAGTCGAAAGGTGCTGCGGCCTTCGGTTGCGCTGCCCGGGCACGCTCAAACACGGCGGTATCGGCACTCGGCCGTGCCTGCGCAGCAGCCGTGAGCGTCAACCCGAGGCTGGCATCCCCCGGCAGGCAGATATCTTTGCAAATGAGGTAGCTGACCTCCAGCCGGATCGGAACGGCCGTGCCGGGCACCAGATCCGCCGGAGCCTGGACCGGCACAACAAAAGTAGTCACGCCTTCGTGAGCATAACTGACCAGCCCCTCCACCTCGATACGCTCCGGGGCGGGCCATTCGATGGCCCCCACCACAAAGCCCTCCGGCAGCTCCCATTCAAACTCCGGCGCCAGGCCGCTGGCACCGGCATTCTGCCAGTAAATATGCCAGTGCGGCTCCTGCTCGAATTTGACGCCGAGGCGAAAGCTCGCCCCCGGCGCAATCTCCGCCGTATCCGAGACCAGCTCCAGCGTCGCATGCGCCGACTGCACCGGTGCTGCGTGCAGGCCCGGGAGCGCCAGCAATAAAAAGCTCACAATAAATCCGCATTTTCCAAGTTGCATACTCACAGGATGCACGGCCCCGGAAAATATTCCAATCTGCAAATACTATCCCGCCGCTGGAGCTGAGGCCAGGTGCCCGGAGCCAAATACATTCGTATCGATGCTGACTATCCCTTGCGTTTCCATTCCCGACGCAACATCGCATCCACCGCATGCTCCATTTCATCCAACGAAGCCGCCGACTTGGCCGGTTTGATACTACCCGCTACATCATCCACTTGCAGCATGGCCTCATCGATCGTTTCATCTGCCGACTGGCTCAGCGTGAATAAAATCTCCGCTTGCAGGCTACGTCCCTGCCGCTTGGCCCGACTTTTGTAGGCCAAATGTAAATCTTCCGGGATATTTTTAAGCGTTATGGAAGAAATTTCAGTAACTTGCAACCATAATGGTTTTTTGTCAAGCGGTGAGCAAGCTCTGCTCCTATCAGCCGGAGAAACGGAAAGCAGATTGCGGTATTACCCGCATTGTGATAACATCCCCACCTCCCAACTCCACCATGTCATTTCCCAACACAGCACCTTCTCCCGGCCCGGCCTACGCAGTGATTCTGCCCGCTTACAATGAGGCGGCGGAGCTGCCCGCCACGCTGGGGGCGCTCCGGGCCGCCATGGCCACCCAGCCGGTGGCGGGGGAAATCATTGTGGTGGATAACAACTCCAGCGACACCACCGCAGCGGTGGCACGTGCCCACGGTGCCGACCAGGTGGTGTTCGAGCCGGTCAACCAGATCTCCCGTGCCCGTAATGCAGGCGCGGCCCGCAGCCGGGCCGAGCAGCTGATCTTCGTCGATGCCGATACCCGCATCCCGGCGGCCCTGCTGACCGAGAGCCTGCGCTGCCTCGCATCCGGCGAGATCGTCGGCGGCGGGGCGGTCATCCAGTTCGAGGGCCCCATCAGCCGCATCGGACGTTTCGGCATTGGCCTGTGGGAGCGCATCTCGCGTCTCACGCAGACGGCGGCGGGCAGCTACCTCTTTTGCCGGGCCGAGGCCTTTAATGCCGTCGGCGGCTTCGATGAACGCCTCTACGCCGGCGAAGAGCTGCGGCTCTCGCGCCTAATCAAAAAGTGGGGCCGGGCCCGCGGACTCAAATTCAAGATCATCCGCACGGCTCCGGCGCAGACCTCCTCACGCAAACTCAAGTGGTATTCCGGACTGCACATCCTCGGCTGGGCTTGTTTTATGCTGCTGTTCCCGCTGGCCGTGCGCTCGCGCACACTGTGCGGCTTCTGGTATAAACGCCCCGAAGTGGACTCTTGATCTCTGGGAAAAACTCCCCACACTCCTGCCCTCACTTTGAAACCGCCGGTGTTTGAAACTGTCGCTTATTCCACTATGAAAGATACAGAGAAGAAAGAGAACGAAACCCTTGAGGAAGTGCCGACCGCTGCAGCAGCAGAGGCCGGGCCGAGTGCCGCAGTCGCAACGGAGCCGGCGCCCGCAGCCCCGGTGGATCCGGAAACCGCAGCGGAGCCAACGCCGGAAGCGGCACCCGTGCCGGAACTCAGCGAGCTGGAACAGGCGCAGGCCGAGGCCGCCGAAATGAAGACCCGCTACCTGCGCGCAGTCGCCGATCTGGAAAATTACCGCAAGCGCATCGGGCGCGAGAAGCAGGACATCCTCCGCAGCGCGGCCGCCGGAGTGATCGAAGCGCTGCTGCCGGTGCTCGACAACATGAAGCTCGGCCTGCAGGCCGCCGAAAACCACCCCGAGGCCAAGGATGTAACCATCGGCTTTAAAATGGTCGAAGACCAGCTGCGCCGGACACTGACCGAGCAGGGGCTGGAAGAATTGATTCCCGACGGCGAAGCCTTCAACCCGAACCTGCACGAGTGCATCGCCCACCAGCCCTCGGATGAGGTGGCGGAAGATCACGTCATACAAACCGTGCGCGCCGGCTACCGCCTGAACGAGCGGCTCATCCGTGCGGCCAACGTGATCGTTTCCAGCGGCACACCCAAAGAGGAGACGTAAACTGCCATGGCATCCGGAGATTATTACGAACTACTTGGCGTGGCACGCGACGCCTCCGCCGACGACCTGAAGAAGGCCTATCGCAAGCTGGCGGTCAAATACCACCCCGACAAGAACCCAGGTGACGCCAGTGCCGAGGCGAAATTCAAAGAGATTTCGGAGGCCTACGACGTCCTCAAGGACGAGGATAAGCGCGCTGCTTACGACCGCTACGGGCACGCCGCCTTTACCCAGGGCGGGATGGGCCGCTCCGGTGGCGGGGGCGGCGGCTTTGCCGGGCATGATCCATTCGACATCTTCCGCGAAGCCTTCGGCGGCGGCGGGGGCGGTGGCATCTTTGAAGAGTTTTTCGGCGGCGGCGGACGTGCCGGTGGGGGCGGTGCCGCCCACGGTGCCGACCTGCGCTACGATCTGGAAATTACGCTGCAGGAAGCCGCCAAGGGCACCGAAAAGGAAATCCGCTACCGGCGTCCGGTGGCCTGTACGCAATGCAGCGGCAGCGGTGCCGAGCCGGGCTCCAAAAAAGTAACCTGCCCGACCTGCGGGGGAGCCGGCCAGGTCACGTCCAACCGTGGCTTTATCAGCTTCCGGCAGGTATGCCCCAGCTGCCAGGGGGCCGGCCAGACGATTGAGCAGCCCTGCAGCGCATGCCGCGGCGAGGGGCGGGTCATGGACAGCAGCACCGTCAATGTGCGCATTCCCGCCGGGGTCGCTACCGGCTCCAAACTCCGCTCCAGCGGTAAGGGCGAAGCCGGCCACATGGGTGGCCAGCCGGGCGATCTCTACATCATTATCCACGTCAAAGAGCACGAACTCTTCGAGCGCCACGACAATGACCTCTTCTGCGAAGTGCCGATCAAGTTCACCCTGGCGGCACTCGGCGGCAAGATCGAGGTGCCCACGCTCTTTGGCAAGGGCAGTCTGAAGATTCCACCTGGCACCCAGAGCGGCACCACCTTCCGGCTGCGTGAGCAGGGCGTGCCCGCGCTGCGGGGCGGTCGCAAAGGCGACCTCCTGATCCGCGTGCAAATCGAGGTGCCGACCAAGCTCACCAGCGCCCAGAAAGCCAAGCTGGAAGCGTACGCCGAAGCCTGCGGCGACCCGGCCAACCCGGTCAGCGAGTCCTTTGTCGAAAAAGCCAAAAAAATCTTCCAATAGAGCGCCAGCGCCGTTCACCAGTTTACAGTTTTCCGGTTTTCAGTTCCAATGCGCACAAACCGAAAACTGGACAAGCGAAAACCAGCACACTAAAATCCATGGCTTACCCAATCGTCATTCTCGGCTCCGGCCGCGGCTCCAACGCGGAAGCACTGCTCAAGGCGGAAGCTTCGAAGAGTCTGGGGTCCGCCCGGATCGCGGCCGTTATCAGCGACGTCGAAGAGGCCCGCATCCTTTCGCTGGGGCAAAAATTCAAGGTGCCCGCGATCTATATCGACCCCGGTCGCCCCGGGGCCCGCCTGAGCGAAGCCGCCGAAGCCGCCTACATCGAGCGCATACTGAGCTTTTCCCCCAAGTTGATCGTGCTGGCGGGTTTTATGCGCGTCCTGAGCGGTCGATTCATCGATGCCTTTAACGGCTGCGTGATCAACCTTCACCCCAGCCTGCTGCCGAGTTTCAAAGGAGCCAACGGCATCCAGGCCGCCTTCGATTTCGGCGTTAAGATCACCGGCTGCACCGTGCATTGGGTCACTCCCGCGCTCGATGCCGGGCCGATCATCGATCAGAAGGAAGTGCGCGTCGATCCTGCCGACACCGTCGAGTTGCTGGCCAAAAAGATCCACATCGCCGAGCACCGCCTGTTGCCGGATGTCGTGGCACGCCTGAGCAAGGGCAAGATCGCTGCGCCAAAATCTTAACATGAGCACACAAACCGAACTCCGCGCCAACGTGCCCGCCGAACTGGCGGACCGGCTGGACGACTATTTCTACGAAATCGAATCCGTCCACTGGGGCATCATGCAGCGCGAGCGCGAAGATCCCTACGAGGTCTTCGGCTTCTTCCCGGACGCAGCCACCGCCGCTGCCGAGCTGGCGGCCCTGCGCCGGGAGTTCCCCGAACTGCCGGAGGATTTTACCTACAGCACATTAGAGGATGCCTATTGGCAGAATGCCTACAAAGAGTTTGTGAAGCCCTGGAGTGAGCGGCAGCTGCACTGGATTCCGCGCTGGGAGCGCGACCACATCACGCCCCCAGACGGAGCGGCGGTGGTTTACCTTGATGCGGGCATGGCCTTCGGCACCGGCGCACACGAGACCACTCGCTTGTGTGCCCGGCGGCTGCTGGACTATCTGGAGGCGCACCCCGAGCAGCGGGAGCACGGACGCTTCATCGATGCCGGCTGCGGCTCCGGTGTGCTGGCCTTCTCCGCCGCCGCTCTCGGCTGTCGGCTGATCGACGCCTTTGACTTCGACCCCGAGGCCATCCACGTCTGCCGGGACAACGCCGCCGGGAACCCGCACATCACCACGCCCATCCACTTTGCCGTCGCCGACCTGGCCGCCGGACTCCAGGGGCGCCAGGGCGACCTGATTCTGGCCAACATCCAGACCGATGTCTTGATTCCCGAATGCGAGCATCTACTGCGCGCCGTTGCGCCGGGCGGCACGCTGGCCCTGAGCGGCATTCTGGCCAAAGAGCTGGCACAGGTCCGCGCACATTACCAGTCGCGCTGCGCCGAGCTACAACTCGATCCCGTCACGGTGGATTCACGCATCGACGGCGAATGGGCCGATTTGCAAATCGTGCGCAACTGATTCGATTCAAGCTTGCGGTCCGCGCACACGCCCCTCAAAAAGAGTAAAATTCATGCAAACTATCGGAGAACGACTGGAAGAAGCACGCAAGCGCAGGGGCATTTCTTTGCGCGAAGCTGCCGAGGCGACTAAAATCCGCGGCGATTTTCTGGCCAATATCGAGCAAAACAAATTCGACTTTGATCTGCCGGAGATCTACAAACGCGGCTTCCTGAAAAACTACGCCCGTTATCTCAAGCTAGACGTGGAAAAGCTGCTGACCGACTACAACACCCAGCAGCTCAGCAACTCCCGGCTCGGGAAAAAAGCCGGATCCGAGTGGTTCGGTCAAATGGAGATCAAAAAGCCCGAACGCGCTGAAGCACCAGAGGCTGAAAGCGCTCTGGAGCCCGTGCTGCGCCGGATGTCTCCCCGCCACAATACATCCGCACCAGATGCCGGAGTGGAGGAGCCCCGCCGGCAGGACGACGAAAACGATAAAACATTTTATCTGAAAGTTGGCCTGATCGTGGTGGGCACGCTGTTGCTGGTCTTCGTAATTTTTGGCCTGATCCGGGCGATTCTTGGCAGCGGCTCCGATGAGGCGGATCCGGCAACTGAAGCCCCCTCGGCGGCACTGCGCGACCGTCCCAGCGCCAGTGAAACGCTGACCGGCAGCAGCAGCAGCGCGGCCCCGGCCAGCAGTAACTTTTTGACCCTGCAGGCCAGCGGCGATGTGCGCGTCCTGGTGCGCCAGAAAAAGGATGATGCCGAACTCTACCGCAACAACATGCGCGCCGGCCAAAGCATCTCCCTCGAAAAAGACGGTGCGGTGGATATTCTCTTCACCGCCGGGGAACATCTCACGATTGAACACGGCGGCGAGCGGATGCGCCCGAGTGCCTCCGGCACCGCCCGAATCACGATCGATTAGGGTTCAGGCCCTCCAGCACGTGCAGGTGCCCGCCGGGAGCTAGCGGATTAACCCCCTGAAATCGTCAAACTGACCGGTGAAGCCCCCCGGCACCCCCTTATTGATCACCGCAACGGCATCGTGCGAGTGCAGGGATTCGAAGTGGGCACAGGCGACCTGAAAGTCCACAATGCGCGGCTCGGCGTCCAGTTGTTCATAGAGCAGGCGGGCGGCATCCTCGACAAACTTGGTAAAGGCTCCGTTCATCTCGGCAAAGGCCTGTTCGTCCTCGCGCTTGACCATCACTTGCGTCTCGGTGTGGAGCGCCGCCAGGCAGAGCTCCTGAATTTCCTCAATGGCCAGATGTTGCCCGTCCGCGATTTCCACGCTGACGCGCGCCGTGCTGCGCTGGGAATGCGGAATGCCATACACATCACGGCTCTCACGGGCATGCTCCGAGAGCTCCGAGGAGCAGGGGCAGGCGGAGGAGTAAATAAAGTCAAAGTGGATGTATTTGCGGCAGCGGTTCAGCTCGTCGAGTTTCCCCTCAAATCTGCAGCGATAGTATTGCCAGCCCTCCAGGCCGCTGCGGAGGCTGGGCTTCAGGATCGGGTATTCGAAGTCCAGCCGCAACAGCGCCCGGTGCGCGTTGATTTGCGTTTTGTATTCCACCAAAATTTCGCGCAGCAGATCCAGCGTAAAAATTCGGTCCTGAAAATCGTAAAACACCCGCATGATGCGCGACATGTTGATGCCCTTGTGGTTGGCCTCCAGCGAGACAGTGCCCGTCACCGAAGTCTCCAGCGTGTGCGTGTCCAAACTCGCCGTGATGTAGCGCAAGGGTAAACGGAAATTGGAAATGCCCACTTTCAGAATCGGCACATTGGCACCATAAATCTCGAGCGCATCCGCATTCTGCATGTCCGGCAGCCCGGCGCGATAGGCATCCGTCAACACAAAGTTCTTGTCGTAAAACTTGCTGGGCTTGGCGCCTGGCTGGTCCAACTGGCCACGCGAAGAGGTTTGGTTCTGTCTATTCATGAATATAAATCGTTGCGGGTCAAAGGCCCTTACAAGCTGCTACAGTTTGGCGATCCAGCAGCCATGCGCAAGCCCGAAGCCGCATTCCGGCAACACAACAGCGGATTCAATTTTACGTGCGGGGTAACTTGCCAAAACAGGGGAACAGGGTAGCGCAGGTGCGTCCCCGCACCGCAGAAGGGTAGCGCAGGTGCGTCCCCGCACCGCAGGAGGGTAGCGCAGGTGCGTCCCCGCACCGCAGGAACGTCCGCTGTGCCTGGCACCCTGACAGACATGCCCGGGCGTCAAGCAGGCCAAAGCCGCAACGTGCGCCGCGGGACGCGATCGCGCTACCCGCTTGAACAAAAAGGTAGCGCAGGTGCGTCCCCGCACCGCAAAAAGGTAGCGCAGGTGCGTCCCCGCACCGCAGAAGGGTAGCGCAGGTGCGTCCCCGCACCGCAGAAGGGTAGCGCAGGTGCGTCCCCGCACCGCAAAAAGGTAGCGCAGGTGCGTCCCCGCACCGCAGGAACGTCCGCAGAGCCAAGCCTGCAGGACCAGGCCAACACCTCCGGAGCACCACAGCCGCAACGTGCGCCGCGGGACGCGATCGCGCTACCCGCTTGAAATAGAGCTTACCCCGTAATTAAAATTGCGCCGGCACCAGCCCGCCAGCCGTTCGGTAGCAGCCGGGAATGTTCTGCTCCGCCTGATACAGAAGAAAATTTACAGAGTGAGATCCGCAGAAACACTCCGGGCAAAATTAACGATAATCATCTGGAATCAGGCTTGAGGGTTTTCAGCAGGCTGCACACGCTGCCTGTCATGTCGGTCAATTTCAGAATTCTGGGTTCCAGCAGCAGTGGCAATTGCGCCCTGCTGCAAACCGACCACACCCGTGTGCTGGTGGATGCGGGTTTCTCGGCGCGAAGGATTGCCGGCATGCTGGATAACATCGGCGAGTCGATCGACCGCATCGACGCCGTTTTCCTGACCCACGAGCACAGCGACCACGCCCAGGGCCTGCGCGGGCTGGCCAAGCGGGCCGACCTGCCAGTGTTTGCCAACCGCGATACCGCCGATGCGGTGCAGGCCAAATACTGCAGCAAGCGGGTCAACTGGCAGCACTTTCAGACCGGCACCTGCTTCAGTTTCCGCGACATCACCATCCGCTCCTACCGGGTGCCGCACGATGCCTACGACCCGGTGGGCTTCACCTTTTCCTGGGGTGAACCGGGCGACCTCTTTACGCCCCCCGGCAACCTGGCCTGGCTGACTGACCTCGGCTACGTGCCCGCCCACGTGCGCGAGCATCTGCGCGAAGTCGAGACCCTGGTCATCGAGGCCAACTACGACGAGGCCCTGCTGGAGCAGGATGAGCGACGCCCCTGGTCTATCAAGCAACGCATCCGCGGGCGGCATGGCCACTTGTCCAATACGGCGACCTATGACATTCTGGATGAAATCCTCCCGCGTTGCTGCTTGCAAAAAGTCTATCTGTGCCATCTGAGCAAAGATTGCAACAATGTCGCGCTGGTGCGGGAAAAGTTCGCCGCGCTGGCTGGAAATCTCTCGATAGAAGTGGTGGATCCCAGAATCGGCATTCCACCTGCTCCATTGCAGCAGGTAATGTAAGACACACGCTATGCAACGCACCAACCAGAAAACCAAAATCATCTTCACTATCGGCCCGGCCACCGAGGACGAGGCCACGCTGGAACGTCTGATCCGGGCAGGCGTCGATATCTGCCGCATCAATATGGCGCATGCCGATCATGCCTGGTCGCGTGAGATTATCCGGCGTGTGCGCGGGGTCTGCGACCGCGTCGGTCGGCACATCGCCATCCTGATGGATGTGAAAGGCCCGGAAATCCGCACCGGCGATGTCCCCGAGACGTTTCATCTCGAAAAAGGTGAAACTTTCGATTTTACCTATGGAGAGGGCTTGGGCGATGCCGCTGCGGACGGCATTCGCCGCGTTGACGTGAATTACCCCAGCTTTGCCAACGACATTAAGGTGGGCGATACCGTGCTGGTCGATAGCGGCCTGATCCGGCTCAAGGTGCTGGAAATCCAGGGGCAGCGTGTCCGCTGCGAGGTGCTCATCCCGGGTGCCCTGGGGAAGCGCCGGCACATCAATTTGCCGGGCATCCGCGTCAATCTGCCGGCACTCACCAAAAAGGATCAGGGAGACGTGGATGTGGGGATCGCTGAAGGCATTGACTTTTTTGCACTTTCCTTCGTGCGGGAGGCCAAGGACCTGCAGGAGTTTCACCGCTACCTGGCAAAGCACGGCTCAAGTGCAAAAATCATCGCCAAAATTGAAGACCAGCAGGCCATCTCCAATCTGGAGGACATAATCGCGGCCTCTGACGGACTGATGATCGCGCGCGGCGATCTCGGCATCGAGTGCCCCTTTGAGGATTTGCCCATCATTCAGACGCGGGCCATCAATTGCTGCATCCGGCACACCAAACCGGTCATCGTCGCCACCCACATGCTGGAGTCGATGATCGAGTCGCCCCTGCCCACCCGCGCCGAGGTGACTGACATTGCCACCGCCATCCGCGAGCAGGCCGACTGCGTGATGCTCTCCGGCGAAACCACTGTTGGCAAATATCCGGTTGAGTGCGTGGAGACAATTCAACGCATCGCCCGCCGGATTGAGGCGGAAGAGGCCGCAGATGTGCTCCGTAAAGACATTCCCTTCCACCAGCCCCGCTCCTATATGATGCGCTCGGCGGCTTACCTGGCCGCCGATATTCAGGGCGCGCTGATGGTCTTTACCCGGCGCGGAATTTTTGCGCAGAAGCTGTCTTCTTTGCGCTGCAGTGTGCCGATCTACGCCTTCACCGATAACCCGGTGCTCTTCCGGCAGCTGCTCATCATGCGGGGTGTGGAACCCTTCTTCATGGAATTCGACCACGATCACGAGACCACCATCCAGCGGGGCTTTGAGCGCCTGAAGTCGCAGAACTGGTGCCGCCCCGGCCACCCGATGGTCGTTATCACCAAAATGTATGCCGGCAGCAAACTGATCGACAGCACCCAGCTCCGTAATATCGAATGAGTGCCGGATCTGACATGGGTTGCAATTTTAATTACGGGGTAAGCGCTATTTCCTGCGGGTAGCGCGATCGCGTCCTCGCGGCGCACGTTGCGGCTGTGGTGTTCCGGAGGTGTTGGGCCTGGTCCTGCAGGCTTGGCTCTACGGATGTTCCGCCTCACTTAAATCGGTTTGTTTGAAACCGCAGATGCACTCAGATGAACGCGGATTGGATGCGGTCATCCTGTTCTCCATCTGCGTCCATCCGCGTCCATCTGCGGTTCCACAATCACTTCAGTTCGCTCTATATCCGTGATTTTTTTCATCGATTATATCATGGCCAATTGCTGCACCGGCCATTACAACTACCAGCCAGTTTCAATCCTGCCTCTGCCTGATGCGATGATGAAAATGATACAAGCCTTCCTGCTCCCGCTCGCGTTGATCTTTGCGGCGATTGCTGTCTTTGATTTGGGTGCCCGCTACGGTGCCGCCAACACCCGGTCCGTGGCCCTGACCAGTCAGTTGAATCACTTCGTCCAGCTGTACCAGCAGATCGGCCCACAGGCCGATGCGCAGTCGCTGGCAAATCTAGCGCTGGTGATCGACAACCATGTGATGACAGCCGCCCTGCAACGGGATGCCTGGCATCTCCGCTTCAAGCAGGAGCCCAAGGCCAGCCTGGACGACGCACTCGCGCACGCACTCCTGCTGCGCGGCGAGGCCCTGATGCTGCGCCTGAATGCTCCACAGACACCAACCACGGGCGGCGAGGCCGTGGCAGCTTCACTCAGCCCCGCCCGCCTGGCGGAAATCCGCAACGCTGTGGAACGCGCCCAGGCCGACCTGATCACCCGCAAGACTCCTCCGGAACTGCCCGTCACGGCAATGCCCTAATTGTTTTTCCTCTGCGTAAGTTCACGGCACGGCTGGCACCCGGACAAAGGTGCCCCGAAAGGGCCCCGGCAAACTGACGTCGGCATTGACCGGGCCGTTATACCAGCCGCCGGTGGCGGTATGGAAGGAGAGCTGCGGTTGAATTGCAGAAATACCGCTGGGGCCAATGGAGCGATCAAAAAAGATCACCACTTCGCGGGCGGCAAGGCTGCGGGCATAGGTGAAATGGCCCGGACTCCGGAACAAGCCAGCCTCGGGAACCCCTAATAACTGCAAGCTTTGAGGAAAGAAATATTCATCAATGAGCCCGGTCTCGACTGATGCGTCATCGCCCACAAATCTCCAGTTGCCGGCTCCGGCACCATCAAACTCGACCGTCAGCGTGCCGCCGTCGATTTCCAGCGCCAGTGCATCGCCTGCCCCAAAGATGTTTACCGGCAGGTCCGGGGTATGGGTATAGTCCACGGCGGCCATGGTGATGAAGCCGCGATCACCGGAGAATAGATCGGTGACCGCGACCGCTGCATTCGCATCCACGTCCATACTCAAATAGTTGCCGATCCGCGTCCAGCTCTCCAGCTCGGAACTGGTGTACACCGGATAGTCCCATTTGCGCTGGCGGGACCATTGCAGAAAAAACGCTGCTGCTCCCGCATCGTGCCGCAGCTGAAGCGGCAGCCCACTGACCGTGGGCAAACCCAGCGCCGGATCATGCAGGTTAAAACTGGCCACATCCGGCCCGGTGATGACGACTGAAACAATTGTGATTGGAGTCAATGGCCGATCATTGGAATCGGTCGGAAAGTTGCCGCTGGAGCGGAATACATCAATTAGGGCGCGTCCGTCCGGGTAGCTGGCGTCATCGATCACGGTGCCGAAGATGCTGTGCAGATCATCCAGGTGCGGGGCCTCAGCCAATGTGATAAAAAACTGCGAGCCATTCGAGTTCACGCCCGAGTTGGCCATCGACAGCACATAGGGCCCGTCATGCCGCAGCGCCGGATCATACTGATCCTGAAAAATATAGCCGGGGCCACCCGCCCCCGTGCCCAGCGGGTCGCCGCCCTGAAGCATAAAATCATGGATCAGACGATGGAAGATCAGGCCATCGTAGAAAGGCACGCCAACCTGCACGGCACCGCTGCGCGGCGAAATCCAGTTGCGCTGGCCGGTGGCCAGCCCGATAAAATTCGCCACCGTGCGCGGTGCCTGCTCATGGTGTAAGCGCACACGAAAAGTCCCCAGCGGGTTTGCCCCCTGCGCCAGCGTAAAATCCGCATATATTTGCGCCGGGGCATGGACCGCTAAGCACAGTGAAGCCAGCAATACAATTAGACTGCGAAACATGGTCCGCTCATGCAAACCTGTCAATCGGCCTGCAATCAAGAATTTTATTTCTGGAAGCCGACACGGTCCAGACGGAGCTGGCCCCTCCCGCTATCGTAGAGCACGATCAACCAGCCTGCGAGGCTAAATCGTCCTGAACCTTTTCAGGAAATCGGGCGGCTAACATGGGTTGATCGCTGCGACTGGATATAGTTACCATTTTCAGAATGAGGGTAAGGCAACCTTGCTGTGGTTCAATCTTCTTTGCTTTCCGGATGGATGAGTCCGGCAGAGCCGGAAACCGCTAATTTCCGCTGATGAACGCTTATGGGGACTTTTTCTCTTTTTCATTCAATAAGCGTAAATTAGCGATAATAAGCGGGGTCAAAATTTTATTCTATATCGTAGAAGACTGGCATCCCAGCTTGTGAGGTTAATGGTTCAAGGGGTTCACGGATTTTCGGGCGGCGTAAATGCAATTGTCCAGCTCTTGACTGGATATGCCTGACATGGCGACACGGTGACGACTGTCCCAGGGACGCTCAAGCTCTATTCTTTCCCTTCTTCTCATAACGCTCGACCATGCTTCGGCTGGGGGGAACCGCTGAGTGCGCGGAGAACGCTGAGGTCTCGCCGAGTCGAATTCATATCTCTTTAAATTCTCCGCGCTCTCGGCGTGCTCTGCGGTTCAAAACTTTAATTATTCTTTCCCGCATATCAGGATCAAACCTTTTTCAAATCGGTATTATTCCGGGCACTTCTGGAAACTTTCTTCCAAGAAAGCAGTGCGTCCCGCATTGCAGTAATGTGCGGTGCCAGAAAGTTGCCTGTCCCTTAATTTATTTCGTAAATTAACGGTTTAGAATTTTCTTTCTTTAAGCTGCCGGGCAAAGGCTCGATCCTGATAAAAAGACAACGTTTGGGAGGGCCCGGCTCCGTCCGGGCCGCGATCGTGCAATGGGGAATACTTCTGCCGACACGGTCCAGACGGAGCTGGCCCCTCCCGTTACAAGGATCAAACCTTTTTGGAATCGGTAGTATTTCACCGAAAAATCAAAACATAAAAAAAGCCCCGCATCGCTGCGGGGCTTTTCGAAGATTTTGTAAACCGTTCTAGCTGCGGCGACGAACCATCACCCATGCCAGACCAAAGCAACCTGCCAGCAGGGCAAAGGCGGAAGGCTCGGGGACGACTGTGCCAGTAAATGTTGGCGATGAAGCACCAGTTTGAGCCACAAAAGCACCACTGCCTCCAAAAGTTACGGAAGAACCATCAGCAGGAACAACCCATGATGCGTCAGTCCAGAGAGTAAATGAATCTCCTAATACGGTTGAACCACTAGTACTTGTGCTGCTGCCGAAAAGAAGAACTGCAAAACTGTCACCAGCAGAAACCCCACCAACCAAACTAAAATTAGCACTTCCTGGAAGAGTATTACCAGCAAAAGGATTAGACGATGAAGTATTCCATGCGACAGGGATGAGATTAGTACCACCGTAGGTAGCAACATCATTGATATCTAAGCCGGGTAAAAAACTTGATATATCAGCAAAACCTCCACCAGTAGTATCAATGACGGTGACACCAGTTTGCCCACCAACTAAACCAGGAACATTTTGAAGTGAAGAACCTCCAAAGGAAACTGCCGCATAAGTAGAAATTGCAGTTTGCGCACAAACTGAAAGTATAAGAATAATTTTTTTCATGTTAATTATATATTTATAGTTGTAATTAGAGAGAATTAAAGAGACATCAAAATTTTAATATGGCACAGCGGGCGTCCATGAAACAGCTGAATCAATTCCCCCGACTTTACGTATAACTATTGAACCACCACCATCTATTTTTACATCGTTTGCGGGATCAAAAGTAGATGCGTTGTACCATCCTTCAGTGCCTGCACCTAGAGAGCCATCATGATAAAGATAAAAATCTGCTGCACCAGGGTTAATACCTGTGCTATTCAGATTATAAACCAAAAGCAAGTCAGTAGGGTTGAGCACATCCGACGAAGAAGAAAATGCACCCGAATCAACTAAGCTAGAATCAGCAAGTGTAAT
>Ga0100402_1003111_pt1 | contig 18260 bp, 23 predicted proteins | sample CryGeyme20150102_FD_80419 | JGI IMG/M metagenome (GOLD analysis project Ga0100402, IMG submission 80419) | Groundwater microbial communities from Crystal Geyser aquifers in Utah, USA - Crystal Geyser metaG 2015-0102 | ecosystem: Environmental > Aquatic > Deep subsurface > Groundwater | place...
AATGCTCAGTTTGGTTTGGATGTCTAAGCATATCCTTTGGGCAGAACAATCAAATTGCATCAAATAATTAAAATATCTTATTTAATACTTTGTCCCATAAGCTACATCAGTCAAGCCTTAACTTAGATTAATGACACTCAGCATTTAAAAGAAGAATATTTTAAGGGTATGTAACAGTATGTTTTTTGGGCAGTTTCTTAAGAATGATAATGAATGATAATCATTGAGCAGGGGGTTCAGGGACGATAGCTTCAGCTGCCTCGGCTTGCTTGGGTGCCTCCTCAGCAGGTTTAACAGCTTATTCAGTGGGTTTGGGTGCTTCAGGAGCTTCTTTATTCTCATGCAGACCCTCAATGGTTTTTCTGATTAGAGATTTTAGTTATCTTCCAGCATCTTCGAAGCTTCTGATACCTGCAGAAAGAAGATCAGTGGCCATTTTGCTACTATTCATAGCATACCTGAACTCTTCTTCACTGGTTCCAATTTCCTCAATATCAAGAGTAGCAGCCTTCTCACGATCCAATCTCAAAGGAACATCACCTGTTCCTTCATGTAATTTCTCAAGCAAAGCAGGAGAGATGGTCAGCTTATCACATCCTGCTAATTGTTTGATTTCATCAACATTTCTGAATGAAGCACCCATGATGATAGTTTTTGCTTTGTGGGCAGCATAATAGTTGAAAATTTCGGTGACTGAAATGACTCCAGGATCGTCGGCGGGGTTGTCATAGGTTTTGTTATATTCTTTTTTGTTCCAGTCAAGAATACGGCCAACGAAGGGAGAAATCAGGAACAATTTGCTATGAGCAACAGCGACGGCTTGAGCAATATGGAAAATAAGAGTCATATTGCACTTAATTTTACTTTTGTTAAGAACCTCAGCAGCTTTGATGCCTTCCCAGGTGGTGGCGATCTTGATTAACACTCGACTAGCATCAGCTCCAGCTTGTTCATAGAGAGCAATGATACGTTTGGCCCTTTTGACTGTTTAGTTTTTGTTGAAACTCAGCCGAGCATCAACTTCAGTTGAAACGAACCCCTTCACCTTTTCCAAGATCTTGCAACCGAAACTCACACAGATGTGATCGAAGATGAGATCAATCAGTTCTTCTCTTTGCCACTCTTCAAGAGCAGTCCATTCGGCAGGTTTGGTCTCAGCATTTTTCTTCTTGGATCGACTATGAGTGCCACAGTAGTTTTCGAAGAATTTGATACCAAACTCAATCGAAGTATCGAGGATGCCCTTAAACTCAGGTAACTTAGTTGCCTGGTTGATGAGCGTAGGATTTGTGGTAGAATCCTCAGGGCGATATTTTTCAATTTGATTGAAATCTCCTGTATCCGCAACCACCACGCTATGCTTTCTAAGCCTGTCTAGCTAGCTTTCGTCAACCTTAACCTTCTTAGTAGGTTGCTCACCAAAATTTTCATTTTATGCCTCCATTTTTATCTTAAACTAATTATAGCGAATGTTGATCAGTATCATCAATAAATATCCAAGATTTATGCTATTTATATATAGGGCTCATTAAATTCAATAGGAATTTACTTTATCTGTAATCATAGCTCCTCACCTGCCAGGGACATCAATAGAGCTGCACCACGTTTGGTCCAAAAGTCTTGATCACTTGATGGGGTGTTGTTGATTCCGGGTTTTATTGGGAGCATGACCGTGAACATGTAGGATTTGCGTTCGACTACACCTGTTCTGATAGGGTACATGTAAGTTGGACATTGGTAGAGATTCTGACCTTTTTTACCCTTTTGTTTGCCCTCGGTTAAAACTGGCTTGAACTGGATCACCGGCATCTTGTAGAATAGTTTCATTGGTTCAGGCTCAGTGATGCAATTTTTGTCTCCATCCCACTTGGCACCTTCAAGCCACAATCCATTTATATAGGCACCTTCTCTAGCAGGACTCAAAACTGTAGTATCTAACTTTTCAAATGAAAATTCCCAAGTGAACTGATCGATAGGTTTATTAGCCTTTCTAGATGCCTCCTGCTGAAGTGCAGTAGTGAAACCTGTAGGGAATGAAAATCCAGAAATCCAGAAGACATTAGGTTGACCTTTGTTGACCCAATTTCTAAGTTGATCCACTCGCTTGTTGAGGTCAGCCATCCACAGCGATAGCGGTTTGAGAGAATAATAGGCGAATTTCCATCTTTCTGGCACTTTGTTTTCAAACAAAGAGAACATAACTTTTTAAAGTTACTCACTGATTAGCACCAAACCATTGATACCTTTCTCCAAATCGACCAGATTCTTCCTAACCAAATTTAGCAGTTTATTGTATCTGCTAATTTACTGAACTAACACAATTTTTAGAGGATTCTGATCCTGAGGTTTGACCTTATCGTATACTTCTTCTTCATTGAATGGATCATCAATTTGATTTAACAGCTCAGCAATGATTTATTTTACCTTATCTTCAGCACTGCTGTCCCCAGTTGCAGCACTAGAAGCTTCCAATGTCTACAAAGATTAGATGAGTAAATTTGTGTCAGCAATTTGTGATGAAATCTATGCATTAATGTGCTGCCCGAAGACTTCAGGTTTTTCAGTAGAAGGGAACTCCTCTATTTTTCTGAGATAATATTTATTTTCAGGTTAATGAGCTTTCTCTTTGGGTGGTTGTTACTCAGGGATGATATACTCTGCCGAATTAGGATTACCCAATCTATGTTTTTCTTCCGAAATGACAGCTTGATTGAAATACTCATTTGCATACACTTTCAACAGCCTTCGATCCCAGTCATCAGTCACTCTACCACCATAGGTCACTTCAGCAATCAAATATCTGATGGCATCCCAAGGCGGCATTCTCTGAATAGTTGGCTGCTAGCCAGTCACTGAACTCTGAGCTTGTTTCACTTCTTCAGCATGTTCAATGTAAATTTGAAGAATTTTGTCGGCTGTGTCCCAATCTGAATCATTGAAGTCATAAATAATATTCCAGCCAAGAGTTTTGAAACGTTTTCTTTCGATGATCAGAGAATGATACCAACATAAACTATAAAGTACTCGACGATAAGCTGCACGATTGGGAAGGGTGGTTTCATGTAATTATTTGGGCATATTGGAGTACAATCTAGTCATGTTAGCCCTCATACCTTTAGGTGGTTCTGTTGTGATTTTGACACATCTCTGCAAAATGGAAATAGGGAACTTAGGATGAGGATTGGTCGATAGCCACAATCTGAATTTTTCATGTACGTCATTTTTGTTCATCTAGAAAGTTTCAAGTAATTTTTACAAATCTTTCAAGAAACTCAAGGACAAGTGACAGTTGGCCAAGTAGAGCCATGAACCATTACGAGCACCTTCGTTAACTTTTTCCTTAGCAATTTTAGCCTGACCCTGACCAAGTGAGACATCCACAAGTTGTGCATCTTTTTGTTTGGCGAAAGCACTAAGTTGAGCATATGGATCAACACCAGGTGACAAAATGAAGACAATAGGTGTATTTTTATTAGAGTCAGCATATACACTTTCAAGTGATGGGTTAGGAGGATGTATGAAATTTTCATTTCCATTCTTGTCAACAATGAAATTTATCAATGCTGGGATGACTCTATCTCTTCTGATAATTTTTGTGATAATGAGTTTTCTTAGACTGTCACATTTTTAATTCCATTCACCAGGAAGTGGTTCTTTTTCGGGATTAGCTGACATATACCATTTCTTCCATTATTTGGCGTTATGAATGAATGCTCCTATGATGTTGGGGAAATTTGGTAATTTTTCAAGATCACAGATGGTGTTCCAATTTGAAGGTTAGATCCATTCGTTTGGGTTAATAGGTTGATGTTTGCGATCTATTGTCAGATCTAATCCTCCTTTCAAAAGAAAAGTATATTATTCTTTATCGACTTCTTTCAGTCTGACTGTCATCATGAATCCTAACAAAAGTTTGTCCTTTTCAAATAATCCTCGACATGCGTATCTGTAAATAGCCAACTTCAATTTATCAGCAATTGCATCCAATTTTTCATTGAGGGAGTCATTCAATCCAGGTTTTTATATGTATTCCTTGATAGTTTTTTCGAAGAGTCCAATATAGGCATCGAGAGAAAACTGGTACATGGAGTCAATTAGGGCAAAATCGTTGATGATGAAGAATAATTTTGATGCTACCTTAGCCAATTTTTTGTAGTTCTATCGTGCCAAATTAATCTTCTTCATCTGAGCCACCGAAGACTCAATATCATGTCTTACTTTCTACTCAGTCTCCTTACTTTCCTGAAGACTAGCAATGATATTCTCGTCATCAATGAGACTGGTCTTGGCACTAGACAAACTCTTTAAAATGTCATCATCAATTTTCTTCATTTTTTGTTCGTTCTAACTCTTTCGCTTAATGAGGTCTATCTTGTTGCTTTATAGTTGAGCCTCCATGCGTCTAATAACAACACTGGTTAATTGCTACTCCAAACCTTTTTCTTTAACTGTGAAGTTAACCAAAATGACCTTAGTTGTAACTTCAGGTTTATACTTTGGATTAGGTAATTTTGTGGTCATGAATAATTTGAAATTTTCATTGTATCTAATATCCTTGTCACCGAGATAAATCATGTACCTGTCTGCTACTTTTTTGATGGTTTTGTTGAGGAGAGGCTCCAGTGATGAATCGATCTATTCGTCCAAATTTTGGAGCAAAACTACGTTGCCGTTTGCTACTGACATTTAGATAGTTTTCATGTAGTTTTCAGTCTGAGGATCCAAAATGATAAATTTATCTTTGAGCTCTTTCTCCATATCTCTGATCCACCTGTTTCCTTGCATTTGAGGATCGATCATCAAGGGGAACATGCGACCCTTACGCACCAAAACACCGTTTTCTTTGCTGAATTGATCATCAGGTAGACCTTTGAGACCCCATTTGATAAAATCTACAGGTTTGACTAAAAATTCAGGGAAGTTGTAATCCTTTGAATGGCTGATCTTGAATTGTTTAACTTTTCCAATAAGCTAATTTTTGAGGAAGGACTATCTGTATTCTGAAGGGAATGGACCAGCATATGATTGGAAGGCTGCAGTCATGAGGGAATCTCCAACTAAATACTAATATTTTTCTTCAAGTTGTCCTTTTCTTTCTCTCCAGCCCTCTTTCGTTGAGCCAAGACCTGAGATCAGTTTATCAGCTCTTTCTAATTTGATGTTCAACTGCTCAGTTTGAGCCTTGAAGGACTCCATATCTGACTTTGCTTTGTCGAGTTGACTGTTCAGATCATTGATGACTTTTTGAACCTCAGAGAAGTTGTCTCTCAAAGTTTGCAACTAGTCCTCTGATTTTTTTAATTTTTCCATGAGTGTGTTCACTTTGTTCTTTTTGGGTTCAATATCTTTGAATGCTTTAGCATAACCTTCAACAGCCAAGACCCAACGCCATAGACCTCCAGCAGCTTCAGAAATAGTATCAATTCTCGAGATCTCCATCTTTGGATCTTGCGTCAACTTTTCAATTCTTTTGAGAGTATTGATTGGTACTCTACCTTTGTCGATATTCTGCAATCTCTGAAGGAAGCTGGTATCAGCAAGTTATTTCTTTGCAACTGCCCAACTAGCCTCTTTGTTGAGTAGGATCATGACAGCATTAAGCACAACATCCACACCACCCGGAGGAGTACTGTATGACTTGACGACTGAAAGCTTATCTTTTGTAAGGTTAGCCAAACCGATTTATGCAGCTACTAGAGCAGGCTCAGCTTTTTTTAGATCAGCCTCAGCATCGGCTTTCAAATGTTCAATGTCATTCTTTTCTTTGTTGACTTGAGCTTCTCTTTCAGCTAGTTCATTTTTCTTGTCTTTGGACTATCTTGTTTCTTTATCGATCTTGATCATCAACTCCTCACAATCTTTGCTCTTCTTACCGAGTTCATTGTTGAAAATAGCCAAATTTTTCTGTAACTAGTTTGAATTAGCCTGAGCCTAGTCCAATTTGCCCAAACCTCCAGACAATTTCTTGATCTCTGATCCAATTTCCTCTCTCTTGTCATTTAGTAAATCACAGTATCCTTTGACCAATTGAATGTAGTTTGTAGGGGTGACATAGTACAACCTCTTCAACTCTTTCCACATTTTATCAGAAAGACTAATGACCTTCATGTGTGAGTTACTGAAAAATTCAGCGATATGACCTCTGAGAGTGTCTTAGAAATCAAAAGCTCGCAGTGAATTGTTGGCTACTTCATATAGAGCTTCTGTTGGCCATGGCATGAAGTAGATGATGGTAGTATTGTTGATAAGTCCAGGGTACATTCTGCCATAATTTCTGAGGTTATCTCCAGTTTTGCTCATCAAGAATACAATATGGAAATTGTTCTGGATCCTCTGGTAAAATTCACTCAGCAGTACCTCATCCTTGATATCTTTGTCTTTGCCTTACTTGCCCTGATCCCTTATCATTCTAGCCACGACCTTCTTCATCTTATCCTTGATGGTCGACATATCTTCCTTGCCGAATAAGTTGGGGATCTCACCAATTGTGAGGATAGTGTTGATATCTTCAACAAAAGATTATTATGTGATCTGATTGTCTGAAAACATGAAGACTGAACCTGTGTTATCTTTGAAGGCACATTCCATCGACCACTCTTTGATCTTTTCTCTGAACTATTTCAACTTGAAACCTTTGGAGACTGTCACCTGACATAGATTGTATTTGGCTATAAAAGTAGCTAATTTAGTGAGTGAATGACGACCTGCACCACCCTAGCCGACTAACATGCCATGACCTTTTGGGAATTTTATTATTCTGTTGATTTTGCACACATAGGAAATAGCCTCTTAGAAGAGTGTGATGTTCATGGCTGCAGATTTGAATTTATCATTGAACTCTACTAACTTTTCCTCAATAATTTTCTTTAATTCTTCTCGTTGCTTCACCACCACCTCAATGTAGATCTGCCTGTTCTGACTTTCATCAAAGAAATCGACAAAAATTGTATCTCGATCTTCATTATCTGTACACTCCTTCCAATTAGATTGCAAGGTCTGTTCTAATTGATCAGAAATCAATTTTTTAAGTTTAGCCCGATCGCTTTCACTGACCAACCTATCATGGAACACTCTCATGGATTCGTGGACCCATAGTCTATAAATGGTCAACTTGGAGTCACAGTAAAATTTATCGAAAATGTAGACACCTTGAATCACCTTGCTGATATCTCGCATGTTGAACATGTAATGGGATTTAGCAGGTGTCGGCAGGAAGTTTTAGGCAATTGCGTTGTAAAGATTAATGGTGGAGTAAGCCAATATTTCTGAGCATTGCTTGATCTCATCATCAAAGTCCTGAGTAGAAAATTTATGTGAAAGGATGTGATGGAAAATACGACGAACTTGAGCTTAAGATGGGAACATGAAGTTGATCATCGTAAATTTGGTTTGAATACGACGGGATATCTCATTTCGACCTCCTCCAGGTGGACCCATCGAGGTGACAAACTGAATATCTTCAATTTTCTTGAATATTTCATATTGAGGTCGATCGAACCATCCCCCATAATCCATCCACTGCCTCAGCAATTCTAGAGGTGGCTGTGAGAAATATGTATCTTTTTTGGGCATGTTGAGATCATCAACATAGATGACCATCTTTTTGCCATCAGGAACCATCTTTGTTTTGGTACGTCTGACCATCTTACCTTAGATCATATCTTGGGTTTTGACTGAACTAGTCTGACTGCTGTAGATGATATTGTTTATTCTCCAGGTAGCTTCGTCTAGTTCGTTGAGAATCGAGTTGATAAGAACTGTCTTTCCTGTACCTGTGACACCCACACTCAAAGTATGCACTTTGTTTTGGACACAATTTTGCAACACATATTTTGTTCTTGCCGAATCGACAGTAGGAACCAACAATGAGTGATAAGAAGCATTAGGTGATGGCTTCCAAATCATATTATTAACCTTTTCCTCCCAACTTTGCCAATCTCCTTTATCAGGGTTGATATAATAATCAAAAACTGTGAAATTTCCTGGGAAGAAAGATTAGATATCTCTCATAACAGAATCGAATGTTTTTCGACCTATTTCATCAAGTGTACCACCAAATGACCATACCATACAGAATATGAACCATTTCTCCAAAAGTGAAACATAGTTGTCAGGTTTGTTCTGTAAATTGAAGTCAGCTGCTTTGGCATCACCTGCCATAAATGCGTCAATTAGTTTGGTAAAGGCTATGATGATGCTGACTTCGAGGGAGGGTACATATTATCTGAATTAATCTTTCATTAGGCGTTTCTTGTCGAACATTCGGACAAACCATTTTTCTACCAGCTATTTCATGGTTTATTGAGCTAGTTCGTCCTTGCATTTGGCTGTTAGCCAGCTTTGGAAGTAAGGCTTCCAGCCAAGATCGTTAAGGTTGAGGAAAATCATACCAGCTCGACTAACTGTAGCAGGAGAGGCAACAGCTAAATCCTCAACTTCAAAGACTAGACCAACCTGAGGAGGTAAGTTGATACGATCACCATTGAGCAAAGTTAGTACTTTATTATCGTCAAGCACTGTATTCATGGATTCAATCCACAGTGTATCAACAGGGCCATCAAGAATCATCCATCTTTGTGCATCAGATTCCTCCTTGCACAACCTACTCATCATTGAAGATAGCACACCTTCATGCCATTAACCATTGCCATCCATATAACCGAACAATTCTTTGAGGTCAATAGATTTAGGATTCAATACTTCATGTTTGACTTGAGGATATTTTTTGGGATTTGTTCTGTTGAGTGTGTTAAGTGCATTTTTCAATATTTTCCAGCATGTTGATTTACCACTCATTGAAATGCCAACTAACATGTTACCATGTCGAGTGTTCTTGCTGTCATACAGTTGAACTATTTTTCTCACTTGTTCAGCCTTGACCTGGAGACCTGCCTTCTTTATTTCACCTTCAACAGCATTAATAAATTATTCATTGTTCATCTCCTGCATTTCGATGTTGGGGAAAAGATCGTTAAAGAGTGAGTTGAAAAGTGGAATATCTTCTCCGACAAATTTGGGAATATTCATGTCCATAATAGCTTTCATTAGTATCAAAATTTCCTGATTCAACTCCTGCTCCTACAACTCTTTGATCAACTCTTTATCTTTTTTATCAACCTTATCAAGTGGTGACTCAACGTTAGATTATCTTCTGATAGCACCAGCACAAGTCAGTACAGATTTGATAGCTCTCAAACCGAAATCATAATGATCCTGTTTTGATAATTGCTGACTCATGAGTTGATAAAGTACCACAATTTTGTTAGAAATTGGTTTTCCATATTTGAAGCCTTCTGAACTGAGCATGATCTCACAAATTAAAGTAGACTCAGGGACCATCATGGAGATAGGTCTGAATAGTGATTTCAAGTTGTCAGGTAGTTCTGATCTACCAGCATAGCCAGGGTTCATTGTGATGAAAATGGCACATTGTTCGTTAAGAGGTATTGTTGAACCTTAGAAATTGAAAGTGTAGGGATTTTCAGCAGTGCAACCTTTCTTCTTGGCTTCTTTCAATGCGTTTAAAATAGCCAACATTTGCTGGGCAACCACACTCAACACTTCAAGTTCAATTCTGTTAAACTCATCGAAACATCCCCAACCACCAGTTTGCATTAATCCTGAAAACATTCGACCGAGACTCTTGTAATCGAGACCTTCTGAACAGTTGAACACAACGACAAATTTAGCAAGACCTTTACCTAAATCTTTGACGGTTTCTGTCTTTCCTGTACCAGCAGGACCTTGAGGAGCACCACCCTTTTTGAGGTGCATGGCAGTTGTAAGAGTCATGTAGCATCGATCGGTGAGAGAAGTGACGACCAGACGACCATTGTTACCTTGATACTCAAAACCATAAGGGAAACTAGTGTTTGTTTGCTCAACTGTGCAATCAGCTGACTCACCTTGAAGAACAGCCTTGAATCTGAGTTGCTTCTTCCATTCGAATGAGTTGATCGAAAAACAAGTCTTTGAAAGGACGTCTGTAATATCTCTAGCATGAACCTCAGTAGTAATCAAAGCAATCAACTTCAGACGTAGATCTACTTTAGTTGCTTTCCTGACCTGTTTAGTCAATTCATTCAAAAAGAACGATTTTTCTTCCCTAAGACTTTTCCATACTTTACCAGCTTTATCTGTTTTTTCTGAGTTCATGATAGCCCTGAGAATGTTCTAGCAATCGGATGTCCAATAGATCTGGCTGGCAGTGATCAAAAGTTGACCATGGTGATGTTCCACCCAATCAGCAATAGCTTTAGGATCTTTCTTCTTTGAAAAAGTGCTGAATGTTGAATACAAATATTTTTTCAGTGATTATCTCATCTGTTTTTCAACATTTTTCAGCCAAAATTCAACGCCGTTTTCGACTGCAATTTTGTTGACCAGTTTAACATTTTACTCTTCAGGGGACATGAGCTCAACCACATCGTGAGAAAAGTTATCAGCCTTTTTGCCAGGAATGGGAGTACTTGCAATTTTTAACTTCTTGATGCCTTCGAAACATTTCTTGATATGTTTGTTGACCTTTGCAGGATCGCGGGAGTTACCCAACAGCTCGAAAAGATCATCATTGGCCAAGAAGTAAAATCTGGGGAAAGCTCCTCTCTTGGTCTCAAGCAAACTATTCAAAACCTTCTGACTCTCATCAAGTCTTTTAGATATGTCATCAAGATCGTTGTAGAAATTATCGACAAGCAAAGCGACAAGGATATTAGGGTTGGCATGAATCCTGTCCATGTGAACAGCTATCCTGGTATTCAAAATCTGGAATTTGTTGATATCACCAATGAGCTGTCTATCTTGATCTTGTTGTGATGCAAAAATAGCCTATAAATAAATCCACTGCCTTTGGACTTGAGTCAACATTTAGAGAGTTTCAGACACCTTTTGGAGATTGTTCTCCCAAGTTTCGATTTCGTCTTTGAAATTTTAATAGAACAGACCAGTTTTTTGAGTTGACAAGACACCCATATTATCTTCAAGTGTTGCGAAAATGGCATCTGTGCCTTTAATTTTCCAGGTCTTCTTGTGCACCTCAGTAATAATGTTGAGAGATTACCATTCTTTTTTTATTTTCTCAAGAGCACTTTCAATTTTGTACTCTTCTCTGGCAACCTCGCAAGTATTGTTAATTGTTTCAGCATGTCCAATGAAATTCTTTTGAACAAAAATTTCGTCAAAGGTGAAAGTTTCACTTTCAGGATCACAATCAACATGACTTTTAAGCTCAGCCCAATGTCGAGGTCTGATAAATGGTTTTCTGAGGAAATCAATCAGAGGAAGTACATTTTTGAAATTGTCAATAGATTGTTTAACTGATACAGATATTCCCCATTTTTTAATATGAGGCTCTTTACTCAAACTATTCAATTTGTACACAAAATCGTCAGCATATTATTCAAGTTCTTCACAGTTGATGTCTTTGAATTTGATATCTTTAATCTTGGCTTTGTAACTCTGATCCCATTCTTCTTTCAGGTTCCAAATATTCTCAAGATTCTTGATTTATTTGTCAACATGATCAAGATCGGCTGGTGAGGTGTAACTGATCTGGAACATTTCGAAACCAAAAATCATATCGTTCCATCTATCTCTCAATCCCTTCACGAGATCGTTGTATTCGTTGAGATTACTAAAAGCAGTCTAGTTTGTGTAAGTGGACTGGAAAGGAGCATTCTGCTCGAAATTTCCTTTGACATCAAATGCCTCCTTCAAGAAGTCGTCTTTGTTCTTTTTGGCTTGATAATCAAAGACTCCTCTCACCTTTTCGTTCCTTTTTTCTGTCTCAAGCAACATTTCATTGTAGTGGACCCAAGCGTCCATCAAAGTAGCTCTCAATCTATTTTCTTCCTCCTTGAGTTGGATCGAATGCATGTCTAATTCTGCAAATTTATCCTTGAGAGGATCCAATTTCTTCTCGAACTATTCCCGATTATTCATAAGCTCCTGCCATAAATCTTGATTTTTCTTGAGTTGCTGCAAATCTTGAGGTTCAGGAGTCAAGTTAGCTTATGAAGTTTTGAACAATTCATGCAAACTCTTAAGCTCATCAATACATCGTTCCTGAAGATAAGACATGAACATATTCTGCCAAAGGATGACAATCTCCAGCAAGGTAGCCTTGAAACTGCTATCATTCAAATTGATACAACCTATGGGATGTGAACTTTTGATTTATTGAATTTGCTAACTCTGAGCATTAGAATTTTCTATTTGTTATTTGAGCTGAGATATATCCATCCAATTGTAGTCAACAACATTCTTGATGAATTTCTATTTTCTTTTGTTCTACCAAAAAAGTGGTGAGTTAGTCCATTTATCCTTAGTGCTATCTTTGGTGACCTCACTGCATACCTTGTTGAGATTGTTTATAATTTTGGAGGAGTATTTCTGGATATCGCTGTCGTCACTGATCTTGTAGTAGACATAACTTTCAACAGGTTTGATTTATTATTATTAGACAGCCTTTCTGTTAGGATTTTTCTCCTTCTACATCCTAGTCAATGTCTCCTCTCGTTTCTTGCGATAAACCTCGTACATCTTGTTCTGCACCTTGCCAAAACCACAGACAACATCGTTGATGCAACTGATAATTTCAGTGATTGTCTCAAGGAGTGAGTTTGTTGTTGGTTTGTAGGCTAGTTTAGGAGGATCATCCCTTTCCAAAATGGCAGATATTTAGAAAATGGGTGTAGGTTGTATGTTCTTTTCTGGGTCTCCAATCACAACATAAAATTCAATGAGACTATTCTTGATACCTTTCTTCAGAGCCTATTCAATCTTTCTGTCAATATCTTTGACATAATTAAACCAAAACTGTTGTGTTTCTTTCCTTCCATTAGTGAAGAGCTCATAAGATCGACATAGAATATCTGTAATATCTTTAAGAATAGTCTGTAATTTTTCCTTAATATCTTCTCTGTGTTATTTCTGTTCATCATAGAATTATTCAATTTGATAAGAGTGTTTCTTGTTTATTTTCAAAAATAGCTTAGAAGCAATTTATTGACATTTTAGCTCTATTTTGTCAGTGTTGGCCTTGAATTATTTGAGTTTGTTGTACAGATCGGAACAAATACCTCTGCAAGTCCTGCCTAAGAAAGAATCAACATTGGCCTTGGAACTCCATTTGAACCTTGTTATTCCTGGTTGAATAATTTTGTTGGTAGCTTGCAGATGCTCAGCAAATAAATTGCGTTCGTTATCGTCCATAAAGTCAATGATCTGGTTGTACTCCCTTACAACAACCATCGACAACTCTCTGAGCACTCTTAAACTTTCCTTGTTATTCATGACAAATTCGTCAGGTTCATTAGGAATTCTGATGTTAAAAGGAATAAGAATTTTCCATGTTGAGACCTAATTGATCATTTTAAGCAATTTTCTGTCAAAGTTACATTCGATATGGTGAGGTTTAGGCTTAAGAATTTAAAGAGGTAGTTTATAATCTTCATGATTTTCATCAGGTCTACAGAGGAGAGTCACAGATTAAACAGATTTGGCAATATTTCCAGGCTCCTCAAAACCCTTATTATCATCTTTCCATACCGCCAATTTCTGATCTTTAATAATACTCTCCAATTGTTTGACAGTAGTATTGTACTTATCAAGTGCTGTCACTTTGATTTGATCATCAATGAAATACAGTTTATCTATTTTATCTTTGAACTTCTCCAACCTGAAAATAATCGATCTTATCAAAATTGCACCACCTGAATATTTTCCATGATGAAATGGAATATTTGGATCTTTCTTGTTTTAGATCTATAATTTGGCTGCTTCTATTTAGGCTATGAATAGGTTCATTACTTCGATTGCTTTCTTTTTGACACAAGTTTTGATGCTGTCACGCTTGGCCAAATAATCGAATGCTTCCAACATGTTGACTCCTTGCTCGATTGTGGTGACCTGTTTGAAGGCAAAATCTATCACGTTTTGGTACATGACGTCAAGTTACTTGACTCCAGTTTTGAAGGTATTGTACTCTTAGTGCCAGTTGGAGGCTTTGACATCTAGTATTTTATCTTTTTTGTTGGATTTGAATTTATCGATGAGTTTGACAAAAGCTCCTTTGATTTATTGAAGAATGCCCACTATTTCAGAAGCACGAGAACCACCAAAACGAGGTAGTTGGTGATCTTTCCCTTTGAGTGCAAATTGCAATTGACCCTGACAAATTTCAATCAACTCTGAGCATCTCTGAACAAAAGCCTCAACCGATGCGAAGATAGAATTAGTCACAAAAGCCCATTTTCTGGATTCAGTTGTGCTGATAACACCAGCAAATCGATCATATATTTCCCTCCATCGTTTTCCACACTAGATGGCGTCATTCAGATCCTGGATACATTTCTCAACATCTCCATCCAACATGTCATCAACATTAATCTTAGCTTTGCATCTTTGAATGATTTGATTGGAGATTTTGTTGAGAAGGTTGGTGATGCGGTCATTGGAGTTGTAGAATTTGGAATGATGCCAGATCATTCTTACTCTTTTTAGGAGTTCTGGTAGCATATCTGGAATTTCTTTGGGTTCAGCTTTTTCCAACTCCTTGCAAGGTTCATAGAGAGACTCCAAAAACAACAAATTATTCTGAGCTTCCTCCGATTTACTCTTGATATTTTCAGCTAATTAACCAAAACCTCTAGCATCATTGCTATCCATTTTCTCCAAAAATTTAACAATAGCCTTCAATTCAGGATTTTCTAATTGTTCATCAATATGTTTCAAATTTTATCTTCTATTCCTCCAATATTCAATTTCATCCAAAGGTCCACTGTTTTAGTTCTCTTGATGTGAATCAGGATTGCTAACAATTTATTTGATTTGTCTGTTCCATTGGATTATGGTTGTTTCGAGACGTTGGATTAGATCTTTGTCCTGGCCGTCAGTGTTGCTTAGATCTTCTTTTGGGATGTATAACTCAGTATAACCTTCAAGTTGGAAGCAGACCTCAGTAATCGATGTCATGAATTTATGTAACTGTGCCAAAAATTATTTTTTCACGTTGTCAGGCCATGATTTCTCGCTCATGATGGTCGGAATAAACATATTGTTCATGAACTGTAACAAACTCCTCAAATGATTTTTTTAAATTTTCCTCACTATGATCTTGCTCTCATCCAAATGTATGAGCTCTTCTCTGGTGATCTTGAAGATGACTGCAGTATCAATAGTTATTCCTCTGGGTACTTCAGTATCGTAGACAACCTTGTCTTCCTTGATCCAGACAAATAATTTTAGACCCATGTCATCCAACAAGCACAATCTTTTGACTTATTACTCCAACTCGCCTGTCCAATGTTTGGCTGAGTCGAACATGGTGATTGAGTGCTCGATTTGTTCCTTGATCCATTCTAAAAGCTCGTGGTCTATGGTGTCCTTTTTAAGCAATTTTGGTGGGGATTGTTCAATGGGAGCCTCTGAAGCTTTATCCTTCTTGCGTCTTCGAGATACCGTGTAGTCGATATTTTCCCGACCTTAAACTTGGTTGACCTAATCTTGCTCTTTTTTAAGTTCCATCTATTTGACCATCTACTGATACTCCTCTTCAGGAATGTCCTCAAAAGAGTCCTCCTCAGGTCTGAGTTAGACTGACTGGTCGGCTGATAATTTAGTAGGTGAATCAGGTTCCTCCATGGTAAGTTATAAAAAAAATTGACAAACACAAATCCATTCAAATTCAATTTAAAGTTGAGAATAATAATTTATTTTTGATAATGTTGTGATAACATCATTGTTCGCTTTCGATCAAAGCTGCAGCTCCCATACCGGTTCCAATACACATGGAGCAAACGCCTAGTTTGCCGTTGGTTCGTTTGAGTTCGGGAAGTAGGGTGGCAATTTGTCTGGCACCTATGTTAGATTTATAGTTTACCTGTGCAGCCCAAAGGATGACCAAGAGCGATGGCTCCTCCCTTAGGATTGAGCTTCTTGTAATCAATACCGAGCTTTTCGACGCTGTAGGTGGCCTGACTAGCAAAAGCTTCGTTGATTTCCCAGATATCAATATCGCTAATTTTCTTGTTGGTCTTCTCCAAAAGAGCAGGAATGGCAACTGCGGGTCCAATACCCATGAGCAAAGGATCACATCCCTTGACGGTGTAGTCGACGAAACGGGCGAGAATGGGCATTCCCAATTGTTTGGCAACTGATCTTCTAGCGAAAACAACAGCAGATGCACCATCAGAAACTTGAGAGCTGTTTCCGGCAGTGGTGGTTCCCCCTTTCTTGAAAGCAGGCTTCAACTTGGCCAAACTTTCAAGAGTAACATCACCTCGAATACCATCATCCTTGGAAATAGTAACCTGCTTTTCCTATCCTTCCTTGTTCTTGAGGATGGTATTGACGGGAACAATCTCGCTATCGAAAAGACCGTTCTTCTGAGCAAGAGTTGCTTTTCTGTGGGATTCAACAGCCATTTCGTCTTGTTGCTTGCGGGTGATGCCGTACTTCTCAGCAACGTTTTCGGAGGTCTCACCCATGGAGGTCAGGCATACTCTAGCTTTCTCATGCTCGAAGACAGCTTCAGAGAGAACTTCAACGTTGACTGAGCCATTCATGTCATAGAGGGACATTGATTCGACTCCGGATCCAACACCGATATCGATGATTCCAGTCTTGATTTTAGATGCGATAATAGCGCAAGCCTCAAGTCCTGATGAGCAAAGTCTGTTAATAGCAACAATGCTGGTGGTATCGGGGTATCCAGCAAGGAACATTCCCATTCTGCCGGTGATCTCTCCAGCTCCGGGTTGAAGATTGTTTCCAACTGCAATATCCTGAATCTTTTCTGGGTTAATTTTAGCTCTAGCAGCAGCTTCTCTGAGCACTGTGGAGAGCATGACCTCAGGAGCAGTATCCTTGAGTCCTCCTCTTTTTCCCTTGGTCAAGGGAGTTCTAACAGCAGCACAGATGACAACATCATCATCAGATTTGGCGCTAGTGTTCTCCTTCTGGAGACGATCTGCCAAATTGTTGAGTCTTTGCATATTGGATATACAACTATTACGTAATACCTTTTAATAACCCACATTAATAGAAGGATTTTATTGAATTGCAGTAGGGAAGAAAAATATCAATAATAATTCACCTCAGTGAAAGTAGTAGAAAGAAGAATGTCATATTAGATTGGAATCTTTGTGTCTTTTGCTTAATTTAGCCATGAAATTTAACTAACGAAGAGCTGCTTGCTGCTACTGTTATGCTAAAATTTTATATTTTTCATTGATTTCCGATATAAGCTATTATTTTCGCTGGCTGAGCTGATATGATTCTCTTTAAATATTTGGTCTCCTTGATCTATTTTAAGTGTACTCTTTGGGTTGAAATTTTTATCTTTTTCTCAGCTTGGAAGTGTTAGATTGGAGCGGGTAGAGCTTTCCTTTATGAGATTAATCATAAATCTATTCTTGTTATATGTATTATTCGGAAGGACCTGCAATTTATGTTGAAAATCTAGGATTCCGATATTTTATCTATTTTTCCTTATTTACACCTTATACAACAGGTAAATTGCTAACTTTATAAATCTATCTATTCAACTTCATCGGAGGTAGCCCATTGTGTCTAACTCCACCAAGCGAATATGGACTATTTGTAAGTTTATTATTAGATATATCAACTTTCAATATCGATGAGACTGGTGCCAATTTATTTTTGTTTTGATAAGTTCTCTATTTAGGCTCGTATGAATTTGATTCGGATTAATTTGAATTCTGATTTATAAAATACTCCTCTTTATTCCTGAACTTGAGCCTAACAGAAGTTCTCTTCATTTTTGACGATGGAGTTGATATTTCTTTTGATTTACCTCCTTAGAGATATATATTGTTGTTTAGACTCATTCTCTTTCTATCTGGGTATTACTAATCAATCTTTCCTGATATATTTTTTTAATTTGATCTGTCATAAGGCACTTTAGTCACCCGCTTGGTTTCTATTTCATTTTCATTTCTGGATAAAATCAACTAAATTTATTCCTTGTCAGAATAGCTGGCAATGAAATCGATCATCCTACTTCTAGCTTTCAGCAATTTGAACATCTAACTGGGGGTGAAGGTAAATATCTCCTCGACATAAGAATGTTTTATTACTGAATTTGACTAATAAGCTGCAAAGAATCTTCTTGTGGGGGATAGAAGAAAAGGATCAAATTCCTAACCGAATGGTATGTACTTGACAAGAACAGTTCTTTGAAGATATCCAAAATCTTTATCATATTGTTTGAAAAGATCGACATACTGCATACAACTCCT
>Ga0100402_1003114_pt1 | contig 18238 bp, 7 predicted proteins | sample CryGeyme20150102_FD_80419 | JGI IMG/M metagenome (GOLD analysis project Ga0100402, IMG submission 80419) | Groundwater microbial communities from Crystal Geyser aquifers in Utah, USA - Crystal Geyser metaG 2015-0102 | ecosystem: Environmental > Aquatic > Deep subsurface > Groundwater | place...
AGAGAAAAAAATCTCGAAATTGGTGATACACTAAATCGTCAAATAATCTCGAGTTCCAAAAATCTCGAAAAAAAGGGTAGCAAACTCGAGTCAGGGAAAATCTCGAAATTGGTGGTAACAGATTCTTATCCAAAGCACTCTCGAGAGAAAAAATAATGAATCAAGATCCCAAGCAACTTTCTCTACAGGAGCTACTGTGGCTACTGTGAACCTAGTAGCTAGCTATCAAAACGAAGAAAACACCGCGGCAAAGCTATAGTTTTCACAATGATCACCTATCAACTACTGCCCACAGTACTGGCCTCTGCCAGGTTTCAGTCTGTAGTGCGGTGTTATTCCACCGCCTTTCCTACAGTAGTGCTATCGGAAGCGCTTTCTTCTCGATTAAATGATTGCAACTTGCTGTCAGAATGGACGGCACCCGCCGGTTCTCAATCGTCGTTTGGAGTTTACGATCCTGCCTCTCCTGGCACATTATTGGCGGACGTTCCTTCAAGCTCGCAGATTGATCGAGTCCTGCAAGAATCTCACGACGCTTTGGAGTCCTGGCGAGATGGAACCACTGCCAGCCACCGAGCCAATCTGTTGACAGCATGGTCAAGTTCCATGAAGGACAATGTAGATGATTTGGCCACCATTATGACACTGGAGTCAGGAAAACCACTCGCAGAAAGTAAAGGAGAAATAGCGTATGCTGCCAGTTTTCTAGATTATTATGCAGGTGAAGCCGTCCGATCATCTAATGCAGGCGGTGGCTTCTTGGTTCCTACACCCTTTGCTCAGGCCGACGGAAGTCCTCGTGGCCAGATACTTGCCAAGCATCAGGCGGTCGGATTGACTGCGATGATAACACCGTGGAATTTTCCAAGTGCCATGATGACGAGGAAGGTTGGGCCGGCCTTTGCGGCGGGATGTACCTCAGTTGTCAAGCCTGCTCAGTTGACGCCTCTTAGTGCCATTGCATTGGGAACTCTGGCGTATCGTGCTGGAATCCCAAGAGAAGTCTTTCAGATTGTTACATCGAGCTCTGAAGATACACCTGCAATAGGAAAAGCTATGTGTGCCAGTCCACTTGTCAAGAAAATCAGCTTTACCGGGTCCACAAAAGTCGGAAAGCAATTGATGCAGGAATCGGCCGTCAATGTCAAACGTCTGAGCCTAGAACTGGGAGGGAATGCGCCGTTTATTGTCTTTGATGATGCAGATATCGAACAAGCAGTTGATTCTGCAATGGCCAGCAAATTTCGCAATGCTGGACAAACTTGGTGAGTGCTCGTGTGTCTGCTGTGATCACTTCATCATGATTTAGTGTTTTGCCATTGAAGTCCAGCCACTCACACTCTTCTTGGCACAAAGTGTTTGCTCCGACCGTTTCTTGGTGCATTCAAGTTTACACGATGAATTTCTTCAGAGATTAGTGACGAAAACAGAAGAACTCGTCGTGGGACCTGGCATGAATAGCAAAACAACTATGGGTCCACTGATTTCGGAAAGTGCTATAGATTCCATGACTTCCAAAGTGGAAGCTGCACTGCAAGCTGGTGCAACTTGTCACACGGGCGGGAAAAGGCTTCCCGAACTTGGATCTCAGTTCTACGCTCCCACCATTTTATCCAACGTCTCACTCGACTCTGACATTTGGAAGAAAGAAACGTTCGGTCCAGTTGTTGCGATACGATCCTTTGATGCTGAAGAAGAAGCCTTGCAGATAGCCAATGATTGCTCTGTTGGTCTGGCGTCCTATTTTTGCACCAAAGATTTGTCTAGAGCATTTCGGTTTTCGGAACGGTAAGTCAAAGCTTTGTTTATTAAATTTGGTTGGTAAAGCACATGTTTTTTTTTATTATTCCTTCAACTGACCTTTTCACTCTTTTTGATATTTTTCTTGCAAGTCTGGAAAGTGGCATTGTAGCGGTCAATGCGGGTATTTTTAGTACCAGCGCAGCTCCATTTGGTGGCGTCAAGGAGAGTGGATTGGGTCGGGAGGGAAGCCACCTGGGTATCTCGGAATACTTGGAGACAAAGTACATATTGATGAACGCGTGAACACAAGCGAAAAGTGCTATACTAGTGACACGCAGGAAACCTATTCTTCTTCTGCTGTATGATTGTGGTTCTGCCCAGTGTCCATGATCTCTTTGTGTTCGCAAAAGTTGCTCGGTTGGCTACGATCACTTTGGAAGCGCTCCTCAGAAATCATACCCAGCTTTCGGACATCCACATAGTTAATTGCGTGCCTACAAAATCTATAGAGTACAAAGTGCTAGGTGCTAGCTTGCTTCTGTAGCTATTGTAGGTAGCATACACTCGTTTGTCTTCAGATTGGTTCTTTTTTTTTTTTCTGTATTATTATTTTCTTCAAGAAGTGACGTGTCATTATTTTAGTCTGAACGGGGACGTTCAGTCTTGCATGTTCGCTCGGTCGGGGTGCTGGCTACTACTAGACTAGTAGTCTAGTGGAGTAGAATTTTGTACTCGTACTCGATATTCATTAATTATTGTTTGTGGCGTCCGTCCGGATCAAAACGATTTTATCGAGCACAGTAGTCAAGTAGTGCCTCCTCGCTCTCATACAACTCAAAGCAACCTCGCACTTCGCACCATTCATCCATCATCCATCACTACTAGATAATGCGTTCGCTTCGCAGTAAAGCCGCAAATAAGACCTTCAACGAAGGAGATACTGTTCAGGTGAGTCAAAAATAGTTACTTTATATTGATGGCAGTTGTGTGTTTGGGAATGATGGGGGTTCCCTATTAGTAGCGTGACAATACGTTGGACCGCGAGTGGGTCAGGGGTTGCATGATTGTTCCTTGGGATACATGCATGCCATACTTCCGTCTCCTCTAAAGCCAAGACGTGACGGTTCTTTCACAGGGTCCCATCATTCTGATTGCAACATGCCTAATGCCTAATGTCACTTGAACGTTTCTCATTATAACTTATTTTGTCGTTCGCTTTTTGGTGTTCCTGCTATCATTTTCTTACCCTGCTTGTCAAGATTGTCCGTCGAAGTGGCGTTGAAACTGGAATCCTCCTCAAAAGACTGGATGCCAAGAAAGGCAAGAACGATGATGCCATGCATTGGCTAGTCTCGGTCGATGCCAAGAGCGGCGGTGGCATTGAAGAAGAAATCTCCGAACAAGACTTGAATCATTTTCTCCATTCTACTTCCAACAGCACTAACAAAAACGGCAGCAGCGGTATGAAAAGTGGATCAAAGGGACATCGGGTTGCTACTCGGCGATCGGATAAGGCAGCTGCTAAGGTTAGTGACGAGGAAAAGCCTACGGGGTCCAAATCCAAAGGCAAAACGTCCAAGACAGCCGAAACCAAAAGCAAAGAAACCGCCATTACTACCAACAACAATACGCACCGTACTCGTGGTACGCGACGTCAACGTGGTGATGATTCCGATTTGATTGTGGCAGATGTGGCCGAGATTGAAAAATTGCATTCCAACCACAAGCGTCCCCGCGTCGCTCCCAAACCCAAGGTGGCAGAACACGAATCGGTCGTTGAAGTCAAAATGAATACGGGAACCTTGTTCATGTACCGCGGTGACAATCCACGAGCTGAATTTATCCGTACAGTATAGTCATGAGAGCTTTATGCATCTCGTGTATACGTGTTATGCCTAAATGAAGAAGAGAAAATGGGCATCATCAACGACAAGAAGTAGCACAAGAAGGGGGCGTCCGTCATTGTCGGCGGAGACAACAAATAACAATGACCAAGAAGAAAAGTGGAAGAGAGCTACTCGAAATCATTCAAAATTTGTGGGCTGTGTGATGTATTCAAATAGTAACCTCTATTAAACCAAATGAAACAAACAAGAATATTCGACCAGCTTAGTACTTTAGAAGAAGGGGTCGTTCGGGAATTGCAAAAGTTTGCTCGACGTAGACAAATTAGCAGATTGGTACTAGCTAGTAGAGGGCCAACGTAGTTTGAATGCTTGCTAAATAATAGCTTTCCCCTTGCAAATGGAGAGAGCAATGCGCTGACGGCATTGGTCCACGTGGTGCTGGGTGAACAACAATGGACAATCCTTCGCTACAAAGTCCGCAAACATGCAAGTAAAGACTCCACAGTCATACCCTAGAAGCAGTAAGAAACCAAATAAGTTGCACGAAAGGAGAAAAGCGAAATGCACAGCATTCACCCAGGGGATACGTACCATTTCCTTGTCGCGGAGTGTCAGGAGTGCACTCAATCAGCTGCCATTTGTCCAAATCGGGAAGAGGACAATTCTTTTTGCTTTTGTGGTCTTCTTGCAGGTACCGAAATATGTGGTTCAGGTACCCTTTTCCCGAAGATCCCATGGAATCATAAAATCGAATCTTTTTCTCTTGCATGAACGCAACTGCGCAAACCCAATGCATGCCTCCCTGATTGATGGGAAAAAATACTTTGTTCAGTGCAAACAAATCTTTTCCTGGAACTTTTTTAGACCAGCGTTTGACATTATTGTATGTAAACTTGCTTTAGGAATATCAAGCAATGGAAAGAAAAGCGGCAACATATATAGTTCAGATCAAACAGTGGAGCGAAAATAATGAAGAGAAAGAATGAATTATGCGGCAATAACCTCCAAGCATCAAATAACATGTAATAGATCACTACCACTTACCCGTCCAAATTCGGATCACTATTTCCTTCGTTTAGTAGCTTCGTCATAAAGAAAGACTTGAAAAAGTGACTTCGCTTCCGGCCTGGATCTGCGGCGCACATCTCTTCATCACGCTTACTGAGCATGACGAAGAAGAAATGAATGACTTCATCATTCAGCCACTGGCCAGGCTGTAGTTTACGCATGGAATCACGTTGGACACTATCAGAGCCCTCTGCTTGAATGATTTCATTGCCTGGTCCATATCCCCATATGGCCTCTCGCACCATTGCATTTTCTTCGTCGGTGAATTCCCGCAACAGTGCCGACGCTAATCGTTTGGCTTCTTCTTCCTTTTCTTGTTCCTCCAAACGTCGCTGTACTTGTTCGACAGCTTGGCTTTTTCGCGCCTTCTCGCGTGCGGCCTCTCGGGCCTCAATTTCTCTCTCCAACGGGGACAGGTCGTCGCCCTTGCGATCACCAAGCAGTTCAGGCAATCTTGTGCCAGTAATTTGGCGGAATCTAATCGTAGACGGTTCTAATTCGGCAGAAAGATGTGGCAAATCTCGATCCAGAAATAAGGCAGCAGTTCGAGCTACTATTCCCCTCTCTTCGACATCCCAACTGCCGTCCACCGGAAATACTATTTCGTTCTCCAAATAATTTCTAGCATCTTGCCACGATACCACCATGGACGTGGAAGAACCTGCCCTGCTTGCCAAGCGGCTGAACGCATTGGTAATTTCGTATCGCTTTTCCATTTCCATCGCGTCTCTTTTCTTGGATCGACCAAAAATGCTTCCAAAAGTAGTATTCCACAGATGCAGGTGCGGCGATGCCGTTTGACTTGCGGCTAGGTATGCGTCTCGAATCTCATTACTTTGCGCCAAGATACTGCACATTTCCAATTTGCTGCACGGGCTGCCTTGGCGTCCATCCAGTAGACTCAGGACTTCATTTTTAATGACCCTGGCTGTCCCCTTGTCCACCGCCGTTCTGCTCGTGTCCTTCATAGTGTTGCCATTGAGGCTATCCGGAGAGTGTTGTGCTATGCTCGTATCGAAAGCGAAGATGCTAGAAAGGCGATTCTTTTTCGGAGTCTGGCATTTCTTCGCGTTTCTTTTTTGATTTTTTCGTTGCAAAATTGTCATGACACGCGTAGCTTTAGTTGTTGGCCTTTTGCGTCAAAGGGTGCTCTCGTGAGTGCAGCAGCCGAAGCGACGGTTGACGGTGGCTGATTGAGAAGGAAATCGCGGATTCGCTTAACCGACGAATAATGAGCTCTCGATACCAAGAGCTACGCAATGTCAACTCAACAAATCTCCTTTCTTATTATTTTTAGACTACAAGACTACTCCGCATACAAGTCCCAAGTTTTTTGTTCAGGAGTGCTGAGTTTCAGTGTACTACAACCAATGTATCATTGCTGGCTTAACAGGATTGAATATTGAATATTCTTATTGTTCAGTGGTCGTCAACAACAACTACTACTAGTAGAGACTAGTGACTCGAACTTGTCACTCGATTCTCCAGTTGTATCCTTATTACTAGAGTAGTAGCAGTAGTAGCACTGACCTTGATTTTCTTCGGACAGGTGACTCTACTGGAGTGCTCGAGTACGCAATGGAAGTCAAATTGTAAATAATGAACAGAAAATATTTAAATATCAAATATGAAGGTATACAAAGGGAGAGATCTACGTCTCAATGATTGTATCTGAGCTATCTGGCTCGTCGGCGGGAAGGAGTTCTCTGGTTTCTCCCAAAGCAGACCCGTCGCCACTCGAGGTCGAGCTATGATTGTCTGGATAGGTAATAGTATTGGCAAAATCCACAGGGGCGTCATTTGGGTGGTCGGACGAACCGGTGCCGGCATACATTTCAGATTCTTCCAGCGAAAGGACTTCTGGATGAGAAGCCACAGTGCTATTGTCGCCCACGCCGGCAGCTCGGAGAGCCCATTTGAACGTGTCAGTGAACCCAATCGGAGGCTTTTGAATAATCGTTGCGGCTTCATCTCGGTCATCCCACGTTGTTCGGTCAAAGGCGCGCAGCTTGTCCATCTCAGACGTGTCTACCTCGTCGTCGTGCTTTTGTCTCAGGTATTGAGTATACGCCTTTATGACAAAGGAACCGACGCTTGCCAGGCCAAACACAAAGGGGATCAAGAGGAAAGCACCAAAACCGATCGACGCTTCAACCTCCATGCATTGGGCATCATTCGTGGCAATTACACCATAGAAAGCCAACGATTCAAGAAGAGGATTCAAATCGTCGCAGTAAGTGTTCAAAAAGAGCCGGGAAACCTGACCTAGCTGCCAACTTTCAATGATGATGCCCAAGATATAAACCTCAACATACTGCCATGCTTGAAGAGTTTCGATGGCAATGGCAACCCTTTCTCTTGTCTTCCTTGTCTGAGGGAACAACCACATGTACGTCATTGTAGCCAGCATGGCAATTGGCACAACCAGCAGAGTAGCGATGAATACAATTGTCAAGAAGATATTTCCAATGTAGTGTACGGTTTCTTCCATGTACACGGCTTGCTCGACCATGGCTGCAGCCATCGAGAAAATACTCTCCTTTTTAACAGCTTCTTCTTTCAAATACTTTCCAATTTCGATAAAAATTCCAACGACGCCATAGACTTCAATTCTCAAAGAAGGCAGGGTACAACTAACGACCAACAGGGCAGACAGCATCATTGCTGCCACAGGAAAAGAGAAATTCACGCTTCGGCGAGCAACGACCCTTTCGCTTTCATTGTCGAATTTCTGCATAAACCGGTGCTTGCAAAGTAGGTCTTTCTTTTCATGGTCCGAAGTTTCGGAGGCAAGCAGCGGAGCAGGATCTGTTTCTTCTATTACTACATCGGACAATCTTTCAGGATGGTGCCTCTCTTGATATTTGCGTTGGCCTTCCTTGACGATTCTACGGTGGTACATGACAATAAAGTGCGAACTTATCTGTGACATCAGCTGAGCAAGCAAATTCGCATAGAGACCCCATTCTGGAATAACCAAAAGTTGGACGTTGTAGATATCTTCGGGAAGGAATGGATAGCGTGGACTGCCGCCGCCAATTCTGTGGACGCAAGAGCATTTTGAATTGAATGAGTTTGAAGGAGAAAGTCGCCAATAGAGAGTGCACACACAAATTCGCACAGCACAAATAAAGGGCGTACCTGAATCCGACAATGGTGATGAAAATCACGAAAATATCAATCATCGACCACTTGGCCAGAATATCCAGCCACATCAGAAACTTCCCTCGGCGCGTCACGGAAACCATTGTTGTCGGTAAGTACCACAACGAAAGTGTAATCAATTGTTTTGTGTAAGGCCAAATGCCCGAAAAGAGCAAAATTATACCTGCAAGTGCTTCACCACCATTATACCACAAATCAAGGGTTGATTGGGCGATAGAGAAATTGTAGAAATTTTCAACAGAGAATGTTTGCCCAGCAATGACGAAATCGACTCTTGCTCTTCCCCCAAGACTTAGATGTCCACTCAAGAAAAATCCAATGTTCACGACGACAATAATGGGGATCAAATATCGAGGTATCCAATGGACCTCCTCGGATGTAAACATGGATGTTGTCAACTCATTCATTTCTATCTCAAGATGCTCCTCTTTCTCTTGGTTCTGTTGGATCAAAAAGACTCGTTCGCTTGGAAGAGAGGCTAGCCATTTTTTGTGTCGCTTTAATACCGTATAACGTAACATAAGCGCTGCAGCTCCTGCCAACAAGAGAAGAATCACAATTGCCAACAAAAACCATAGATACGGGGCTGGCTCGGGCTCCGTAAGTACGTTGAAAGAGAAAGCGAAGGGCGGTGCATCAGGATCATAGTTGTCAGTGTGGGGGCATTTCCTAGGCGCGTCCACGAGCAACCGGTCAAGCTGAGATTGCAAGAAGTCACCGCCAAAGCGATTTGCAAGGTCTTCCATGAGAACGTTTGCAACTCTTGTCAACTCCTCGGAGGCAGCAGGATCATCGAGCAATTCACCCCAAGTCTGAAAATCAGGGCTTGTGCAATTGTAACAGCTGATGCCCATGTTCAATTCTTCCAGAAAAACTTTGATCTGCTCCAGAGACAGCGTGTCAGCTGAGCCGGGTAATCGCCTTCCACTTGAATCCAGTTCCGGCGCAGGAATGGTTGCCAGCCAACAGTTTAGCTCGAGCATATCGCGAAGAGGGAACTCGACGAAAGACTGCTCTCGCACTTTAGCCAAAGCTGCCAAGACGATCGTCAATTTCTTGATATCCAATGACAGTTCAAAATCGTTCTCGATAAAAACACCGTCTAGCGATCCTCCAAGTCCTTCAAATTTGAAGTAGACACGAAATCTAATTCCGATCGGTTTCCTTCCTATCCCGAACTCGACAGTGTTGTTCACTTTGTGAGGCTCCCCATCAATGGGCTCGGTGTAGGCCAGCGTTCCAACACTGTTGGCATTCTCAATTACCAAATCAGAAACGACCACACGAAATACACTCTGAAAGTCTCGTACATCAAACCTAAGGCCATTGTCAACAAGGGGTCCAGGAAGTTCAAGTGTGCCGAGCTCCGGTAAAAGGAAAAACCGAACAGCTAGCGAGGAAAAGCCGAAGATCGAGCTGAAAAGATCTCCATATTGGCCCTTGCCAGTTCCACCCAATGCAACTGAGTCCGCAGGCCCCAACAAAAGATCCCTAAAATCAACAAAGCCTCCGGTTGCTGGATCAAAAGGGAAGTCGTCGCAGGCAAAATCGGAGTCACGGAGATAGCCGTTGATGAGCGAGTTTATGAGGGGTCGCAGAGCAATTTTGAAGGCGTTCGGAGAGATAGAGGCAATTGTCTCCCCGAACTGATCAATGAGAGCTCTTTCCAAATTCTCTGCTGCTACTCTGACCTCGTCGGACTTCCACCCTGATACTTGCATCTTTGTCACTTTTCCAACTGAGACCAGTAGGTCGGTGAGCTCCAGATGTAGGATCGTGGCTTGAATACAAGGTAGGATATATTCAATGCGAAGGAAGTTTCCGAGCTCGAGAAATTTTAGGAGCTCATAGTCCATGGCAACGAAAGTGGACGCGTCAACTGCGACATCCGCAAGCTCGATAAGAAAATCGAATTGAAACTTGCCATCATTTTCAGGATCATTTGGATTGTACTCGACCCCATTTTGCAATTTCCGCCCAAAATCGTAGGCCTCCGCGAGATTGGCGGATGTAAAATTGGTGATATCTACCTCCAATTTGACGTTTAATTGAAGACGTTCCCAACCAAACATATGCCTAAGCATGGTCGGTCCAGTGATGTTTGCAACATTGAATTTGGTAAAGGTGTCCAATCCTGAAATCGTTACCCCGTTGATATTTATCACCAATCCAGCCAAACCAATATTGATGGTATCTTCAAATTCAAATTCATTTAAACTGATAGGAAGCAGCGGATTGCCGATCAGGTCGTTGATCGAAAGTGATATTTCGCCAGTTTCTTCGTCCACTATTTCTTCTCCCAAAAAGCCATTGATTCCATCAATAGCAGCCAAGACCAGGCCGCCATTAGCATATTCATCAAGAGCGGTCCAGTCGACAAGCCGAGTTCCGGGTGGAATATCGGGTTCTGGATCGCTGAACAATGGTTCGGCATTTTCAATGTCAACAAGTGTTTCCGCGAGGACGACAAGACCCAGCTGGATGGCTGCTGTGACGGAAAAAACACCTGTTTCTATGTTGTATTCGTTCAATTTTGGAAACTCAGGGCTTTCATAAACAAGAAGAGCATTTGGTGAATCTGCCAAGTAGGAACACGAGGTGATAGAGTCTTGAAGGAATCGCAATATCCACACTTGCGCAAAGTCTGACTTGAGCAAATCAATGATTAGTTCTGTGTTTCTTTGAGCGAGGACATTCTTTGCTGTCGTAGTTTCCAATATTTCCAAGAGGTCTGGCACGACTTCAAGGCCGCGATTGGTGCAATTGAAACAAGATGCGCTCACGCGCAAAGATTGATAGGCGATATTAAGGTAATCCAGCGACAGGACAGGATCAAAAGTACTGCTTCCAGATGCAATGTGCTCCAGCGCTGGCTCCGCGAGCGCTGCAAACCAACAGTCTATGTTTGTGGATTCTTCAACGGGAAGATTCAGGATTTCAATGGCTCCAAGCCTGGCCAACAGAACCGCAAAAACAGGGGCCTTTCGCAGTTCTCCGAAGATATCTAGCTCATCTCGTGTCTGAAATAGATCTCCCATTAGAGACAGACTAAGCCGTAAAGCGAAACGTAAGGGATTAAGATCCGTTCCAAAAGTTCCTTTGTTATCCAACAGATCCCCCCTTGTCATATTGGGTTCTAACACAACCAGCGGCTGTCCAACGGTATTCAAATGCTCAATACGAGCATCAGAAAAACTGAGTCCAGTCACACCGATTCCAAGTCCGGAGAGCGCTTCAGTATCGAAGCTAAAAATATTTCCAGGCAGCAGGAGCGTTCCCGAAACACCGGATTGGTCTAACGTGAAACTACCAATCGCATCATTGACCCTGGGCATCTGCGTTTCGGGGTCGTTTTGGAAAAATTGTTCATCTAGAATGTCTAGAATGATCGGGACAATATCTCCGTAAGGACTATAACCTTCGCTCTCCAGGAAGAATTCACGGAAGTCAATATAACGCGATGTCGTGTTTTTATCCATACTCGTACAGGAAGACTCGTCAAAAGATCGGAGGAAGGAATTGAGGACTGGTCGCAACGTATCTTTGAAGACAAGAGGGATGGACTCCTTGATCATGCCACCGTAGCGCTGAAAAAGAGCCATAGATGCGTTCGCAGCTGCTGCATCGGTGTCCGGTAAAAGTCCTTCTAATCTCAATTCTGATATGCTCTCAACTGACACCAAAAGGTCTTGCAGCTCAAAGCCGTAGGTAGTGCTGAGCAAACAAGGAAAAATATTAGCGAGGTGGAGAAGATCGCCGAGCGCAAGGTTGCCGACCTTGACTTCGTCAACAACAACAACAAGAGGCGCAGAGATTCTCAAATCGATTATGTCAAATGTCAAATTCAATTTGTTGGGGGGTTCTTCAGTGTCCATCACATCAAGACTAATTTCAATGCCTACTGTCACATTCTCCAAGGTAGCGTTGTTTTCCAACGTTAACGGATCTATCGGATACAAGACATCCATTTCAGTGAAAGAATCCAAGCCACCCAGTCGCAAAGAGCTGACTGTAATTTGCAGGTTACTGTAGTTGAAACCCAGGTCAAGGTCCAAACTGAACATTCCGCTTTCATCCAGCAAACCCCCAAAGACATCATTTGCTCCAATTACTATTTCACCGGTTTCACTTTCTGATGGACCGAGAAAGCTTCTTGCGAGACTTATCCCTGCGTCGAGGAATGGAACAGTTGAATTCTCCAGGTTTGTCCAGTTAATTAACATGATTCCTTCAGGTCGCTCAATCATACCTTCAAGAGGGTCGACAGTCTCCCCTGGGTGCTGCAAATGATTATCCGCGCCGACAATGACGGCCACTTCAGCAAACAATACGGCTGTGTAGAGAATGGTGTCAAGGGAGAGACTGGAGAGAGGTGGAAGTGAAATTTCTGTGGCACCACCACTAGAGTTCTCAACAGCTGTCGAAGTAATATTGAATAGGGGGTGGTGGGGGCAAGACCTACCGGCTTCGTCTCCAAATAGCAGAAAGTCACCTAAGAGTGATGCGGCAGTATCACTGGTTGCAATATTGTCGATCAAAAGTCCCAACCTCTCGCCGAGAACTAAAGATGCTCCCGATCCTTCAACGAGCGCAACTGCCTCAGAAAGAGTACGACTTGTGCAGTTCAAGCAATCTACCTCTGTGCTCAAGGACATGAGTTTTGTAATCATCGCCTCAATGTCGAGCGCTCTTGTGTCCGTAGCTAGATCCGTCGAAGGAAATAAAGAAAACCAGCAGTCAAGTTCCAGGACATCTTGAAGGGGAAAGAGAAAAAGCTTTTTCTTTTCCAAATACACATTTAGTGCAGCAAACACTTCAATTTCTTCCATTATTCCGCTAATGTCAAACTCATTGAACATATTCAGCGACCTCAATTTTCCAGTAATTCCCAGCAAAGCGCCAAGCGTCGCAGTAATCGGATTTGTAGCATTTGGTCCGAAACTTATCGAGTTATGGAGCAAGTAAGGGCTATCCGTTGGATGCGCAAGAATCAGAGGGCTTGTGATAGTGTTTAAATTTTCCAGCCTGACATCGAAAGCGCTCAGCGAAGCACTCAGATTCGTCCAATTCAAAAAGTCAAAGGGAACATCATTTAATGCAAACGCAGCAAGCTCCCCCGCCAGACGATAAAAACCTTTCGTTCCTGTCTGGTTCTCTGTGAAGTCTTCAACCAACGAATTGATCCCCAAGAGTTCTCCAGTAGCGCTGGAGGCACCGAGCTGATCCAAAAGCAGGGAGTATGCCGTGGAGCCGAGATCTCCGTATGGCTGCGTGCCCGAACCACCGAGCGCCAGCGATTCGTTTGGTGGGAGCAGAAGATCACGCCAGTCCACGTAAGGCGACTCAACCGAAAGATCCTTTACAAGTTCTTCTGCGCTCACGCAACCAGAAACGTTTGCGATGAAGTCATTGACAAATTCATTGAGAACCCTGCGGATGGAATTGTCCAAAATGAGTTCCGCGGCTTCAACAAAGAGAGGTTCGTAAGTATTGAAAAGGGCATCGATTGATTTCGTTGCGGCAGCACTTGTTTCGGGCATCAACCCCTCAACTATAGGCTTTGAAATACCACCAATTGCAGCGCGAATTGCCGGGACATTCATATCATACGCAGACTCAAGCAGGCAAGGAATAAGATTATCGATGAACAAAAGCGATCCGATTTCCAGCGATTCAACGTAATCCATGTCGATTGCCGTGAAGAGATAAATGGTTGTGTTGATGCCTGTGACGTCAAACGAAATGTTGTACGCTTGAGGGGGCTCTGTAGTATTTGTGGCGTCGATACTGAAGCTAGCCGTGACACTCAGATTGGACAGTGTCACGGAATTTTTTAAGGTCTGAGGCCCAAAAGGCTCTAGAATGTCAAAAACTTGGAAAGCATCCAATCCTTTCACAGTTAAAGTCCCAATAGTTACCGTATAACCCTCAATGAGGTCCAGAGCGGCATCAAGCGCAAGCGTAAAACTTCCGTCATCTTCTAAAAGGTCTGCCACTACCTCATTAATACCAGGCTCGCCATTTGTAGAAGAAGAGCCAAGGAAATCCCTGAGAAAGTCAAGAGCGTCGCCGGCGATAGGCAGGAATGTTTCGTCCAAAGCCGTCCAATCGAGAACGTTACTTTTTCCAGTGTAGTTGAAGGTCATCTCTCCTGACAAGGGATCGGAAAGACTCACATTGTTTCTGACATGGGCATCAGCGAAGATGACACTAGCGACTTGAGCTCCGAAAATCCCGGTATAAACAGCAGCATCAATTGACTTGCTACTGAGATCAGGAATTGCAAATTCAGGAGAAGGCATCTCTACTGGTGTTTTGTTAAAGAGTTCATGATGCGGGCAGTTTCTGGCCGCCACTTCACCCATACCGAGCAACCTCGCCAGAAAAGGTCCAGTGCCTTTTCCTCCCGCAATTTCTTCAATTAGCGGGCCCATGACTTCTCCGAGGGAAGATACAGCCCCCGCGCTGTCGAGAAGAGCCATCACCTCGGGAAATACCGATCCAGTACAGTCAAGGCACTCAAAGCCTAGTGACAGCTCAAGGATGCTCAATATGAACGAGTTGATTTCAAATGAGTTTTCTCGCGTCCCATCGGCCGCGACGGGATCTTCTACGAGAGAAAACCAACAGTCAAGATTCAAAAGATCACCAAGGGGGAACTGGACGAAGCTCTGAGTGGAAATCAGCACCTTGACATCAGCGTCTAAATCGAGCTCCCCAATGACGGCATTCATATCCATATCGTTTTTGAGAGCCAATGGTGAATCAGCACCATCAACTTCCAGCAGGACTGTAATGGATCCATTCAGCTCTCGCCCGGGGACAGGTCCAAAATTGAAGATATTCGACAGAACGTGGGGTTGTTCGGTTGGTTGGAGAACCTTAATAGGGGGCACAAGTGTGTTCAAGTTTTGAGCTCGGATATTGGATGCAGCAAACTTAACATATTCCAGCAAGAGGTTGACAAATGTTATGGTCGAGGTATCAAAGGTGGTACCGAATGAAACGTTAAACCCCAGAGGCTCAGATCCGAGAAGATCGTTAATAGCTGGGAGTCCAGTTAGGTCATCGACTGCAATCAATTGCTCCTGCAGAGCACTGTAAGCCAGCCCAATGACATCTCCGTATTGTTGCCGTCCGCTTCCACCCAAAGCTTTTGCTTGGTCTGGCGGAAGTAGAAGATCGCGAAAATCAAGGTATCTCGTGTTGGCATTTTGCTGCCGGGAAAATTCGCTTACAGCCTTTCCTTCTCGAAAATCAAAGTCTACATCACCTTCCGTGGTTCCGTTACCTCCAAGGGTCGAGTCGGGACACGTCGAATTGTCCAGATCAATGACACAATCAAAAAAGTCGTTGATTATAATAGTAAGATTCTGCTGAAAAAAACCGGGAACAGCCGCAATGATGAGATCCTCATACGCACAAACGGCGCCTTCAAGGGCTGTGTTTGTCAGCTCAACGACACCTGGATCAACAAAGTCAGTGACCATAGGAACACCGATATCCCCGACAGTAATCTGGAGCTGCGATGCGCCCGCTGCTTCCAAAGCCGAGAGGAGACAAGCTTGCAAGTTGGAAGTATCTAAAAACGTTCCAATGGTCCAAGTGTCCGTCTCTTCCTGGGACAAGCCTAGCACAAACGACGCGTTCACAAAGATGTCCGATACGTCAATACTAAGTGTCAGCACTTCTTGGATTGTAACGTTGTTAATGGCTGCATCCAACGCAACGGCAAGATCCAACTGGAAACCAGACAACGTTAACTCGGTAAGAAACGTTTGATCCCCAATCACTGTGAGAGGCGCTCCGCCGGTGAATGAATTGAGGCCTGTAATAGTTGCGTTCATGGGAGCGATGCCATTAATTACAAAGAGTTCGGTATTATTGCCAAGGAGGTCGTCCAAGGTAAAATTTTCAAATTGCAAGCGGCGACGGCGATGGGCTTCGTTGATTTCAGTGACTTGATCATTCACGAAGTCTTTCATCATATGCGCTAGACGACGTTCTCCACCTCCAAACAACCCTGTCAAGGGATTGCACTCTTCAGGAAACAAACCGTCGTCTTGTAGAAAACGCAAGGCAGGAGGTGGCTGTTCCCAAGGGAGTGTTGTTTCCAGAACCAAAACAAACTGTCCATTTTCGTCGAGGAGCGCTCCTTCGATGAGAGTATTAATCGTATCAGCATTGATGACTCCAGCAAAATTGTCAATAAGAACTCTAATTACACTTCCAATACCTGTAGGATCGTTAAAGCTCACCAGGGCTGGTTCAGCTGGCAAGCTTTCTTCTAGGGCCAGGGGATCGACCGGTGGAACGTCCAAGAAGAGGAAAGGCTCAAGGGCATCGTTCAGAGCCAACAGAGCTTCATCCACGGTGTCAGTAGCGTTGCTCAAGGCATCACAGAGAAGCTCGGAAATAAATGCTGTTTCATCTCTCACAGCACCGACCACAAGCTCGTTCAGGTCGTTGATAATGTCCGATGAGAAGCCTCCAGAGGACTGGAGAGTCTTAATGCCGAGTTGCGCTTTGCAGCCAATAAGCTCGGTTGTTTTCGGAGGAGCGCCCGTTAGTTCAATGGCCAGACCAAGGTTTGTATCGTTAAACTCGATTTTAATCTTGAGATCATCTTCAACGTCCAAGACTCCGGTGTTCCAGCTTACGTTTAGGAAGCACTTCAGTTCTACGCCCAGGACTTGCAACTTGTAAGCAAGTTTAGTATCATCAAAGGTTGCAGCAGGAGGGCCCTTGTCATAGTCTAGGCGCAAATCGACCACTTTGAAATCGGTACACGTTCCATTCACTTTGATAGAGAGTGTAAAACCTAAGAGATCTTGGCTGATGTCAATTTCCGGGATGAAGATTTGAAAGCTGTCAACAATCGCGTTCAGAGACTCCCATTCGTCCCCAACGGGGAATTGTTGTGCGTTTAAACGGCGCGCATGAGAGGAAAAGGCAAAGGAGTCTATGTCATCGTACTCGTCTTCTTGATCTATTAAAAGAGCCCTGGCGGCGGCAGTCTTGTTGGCTTGTGCGGCCTTCTCAACGATGATGCGTCGGATTTCTTTATCCACCATTTCCTGTGCCATGGCTTTGGATAACGCCGACAGCGAGGGCATGCTTGTAAGTTTGTCGGCATAAGATGATAATGTGGATGACGAAGCACCCATCACAGAGGTGCTTAACACGAAGCAGTAACATAGTGCCGAAAAGAAGCTGTATGTGTAGGGCTTCAGTATCGTCACCATGCTTGATTCTTCTATTAATTCGTTTGAGAGTTACAGGTTACAGGTATGCGATCTCTTCAATATACTCTGCAGTGTAAAGCTATCGCTCTTGACTACTTCAAAAAGATGCAAGATAGAGAGTAGTTTGTCCGTTCTTTAGTTTCGTCCAAAGGTTGTGGTGGAATGGACTGAATGATGATGCGATACGGATGAGTGATGAATGAAGAAGTTGCTGCGAAAGATGGCAACCTGCTGGTTGTTGGATTTCACCTGAGCAAATAATTACTAGTAGTACTACTGTACTTGATAAGAATGAAAATTTGGCATTCCCGAGTATGCACCTCCATCCAGGTCCGGCCCAAAAAAGGCACGAATGCTTTCCACGCGTATTTTTTGATGATGATGTGAAGAAGACTACTACTTAAAAAAATAGAGTAAATAAATAGACTACTCGAACATAAGAATAGCTAATAACCGAATCTTTATTACCTGGTACTGTAGTGAGATTACCAGGTACTAGTAGTACCTGGTACCACACCACCACCAGACCAGCCAGTCTCGTAGTACTACTATCTATAGTCGTCTAGTACGGTACCATACTACTTAAAAAACTCCGAAAACCTGTCAGTCCCCTAAATAAATTAGTAGAGTCTTATTAGAGGATCTGTCAAAGTAGGATTGGCTCATGGCAGGAAGATCAAAAACTAGAGTACTACCAGCTACTACTACTCCGGAGTACTACCAGGTACCTACTCGAGTAGTAGATAGCCCTAATTAAAATGCTCCTATTTTTTCAGAATGCCCCCAAAAATGTTGCTAAGGCCAATGCTTATGGTAAGTGAAAAACGCACGAGACAGGTGTTTTGTTCGTGTAATTTGATAAAGTAATTTTTGGCTTCCTTATGCTGAACGAAGTTTCTGTTTTGTTGGTGGCTACATTTCATCACCTTATGGTACCGTAGTACCCAACGGACGAGACAAAAGCAGCAATCGCAACAAGACAACCAAACAATAAAGTTAACTACTATTAAAGCAAACTATTGAAGTTAACTACATGAGATTCCTCATTAATATCTTCTGCAGTACCATGTCTTCAACCACACCAGTTGCCAGCAGTAGTAGTAACAAGACGACTAACAAGGAGATTGATTTTCCTGGTGGGTTTTACTGTTTGAAGGAGATTCAAAGAAA
>Ga0100402_1003119_pt1 | contig 18230 bp, 17 predicted proteins | sample CryGeyme20150102_FD_80419 | JGI IMG/M metagenome (GOLD analysis project Ga0100402, IMG submission 80419) | Groundwater microbial communities from Crystal Geyser aquifers in Utah, USA - Crystal Geyser metaG 2015-0102 | ecosystem: Environmental > Aquatic > Deep subsurface > Groundwater | place...
CTCCTGCAATCTAAGCTCCTGATAATCTACACATATCTTTTTCTATTCAATAGGGGTAAATTTCGTGCTTCCGCATTTTGCCATCTTTTTGTTCCCATCACCATCATTATAAGCATTTTTAGGCTGTTAAGTACCTTTTCTCTTACTGAGGTTTTTGTAGAACATAGCAAACATACTATTGCTTTTTTACTTCTGAACTAAATTGCTACAAGGAGGTGGCCAATCAAATCGATGATAGGTCTGATAGTGCGTCTCTCTTCTAACAGTAGCTCCACATTCATTACATGAATACAGCTTGCTTTTTTATAGAGTTTTAGTTTGGTTAGCCTGAACTATAGTGCCTGTAACAATGACCCACCTGCCTACATCTTCTGAACAAAATGTGCCTAGCCGTCGATATAATCCGAGAGCGTAAGGAATGTGCGTGATGGATATTTGTAGATTGTAGTATTTGACTAAGCTAGCCGTATCTTGAACTGATATACACTTTTTGGCTTCGTTGACCAATAACCCATGTAGTTCTTGCAAGAAAGCAGAAGGATCATGTGTGAATTTTTTAACTTCCTTCTCGCTGCATGAGCTCAGGTATTAACACAGGCTAAGCATAATTCAGATGCTACTTGACCTTGAAAACAATGGGCTCATCGGAGATGCTATGAGTGATAAGGTGCGATAGACGAGCGAATTCGACACTATTTCCCTCCATTATAATAGTTGTAATATAGCAAATACTTTGTTAAACGATCATCCCTCATTCATACATCCCTCCAATCTTCGAGATGATCCCAGTTCATAATCGTTATCTTCAGGTGAATTGATGCTGTCATTCGACTCACTCGCGAATTCTAGCTCTTGACCGAACCCTTCTTCTTCCGAGTCTGAACTGTGAGCAACTTATCTTTCCTCCAGACCGAGTACATATCCTTGCATTTGTGATTATCCTTCTAACTGGTACCTGGGAAGTTTTGATCGACCTGTATAAAACCTATAACTGGCCAACCTCCGTGATCCCAAGTCGATGATTTAATCATAAAGACTACTCCATCCAATGTAATGCACTAGCAATGATGCGCATTCGCCAATGTGGACAATGTCTTTCACTACAGCAGGACACCAGATTCCTTCAGTATCTCTCACATCCACTAAATCTGAAGGGTAAACTGATCCAATTCTTAGATATCTTTTTTTGAGCCATTTTTCAAACATTTATAATCTGCTTAAGTAACTGTTTTATAGTTTAGGACTAGTTTTCCGAATGAAGCTGGATATATTCAGAAATACTTGACTACTACTGCCTATAATTCGATGCATCTGATGAAAGTCATCTTTTCTATGTTCCATCGGCACACTGGACAGACTAATTTACACTCATCAATACTGATCGATAAAATAAAAGCTTCATCTAGGCATTGCCAGCAGAAGCTATGGCCACAAGGAGTTGAGACCGGCCCTACCATGAAATCCATACAAATTGGACAGGTCAGCTCCATTCCGTAGTCCACTTTATTATCTCTCTTCCCCCAATAGATGCCCACCTCTTAATCAGGTCATAATTACTCTTAAGCTTTTGCAGGGCCTTTTCTTATCGATCTTTGCTTCCCATTTTTTGTCGAGCTCTTCGCAAACCTTAGTTACTGGCTGTATCTTTGCTGAGGTTTAGATTTGGGAACTGAAGAATATCGTATTATTTATCTGTCTAGGGTTCCGAAGAGGATAAGGATTCGACAAGCCTGAGTGGCGATATGAGTACCGGCGTGTATGCTGTTGAATCCACTCTAGTCCTCTCTGAAGCAGATTGTTTGAGGGTAACATAGTTAATAAGGCTATTAGTGTTTATCATCTATGTTATAATTGAAATGGAGAAACCTCATCGAATAAAAAAAATGCTGACTCTTAAAAAAATAGAAGACAACCTTCACCAACAATAAGCCAGGCAGCAGGATAAAAAATATAATCCTGGGCAAGTCGACATACCTAAGCATTCAGGCTCAAGTTTCAAATTGGTCAATTTTTTCGGAGATCTCAGAACAGAGGTGATGACACTCAAAGTCAATGCTAACCACTCCATGGTGGCTGCAGGTTGCTCCAATGGCGAAATCAAAGTATATGATGTCCTAGACGGTAATCTTCTGAAGATTGGCAATACTTCTAGGTTGAGTGGCTATCCTACAACCGGCCTTTCCTGGAAACCAATCCAAAATGACGATTTCGTGGCTTGCAACTGCGATGGCACTATCAAATGGTATAACTGTAATCAACAAAATGCCTATGGGCACTATTAGCGCAACTAAATATCATATCTATGCTGCGACTATCAAGCTAAGGAAGAATGGTGTGTCTTTGGCACTGATCACAACACTATTGAAATCTTTGACAACAAGACTATGAAAGTGAGGCAATCCTATCATACTGGCAGTGCTGAGTAGTTGAATATGGATCACCACGTCAGTCGAATATTTTCAGTCCGGTGTCTTAGAAATGATCCTTCTGTCTTCTTCAGTGGAGGATGGGATTCGACTGTTCAAATTTGGGATATTCGTGCTCCTGAAGGATCAGTTCGAAAAATTTGTGGGCCTTCTGTTTCAGGAGATAGTATCGATATCAAAGACAACACTATGCTTGTTGGAAACTATCAAAATAATGATATCGTTCAGCTTTATGACTTCGGAAAAGGATAGTTGATTTAAACTCTTGACATCGAATAACCTGCAAAATCAACGGCCTACTGCTTGGGAGCAACCTACGCTCATTCTTCGGACAAGGATCTCATCGGCATCGCCCTAAGCGGAACAAACACAGTCAAGGTACTGAAGGACAAAAAGGTAGCAGGAACCATTAAATTCCAAGCAGCGCCCTTTACTTTAGACTTTTATCAGTTTAACAGAAAAGATTATCTTATTGTGGGAGGGGCAGAAGGGACGATATATTGTTTTAAGCTAGATTTCAGCAAATGACGTGATTATGCGCCCTTATTATTTTATCAGATCAAATGTACCCACCCAAGAAAAACACTAATAAACCAAATATTCCTCAACAGTCTCAGCGTCCTTCTCCTTTCTACTCTTCAGCACAGCGTCAACCCAACATTCCTCCCTTCAGCAACACCCGCAGACCACTTTCTCCTCGTTACCGAGACATTTCGAATTCAAAAGATAGGTACAAACCTCCAATAGCCCCCAATAGAAACAATAGACCAGCAACTGGAGTGTTTGGGAGCAGTACAAATCCTGTTAACAATAAAAGTCTATCTGGACTGAGCAGATATCAAAAAAGTACAACCAGCACAGCCTTAAACAGTGGCTTGAAACGACTCAATTTTTATCAAAGGGCACCAGAAAATCAATTCAAAAAATACCTTGATGACAGTGACAATGTTTTTTGGGAAAATTCGACAACTGTCAGACATCTAAAAATATTGCGATTTGCCAAGTACAGCCTTCTTGCCCTTTTTTTTCTTCTGACCTTGACCTATTTTCTGATCGGAAGAATTAACGAGTATCCAAAAGAGCAGTGTCCTCACAATGCAGAGTGTGGGGTTTTTGTGAAATGCAAAAAAGGATATATATTAGAAAACAATAACTGTGTGATTGACCCCTCCATCAGAAATCAGGCATAAAGTATCTGCATAGCCGTAGTATAACAGCTAAAATAAGAGTATGGTAATCTAGATTGTGGACTCAGCAACAATTCCTCGACTATTATGAACCAAACCTAGCTTCAATTTCCAATCAAAAGGATTAGAGACGTTTTTGCCTAATTCAAAGTTGACGATTCGATTCTCAGAGAATAAATTTATGAGTATCTCAGCGATTCCTCTCATCAGTAGCAACGTGGGTACAAGCTCTTCACGAACATTATTCAACCCACCAAAAAGGTTTACTCTGTTAGTTGTAAAATGCAGATCTTCACCAGGAGCAGCCACTTCATTGGTTTCGTGGTCATTCTCATTGTTATAGCAATCTTAGGAGGATATTTTATAAGACAAATAATTTTCAAAAAACATGCTAAGATTGCATACCAATATTTAAGACTCAAAACCCTCAATGCCTAAGCAATTTTGATTGAGGAGCATAAGCCTACCTTGATAAAGATGGTAAAAAACTGGAACCAATAAATGTGGCAAGAGATAGATAGGCTCAGATGCGAGGAGAGGATGATAGTATTTTTTTACGAGCATGATCAACTATATTGGAGAGTGTTCAAATAATTATGATATGTATCAATTGGTGTATCACTTCTCCTTCTTCTTGAAATATTTTTCGTATTGGGCCAAGGTTTAGTTTCTAGCTTAGCTATGATCGATCATGGGACGAGGATATTTTGCACCATTTTTTATGTATTTTTAACAAGTCTGATGCCATTTGTGAATGTCTTCGTTGGGAACAAATTGGAGCTCTGGAACCCATCTCTTAATGTATATACATTCAGGGTCGTAGTTAGCTTGCTGGCTCCAGGGATTGAAAATTCTAAAGTATGGGGAAGCATCAGTCCCATTTCCCACAGTCCACTGCCATCCTCCAGAGTTCTGCATGGGGCTATAATCAACTAATTTTCTGGCAAAATATTTTTCTCCCTCGTGCCAGTCCAAGAAAAGATCCTTGGCGAGAAATGAGGCAACAATCATTCTACATCTATTGTGCATGTAGCCAGTTGTATTGAGTTCTCTCATGGCTGCATCAATGATTGGGAATCCTGTTTATCCTTTTTTCCAAGCCTTTAGATGATCTTAGTTGTATTTCCACTGCACCTGATCGAATTTTTGCTGGAAGGAGTAGTTAGGTTGAGGCTGTTGAAGAACTTTTGGAAAATAGTGTGTGATGTTGACATAGAAATCTCTCCAATGGAGCTCATTAATGATGTTGTTCTCAGGGCCAAGTTCCTTCAAAGCAGCTTCATAAGTCTATCTAATAGAGATGGGTGTAAAGTGAAGATAAGCTCCCAAGCGAGTGCTAGGAATTGAAGGGTTGTTTCTATCCTTGTTGTAGTTTTTGAAGTTTTTGAGGTTTCCCAATATTTATAGTCCATTTTGGCGCCCGCCCCTCACCACTATATCATCGTTTCCTTCAAAAAATTAATACATGTCTTTGTTGATTTTTCTTCCAGGAAGATTTTAAAGATCGTTGACAAGTTAAAAATTGTCTTCTTTGAACTCAAAAGGGTCGGGTTTGTCCACTTTAAGATTACTAAGGCAATAATTTTTAAAAGGAGTGAAGACAAGGTATGGTTTTCCACTGTTAGGAGATAGAGTTTTCCCCTCAAGTATAGGATATAAAACATAGTCCTCATATGATTTTACCTCGATGTTTTATGATTATCCCCACTTCTCGATCTCCGTATCCCTTTTCTTAGCAAACGGCGTGTAGTCGTAGTTGTAGTAGATGGAACATATTTTTTGTCTCTTATGAATGGTCTTGAGGACTTACAGGTTCTCACCATGGAACATGTAAAACTTTCCCTTGAGTTTTTATATGTCCTTGGAAAGTTATTAGAGGCATTAGATCATGAACTGGGCACTGTTGTTACTGAAATACTAGTTTTTCTTGGGGTTGATCTGAGGGTCGTGGAAGATGAAAATAGGGGTGACTTTCTTATATTTCTTCACCTGTCTGATGAGAGCAGTATTATCGATGAGGCGAAGATCACGGTGGAAGAGGAATATATTCATTTGATTATAAGTTCAAACAATTATCACTATGTTTATAGTTAAGGATCAGAAAATTTAAAAAAGAGAGCACAAGCAATAAACCTCCATGATCATGTTTGATTTTATAATAGATGCAAAATTAATAAGTTCATCTAGTTGATTTTTCCGTCTCTCTCCTTCAAAATTCAACTGCCTTCAAATAGTTGTCCCTGACCTTTCAATAAAACAACCTTCTTTTCAAAAACAACAACAGCTAGATCTGCATCCCTGCCAAAAATATTGCCACCATAGCCAAGAACCAACACTCCCTGATCCTCCTTCTTCATGACCCTCAAAGAAAACAAGTTTAGGAAGTTTGGGAAAATGAATAGGAAGAATAAGAAGATATTATCAAACCAAACCACCTCGATCAGCTTTTGTTTGAAATGCTAAGCAATGTCCATAAAGGAACTCCATTCAACAATGCACTCAAAGGTGAATTCCAATGCTAGATCAAATTTCCTTCTCTTTAAAGCCTCAGCAAAGCTAAAGAAGCTATTGAAGAGCTCCTAAGAAGGATATAAGAGGATCTCCAGGCTTCTAATGTGCAAATGGAGCTGTAGGAGTAGGAGTGTGAGGATCTGGTTTAATAGTGATTATTGCAGAGATATAAATACACATAAAACTCATATTTTATGACGACTGCCATACGTAGTGCTGAGAGAAACATCGGTAGTATACTAACTCTTCCGGGATTTCGCCCTCTCAGCAGAACTAGGAGAGTAGTCGTATGTTTCGAACATTTCTGGGTTATTATATTAATACGTTGAATATCAGGCCGCTTGAGGAGAAGAATGTTTTATCTCCAAACATCGTCAGGCTCAGTGATTTCTTGAAGGCCAGAACTGAATGATATTTCTAGAGGAATTATGGGGCTGTTGAGCCTTCTCTCCAAAAAGGCAACTCTTTGATCGTATTTGAGAGAAAGCCAAGGGTGCATCAGAATCTCACTGATGCCATTATATCCTAATCTCTTGCGAGCAGTCCTTTGTAACATCTTACTCAAACTATAATTACTTTGTTTACAAAGTCCACACCTTATTTTGATATTCTGGACATGTAGCTGGCTGGAATTTTGGCTTCCCGACCCAACATTTACTATCTGATGGTTTTTCGATCCCTGCCATTGTATGGCCTTTTCCCAACAAACAGCTCATAGGCAATGACTCCGACAGCATAAAAGTCTGCACAAAAAGAGTGATTTTGCCTAAGCAATACTTAAGGAGCCATATAGCCTGGAGTTCCACTTGTTTCATGACTGTTTTATGGCTTCCAATATCTGGCAATGCCTAGATCCGTAATTCTAGCATACCCTGATCGATCGAGGATTATATTTTAAGGTTTGATATCTCGATGAATGATGTTGCGCTGATGGAGATGGTTGAGTCCTTCAATGAGACACCTAACCAGGAACTCTTTTGATAATAGTAAAAATACTTATTTGCTCTTCGCTAAATGCATAATTTCTGTTGATGTAGTACCTCAAATCTCCACTATCGAGATAGTCCATCAGTAAATATAAGTTTTCCCGATCCTGAAAGGCACATTTCATGTTGACTATGAACTCACAATTTCCTTATGTCAGCAAATGTGACAATATTTATCTTTAGTTGATGACTGACTGCACGCTCTTTTTTGTTATCACTCTCGCTTTGTCGATGACTTTTAGGGCATATATGTCCTTTGTCTTCTTTTAAGTGACCTTCCAGACGCGTCCGAACCCTCCCTTGCCAATGATTCTGGTGAAGGAGTACATTCCTTTGTTGTCTGAATAGCAAAGCTTGTACATTAGGGAACTGGGTCTTCTTTAGTCGTCTTGCAGCTGCTGCTTCCCATCGTTTTATTATCTATTTAATAATATTTCCCAACACAATAAACCAGCCTCCTTCCCTTTGATACATCTCTCTTGATTCATCATTAGGAACTTTTGATTTATCCAGGGCAAAGTTGGAAGTATTAATACGGAATATATTTTGAAAAGTGTAGTTTATAGAATTCATAGAAATTACAATCAGAAATGAGCCAAAGCAGTATCAGTTCTTACGGACTCGTTGATTTGTCAACGGTAATCCAAACTAGCAATGAAAAATTGATCCACAAAATCCTGGAGCTTGAGGGCATGCTCTATGAGACTAACATCTAAAATCAGCATCTGAGACAGTAACACCATCGGCTGGAAGATTAATATTATTGCAAGAAAAAAATGGCTGTCAGGTTACAGAATCCTAACATCGTGAAGCCTAAACTCCGAAGAAATAATTCCCAAGAACTGTTTGGGTGCTTCGCAAAATCTCAGAGCTACACCCCAAAGCATGCCCAAACACCTTCCACATGTCACACAGTTCAGCCTATTACAGGTCTCGAGGAAAGTTTTCATAAATTGAACCTCAAAGAGACGAACTAATCCAGCTTCTCTTCCCAAAGCTCAAGCAGGCTTACTAGTTCCAGGACAACAGGCATTAGAAAAAATACGGGAGTTTCAAGAGTGTCGGAAAATCACTAAACAACAACTTTCCCGTTTCGAAGCATTGAATAGATCTGGAATGGAAAAGGTTAATCTTTCTTAAAGAAAAAGGCTCCTCTAAGTCATATGAAGAGAAAATCTTATCTAACATGATCTTTATGTTTATCACGTCTGAATATCATCCATCATGCTCTTTTGCAACGGGGGCGGAAAGACACGTTAGTATTTGTAAACATCATTTATGTTTAATCGACAGGTGTAAATTTTCTTTTTTTAGGCTATTTTTTGACCACAGCAGTCGGAGCAGCCTCAACAACTTTATCCAACTTTACATCTTTGATTATTTCCTCTATATTTTAATGAATCTCTGCTATAGGCTCTTCCTGGATGACTTCATTTGGTTCACTAATAAACTCTTTGACAAATTCTTCGTTTTTGACGTATAGAAAATGAGTCGATAAAGTTCCATAAATTTCAAATAATTTCTAAAAAAGTTGTTTGCATTTGAGTTTAGCATTGAGCAAATACTTCCATTATCGATTTTCTTTTGGTTACTTTCTGATTTTTCCTATCACCTGATTGATCTTTTGAATGATTCCCGTCTCGAGTTATTGAGCCTATTTTCTCATAGAAAGGTAACGCTTTAAAGCTGCATCAAGCTCAACTGAAGGCTACAGCACAACTTTTTTTGCATAGAAATAATCTTCGACTTCCTAATTATAAATGTATTTCTAGAGTCTGTCACACCCGACAGTCAGAATGTTAGCATACTCAAACTACAGAATGTTGTGAGCTTGCATCAGGTTAAAATGGCTAGACACAATCTTTTATATTTAGAGCCAAAGTTCCTCTTCTTCTTTTACGATCCATTGGCCTATAGTACTTATCCATTCTTTCGATTATTTGTGTGTTCGAATGATTTATCCTTATACTTTGGCTTTTTCTTAATATAGGGATTCTAAGTTCAGTACACAGCTTTTCGGTTTTAACCTGAGGTTTTGAAGATATGTAGTGAATTTGAGAGATGTCAGACAATCGTTAGCATTCATTTTATTGCTGAACACACTGAAGCAATAAACTGCTGAGACTTCTTTGATTAAGGCTTATTTTAGATAAAGACTGAAATCATCATCAGAAGCCCCAGTTTCAGTTGCAATGATTTTATCAAGAGTCTCAGCTTGCATATAGTTGAACAAGTTGATAAACCAAGAAGTGTGTTTCTTGGAGGCTTTAGTTGTATAAGGGTGGCTCAGTTTGATAATATTGAGCTTACTCAACTTATACTCGGTAACATTTCCATGTTTATCGTACCCATTGTCGATTTCGATCTTTATCTACATGTTGGTAGTTGTACTGTAAATGTAAGGTTCTATGTTTATTATCCGTTTTATCTGCTCAGCTACAAGCTTTTCATGAAGATGCGGATAATTTTAAGGGCACTCTTCATATTCTGAATCATGATTTCAGGTATTCCCACCAGTTTAGCTCCCTCTAAAAGATCATTTGCCAGCCAATTATGCAACTCACTTTTGGCACTGGTTCCACCCAGTAGGTCATTGATCTTCCCATCTCTATGCTCCCAGCAACTGAGCTTGATAGTGACTCGGTCATCGAGTTATCTTTCGTAGCAAGTGTCAAAAAGAGCGGCTAAAAACTGTAGGAGGAAACCTTGATTTTGAGACTATCCAATCAATCTACATGACTCCATTAGTACATCTTTTATTTTTTTTATTCATCGTTTCCAAGGATCAGAACTGTACTGTCTTTTCCTTTAAGAAGATCATCAACACAAGCATCGATTATTGGATTATGATTATGGCGCTGCTTTATGATAAAAGTACAAGTTTTTCAGTGAGGAAAGATACAGCCTCAAAAGTAAAATCTTTATGTTTTCGACCAGGATCATCAGCAATTCCTTTGTATGTGATTTTTTTCTCAGAAGCATCAAGAAAGCTCAGTATTTTGAGAGTTTCTGGCTATTCGAATAATGCGTAAGCTTTGCACTGCTTTTCCTCGACATGTTGAGTTTCTTTTTCCATTTCTACGATAATAATACTTAATTATAAAATGAACACCGAAACTGCTGGAGCTCACATTTCTTTGAGACACTCTTCCCTTTGGAGAAAACCTCTTGTCTATGAAAAATATCAAAAAGCTCTGCCTCAGTGCCACCTTCAGATGAATGAAAGTAAAATATATTTGATTCAGTGGGAACTAAAGGCTGCTCATGGACAACCAGAAACAACTCAGTTAAACTAAGTTCGACTCTTCAGCAGAAAAACACTAGACCAAAATTTGCTACTTTTAAGTCCGAGAGATAAGATAAACAATCGCAGGCAAATCTACCAGCAAGCCAAGAGGTTCAAACAAAAAGTTATCGATTAGCAGAATCAATGATTCGATAAAAAGAAGAGAACGTCACTCAAGCAAGGTCCAACTATTTGACATTGGCAACCTATCCAGCTGTGGGAAATTGTCCTTTTATGATGAACTATCATAGCCGTCTGGTAAATCCTGGCTATGTTCGCAACGTGAAGGGTAAGCACTTTGTTCGTTGATTGATGGCCATAAAAATATAAATTATCATCCTAGATTGATCTTGAATCCTTTTGGATCCTTTTTGCTTGTTGATATGTTGATCACTGGTCGGTATTGAGTGTTCTCTCCAAGGTTCAAGTATATATTGTTGCTGATGTTATTATTTATGATACTTGAACCCTACTCTTGAGAGCTCTTTTTGGAAAAATCTTTTGGCTTTGGCTTGGCTACGCCTATTTATTCAAAAAAATTGGGTGGAGTACAATCAGTTGTAAAATTGGTTTTCTTCTCCAATTTTTTTGAAGAGTTAGTTTACAAGTTAAGATCAGACATCCCAGTTTCATTAGTGTATGGCTCAGATTTATGTATTGTTTAATCAGATTTTTTTATAAATGAGTTTGACTTTAAAAACTGCTATAATTTTTAACGTACTTACTCATACTATTGTTCGTGATTATTCGCATAAATCTCTTTGTCACTTTATCCCTCACTCTGTTCTTACAGGTCTGAAATATTTGTTTTTTTCTTCGAGCTAAAATTATTTCGAAAAGGAGGAGAAGTTTACTCATAATATGACTATCCTTTGTTTTCTTAGCTATGATTTGATAAATTTGACTCCATTTCACTATCTTCATCCTTGTCCATCATAGAGCTGCTCACTTCACTTTTCTTCCTCCTTTCTGACTCACTTTTGAAATCAGATATGTCAACTGATTAGCTCTTTAATTCACAAGTCTCAAATTATTGTATGGAATTAACTTGGTGCTCTTTGAGCTTTTATTCAGTATCTCTTTTGATATTTTGAGCTTCTTTTTCATTAGTTATCCCTGTTTATTAGAATTCGTCATTGAACATCTCGACAAAAATGATCTTTTCCTTCTTCAAAATGATGGAATAGACCTTGCACCAAGTGTTAATTTCGTAGAGGTTGTCACGACACATCAAGCCATCAATCGCAAAAGCATCGCAAAGAGTCGTGCATACTGTATGATCATTTACCTATTCTTAATAGTTTTTAGCAGACTGGATCTCATAATTTGAGTACAGGATGTTTCTCATCACAATTTCCAGGATAATACCCACAACTCTGTGTCTATTCAGATGGTATTGAACTGATTTCAATTTTTTCTTGTACTCTTTGGGAAGCTCTTCAGGTAGCAATTATTTTAGAAATTAAGAAAGCAATTTTTTCAAGTGAAGAGATTCCATTGGTTGCTTATTGAACCAGAGCTGCTTATCGTTAAGAAGAGGGGTATTTTGTATAATTGTCAAATCTGTGCTCTTTGAAAAGGAATAAATCCTAAGCTTATGTAAGGCATAGTTTTAGTATTGAGGACCATTTAGAAAGACTGCCCCTCGTCCGTTGAATGAAACTCTCCTGTCTCTGCTGAAACCTTAGTCTTCTGAACTCAGTCTATCTGCCTCTTGCTGCAGACGTGTACTTTAGAGTTGTTTGAGATGCTCCTTACGAATATGACATAGCAAGAGATAGTTAAAAGCCCGGATGTTGGCATTAGGACCTGCCCCAATGATATTGGTCAAAGTGTTATTATGAAAGATATCTTTGAGCGAAGGAAATGGTTCTTTCGGTTTTTAACTGGCTTGATCAAGCCCTTCTATTTGCATAAGTTTTTAGAACTAGTGTTCGATCTCTAAATTTTAGACAGTGTTTTCCTCAAAGCTTCTCACCTTTCGCATGATTAAATTTATGTGATAGAATCATTATAATCATTTTGAATTAGTTGCTTTCCATTTCCATGAAATACACCGAATCCAACTAGCACCCTACTGCTCCCTTCAGGGAAATCATAAATCTCCAGCTAGAGAAAGTCTATCAATAAACAGAATCGACTCTGGCCAAAGAGATTCCCCTTACCAAAACATTGAGCTCTTATGACATTGATAGGAAGGAAGTGGCCACTGAGGAAGGGAAGTCATCTGAGTTAGAAGGGTAGAAAACAATGAAAATTCAGCCCAATTCTCGCAAAGCCTAGTTCCTCTCAACTAAAACCATTAACGAAAATGGTCAATCTGTTTAACCTTAAAATTGTTAGGATCTAGATTTTTAGCTTTTTAGCAACATGAGTGTAGGCGAAACCGCTCACATTCTCCGCCTGGAGAAGAACTTCAAATCCATCACTCAGCCATTTCTCAATTTGTGCAAATCACTGTAAGAGACTAATTATTCAGAAAGCTAGTTATGTGTCAGCACACTGATAGTTTCATAACAGTGAAGAAAGGAAATCACAATAATTGCAGATGCGTTTTCAAGATATGGGGAGCTTCAGAGCCAGATACGACTGTGTACCAGTTGAGAAGATATGGGAGAGGCAAATAGGCAAAACTGATTATGGTTGAGGGAGATGAGATGGCCTTTCATAACTTTTATCTAGCTCTGCTGAGGACACTTGAAGTCAAAAAATTAGTCAAGTATGAATTAAAATATATAGAGTTTCTCCAGGAGCAAGAGTTCAACTTTTATTCGATGAGGAAAGCGCTGAAACATACGAGTGTACAAAAATATGCAGCAAAATGCACAAAATGCTCAGCAAAGGAAAAAAAATTGATAACGATGCTGTGAATGATCTGGTGTCTAGATTGAAAAACTAGTCCAGCCGTCTCAAAAATCTTGTTTACAAACGGGAAGACCTCCTAGATTTGAACACTCTTGAGCAACAGATGGAAGCTTTATGCTATCAAACATCAGATATAATCAGTCTGTTTGGAAAAATCTACCAAGGGGAATACCAAGTCTACAGGTAAAAAAGATAAAGGCTACTTAAACGATTTCCTATCAGTGATTTATTCAGACAACTCTAGATCTCTGAGCACTACAATCAGTTCAGAAGACTGCGTTCTTTAAAATAAATCGAGGATGAGGAGAAAATACCCTACATGTCTGCTACTAGGGAGCTGAAAAAGCTAGCAACCGTGACTTCAGCTAGTGCAGCTTATGAGCTTATTCTTATATTCAGGCAGCAGATAAGAATCGCATACAACTGCTATTTCAAAAATTGTCTCCGGTTGGGTGACATGGACGACTATCTTCCCGTCACGATATTCTGTGTCTTGGCAGTCGACAGTGAAGAAAATATATTGGGTTTGATTAAGTTGCTCATGTCATAACTTAAAGATTCGGATGACAATGAGTGGGAGAAAAAGACTCTAACTGATCTTGAGGCTGCTTTTGAGTATATTTTGCAACAATGGAAGATTCCTAAGTGATATTTTGTAGATATATAAATATATACTTATTCAAAATGTCTACACTGAGAAATCCTCTCACATAACTAATTCTTCCTCCTCTTCTTGGTTGCCTTGTGAAAATATGAAAAAACAACTGCTTGTTGAAACTGCTAATTGTCCCGTTGATTCGTTGAAGTCGTGGCCGAAAACCCGAGAGTTGCAGCTAAAGGGATTATTTCTCTTTCCATCTCCGACCTTCCTCGTCTTGGTTTATTGTCCAAAATCGAGCTCGTAGTGAACATTGTCACCGTTATTGGGATCCATTATATGAAAGGAGTTTCCATAGTTCCCAGTTACAACATTGTTGTTGGCTTCAGTTATTCTAAACCGATCCTCTAGCACTTCGGCTTAGAAAAGCTCAGGAAGATGTTGTTTGATTTCTTCATCGATATAGATGGTATGTAGAGGTTAGCGGTTATAGCACATATCCCATACCTTTACTGAAATCAGGTCCCTAGTGACTATTTTCTTCGAGTCTGACAAAAAATTAACAGAGGTATACTGTTTTATTATTTCGCTGATAAAGCTGTTCTATTGAACCGATGAAACAAAATGAAGAGAATTGGGATGGATGATTGATTCTCGACTATCCAAGACGTTAAGACTACCGTGATTTGTTCCAACAGCGAAAAGTGATTCATTGGTTGGATGAACTTGAGCGCATGTGATTTTATTGGACTTAGGGTGTTGAGAATTTTCATTTATTTTATGGATAACATAAGGCGTAGCATTTTTTTGAAGACTCCATAATAGCATCGACTGCTCTTCTGCCGTGAAAAGATACTACTCGTTGTTGGTTAACCCAAAGGAGCAGATTGGACTGTATGAGGTGTTGCTAAATGACCTTTGAAGATTAACACGAACAGTAGTTTCCTCCTCACTTGGAGGGCACACTAAATCTTAAGACCAGTTCTCCAGCCACTGATGATGCTCTTTTTCATAAAGTTTCCAGAGCTTTACTGTATGAGTATTGCCTGTCAGGAGCTTCATGTACTTTCCTTGGGGACGAAGCCAATGAATATCCAGGATCTCTTCGCTGATGTTGAGGTTTTTCAGTGTGTCAAAGTTGGGATGGTGAGCTTCGAATTCATAGTAGTAGTCATACTACTGGCAACTTTATATTTTTTCGGGAGAGTGGAAGATAATGAGACGTCCTGCCCGATCTCCAAGTGCCAGGAAGGCACCTGTGGGGTCAAACTTGACAGTGGTGATGTTGTCTTCTTCCAGTAGTTTTTAGCTCTTGCTTTTGTATCCAAAAAGTTGTGAGCAACTATACTTTGCAATACCTTAACTCTCTTCGCACATCTTAGTATAATACTAATTTTTAGAAGAAGCGTTTTTTAGATTAAGTTCGGCCAGTAACAAGAAATCGATACAATTTGCTTCCAAAAATCCAGGATTGAACTGATATTTCTAAAATTTGAATTAAATTTTGGAGAAAGTTCTTATTTTGACAGGAGTTTTTTTGGACATTTTCACATATGAAAGGAAATTATTCCCTCCAAATATTAAATAATCGCAAAAAACATGGACTTTTAGCCCATCCTGTCTTGAGTTGGTCTTCTGATCGGAATGATTTTACTTACTAATAAAATAGGAAAAATAGTTATTTATCAACAGTAAGATATGCTACTTAGATATTCTTCTATGATGGAAATTCAACAACAAAGCATTCTCTCAACTTTAGAGAATCTTTTATTTATGAATACAACAACCATCATCAGCTCAATGCACTATCAATTAGAATCCCGTTATTCTTTCTCTTCAACTTCTACGGCCTTCACCTTTTCATCATTGTGAAGATAGTCTCCATAAAAAGTGTGATACTCATCGATAATCTCAATCCTTGGAAGATTTTCTATCTTCAGAAGGAACCCTTCAACCATGGTTTTGACTTCCCATTTGCTGTTGTTTTTAAACCTTATCTCAGGAATAAAACTCACTCCTTTGTAAATTGAAGCCAACTATTATCTGAGCTCCAGCAATTCATTGGATGTTCGAGTCAGATACAGGTCCTTTCTTCTGAACCTAAAGCTAAACTTTTCGTTAACTGAACCTCTTTTGAGGCGCTCGACTCTGACTACTTCAATGAGTCCACCTTTGTCATCATATTAATCAAGAATTTGACTTTGCCTTTCTACCGCTTGAAAGATTAGCTGACCTCCATCAGTAAGTATGACCTCCTGTTTGATTATATCATACTTGATAAAGGTGAACAAGCTCGTACAGTAGTATTTTTTGCTGTTAAGGACTAGTTATAAATACCTACGACAATTTTAATTGATTTTTTGTTTGTTTTTGGTTGTTAGGCCTCCAACCAAGCTATAAAACTGAGGAACTGAACAGTTGCACTCTTCTTCAATGCGTTGATTTAAAATTCCTAAGCCTATAGGAGTTTTTTTCAAATCCCAAGAGAGTCGTTTGCTTTTGTCAATTAAACATGAGAGGCCAAACATTATGCTTCTTTCTTCACCAATCACACTCTCAGTTGTAACAAAGAATTTGACCTCATAGTCAAGTAATTTCATGATTTTTTCGTGATCAGAAGGCTCATATATTTTGACTTCTGGATCAAAATAACCTGAAAACTCAGTTTATCTGACCTATCGAACTGAGGAAATGTTTTTCCGATTGTGGCGAATCATAATGTAGTGCCTACTGCAGAAAGAAGAGTATGAGTTTTAGAAATAAGCGATGAAAGGAGCTGACTTCTATGAATCAACATTCAAAAACACTAACAATTCTTTTGTAATAAAGATCGGAGTTTTCAGAATTTGTTCAAACCAGGTTTATAGATTTTCTGACATATTGCCTTCGACTTATCCTCCTAAGAGGCCAATCGGTCGAGGAAGAACATGTCTGGGGAAGTTCTAAGCTGTGAAAATATCTGCTAGTTTAGCATGCAGAGCTTGGAATTACTCAATGGTTCTCAGAGCCTAAAAGCGACTGTTTCCTACCTGACTCAATATAAAGTAACAACTCTTCATCTTGTCTCCCTCCCGTAGATATCTTACCTTTTTGTCCACAAAGACATTTCTTCGAGGAAGTTCATTGAGAAGATTAATTTAACTTTTTATGCTCTGAGCTGATCTTTTCAAAACATGCCCGATGGCTACTAAATCTTGGTTGTCAATATCAGGACGAGTTGCATTTCCATCCTCAACAAGGTTTTCATTGAGCATATCCTCGACACCCAACCAATATCTAATGCGGTCATTAAGTTAGAGGAACTAGAAAAATATCTTGACAAAGCTGGGAATATCCTCACTGGTTGACATTTGCAAGGTGTCAGTGTCTTCAGCCCTGTAGATTCCAAAAATTGCCAGAATGAGGTTCGCTGAATGAAGAAACTTTTACTCATGATCAGAAGAATGTTCACAATCAGGTTTAGAGGAAGGAAGTAGTCTTCGAACATTTTGTAAACTGAAAAAGTCCCTGCGAGAATCCAAAAAAGTCGATGAATCCATATGGACTGGGCCATATTTCTTTGCTGCTCTCTCCGAAGCACCAGAGCCGAAAGATACCAGGCCATGCTTCCGAAGATATAAAGAAAGCCTTGATAGTCAAAGGAGTACTATACCAAATATACCCAGCCGAATAGAACATGTTGGGGGTGCAGATAAAACTCAGGAAGACCATGCTGAGATAGAGGTAGCAATTGAACAGACTTAGCTTTGCTTTTATCACAAAACTTGCTGGAAGGATCTACATATAATTTCATTTACTCGGTATGTTAATGCCTAGCTGTTTCGCTGTCTTTACTCCTCCGATTCACAATACTTGAGCAATTTTTCTCCGGGTATGTGGCTGACATAATAAGTGGGCTCTGTCTCAAGTACTTTAAAGTAGCGGAAGAGCAATGCTACCACGCCGTAGTAGCAAGGCAGAAGGTAAAATAAAAATTAAGTCTCGAGGAAGTTGTTCTATTCGCCTTCAGGGTCGATGGGAGGAGGGTCCATTTTGATTATAATATGAAGTGGATTACACTTAAACCTAATAATCTACCTGTAGTAGCCCTCGAAATAGACAGAGCCATATAAGTCTTCAACAGTACATTTTATCCGAAGTAGGTCTGCTCAGTCAGGTCGAAGTAATGGGGCAACCTAATGATGTACACTAACTAGATACTCTCAGGCATTAATTTGAAATTAGAATGAGTCAGTTGGATTCCTACTACAGATAGCATAGCACAGATGATAATATTTCAATCTTCCACATGCTAAAACTCAAACTCAATAAGGTTATCTTTCTCTACGACAGATTTGAAAGAGCAGATCAAAAACATAAAAACTCTTATCA
>Ga0100402_1003122_pt1 | contig 18228 bp, 12 predicted proteins | sample CryGeyme20150102_FD_80419 | JGI IMG/M metagenome (GOLD analysis project Ga0100402, IMG submission 80419) | Groundwater microbial communities from Crystal Geyser aquifers in Utah, USA - Crystal Geyser metaG 2015-0102 | ecosystem: Environmental > Aquatic > Deep subsurface > Groundwater | place...
GACTTTAATCTGAAAGTTAGTGACTGCCTGGATTAAATATTTTCGATCAAATCATCAGGTTATGGGTTTATACCAAATATTTATTCTAAAGATAAAGTCGGGAAAAGTTAGTGGATGCTCTTAGAGATAGAGCTCGCCCATCTTTCTAATAAAGCTACTACTAGTAGAGCTGGCAACTACTAGCTAGGTAGCAGTAGTGGTGGTCACTCCTGCATACCAGGTAGGGCACTCATCAGTATTTTTTTTAATCTAAATTAGATAGTGCCCGACGCACTGCTGGCTGATTGTGGGTCTGCTCTGAATTCGTACGTTGGCAATTCTTTTTCGAACTTACATCTATTAGGCTATCCTTACTCCTTATATATGATTATATTATTTTTTGACATGAGTGCGACTGTACGCATAAATAGCTTTTGAAAATTATAAAATTTGGAGCACTCTACTAGGAGATTGTCGGACATGCGTGGTTGAGGAGTTGGAGACGTCCCAGACACTTTGAACGGACCGGCGCAGCGCCGTGGAGAAAGAATTGAATTACGTCCAAACGAGTGCATGGATAAACTATATCCAGAAGGTGCAATAGGAGCAGCGTCAAGGATGTCTCGCAAAGCGAAATATAGACACCATCAACGGGACTCTCGTCTTCGATTTCGTGCAACGGCAAAGGTTTGAATACGATGAGCGAAAAAGTATATCTGAACTTGTATGCAACAACAACTCGGCGATTTGAAGGATCGTTGCGTTCGTGGCTTGAGCAATGGTGGAATCAAAAACTTGGACGTAAAACCCAAAAGGAACTACGAGAAGTGGATACTCAGCATTGTAAATGTGCCCATTACTCGGTCGACCTTTGTCATTATCATTGTTTCCGATGATCATGTAAACGACAACTCCAATGATAAATTGGGAGAGGAAGCGACGCGAGAACGTCACTTCCATGGAAGTGATTCGCCCGAGGACCGCACGAAACGTTGGAAAGAAGAACATGGTGGTCTTGAATCAAATAATGCGTTTCATTAAATCGTGCAACGATATGAAACGATTTGTAAGTGGGAGCATGGGGTATCGGGTGTGGGTTGGAGGTTCCAAGTCGCGCTGATGGCTGTTGCGAAGGAAGAAAGCAACGGTTTTTAGTTGATTTCATGACGCTACTATTAGTCTTAATGAGAATTTAACACTATTGCTAATGCCCTGTGTAGCCCTTATCCTTAATGGATTGAAAAATAATAATGACCAAGATCGGTCACAAGATCTTTTGAATATGCCTTTCTTGCTCTTCTCACAAGAACTAGCTTGGGTCTACTGTCTACTTCTAACTGCAGTCCCAATCAGTAGCAGTTGTTGAGTATTCCAGCAGCTAGAATACAAGTGCCTTCTTTTGCACAATAAGCCAACCCTTTTCAAGTTGATTAAATCGATTTAATACCACAAGCAACAAAGATGGCTACCAAAGATGAAATGGTCGAACGGATGATTCCCTCGGATTATCGCATGATTTCGGGTTGTGATGATGCCCAAACCAGTGCCGATGTCAGTAACACGGCTTCCTTTCAGCTTCCCGATCCTGCGGGACGTTCGGGAGGAGCATGCACGTCGGCTTTGTTGCAGATCTTGTACGGCGATCACAAGGACACTGCCAAGGATATGACTTTTGAACAAGTCTTGTTCAAAATGCGCGAGAATTTGAAAGCAGGAGGACACACGCAGATTCCGCAACTGACCGGATCTCGTCCCGTAGAGTTCAAGGCACCCTTTCATATCGCTCCTCCCGGATGCAAAGGAGAACGTCGGGCCTTGCTTATTGGTATCAACTACGAAGGACAGAAGGGAGCCTTGTCGGGATGTCACAATGATGCCTTGAATGTACGTAATATTGGTGTATTAGTGTTGTGTCTTTTCCAACCATCGATATTATTCACGTGGAAAAGATTATTGCAATGTTCTTTCTTTCATTCATTTATTCCGTAATGTTGTCTATCTGGCAGTTCTAATATTACGGACTCGGCTGCTTCCATCTCACAAGTCAACTCTTCTTTCTACCTCCCTACTAGATGAAAGAATATTTGATGAACGTTCACGGATTCAAGGAGGAAAACATTTGTCTCATGCTCGATGACGGTAAGAACTACCTTCCCACCAAAGCCAATATCCTTTGGGCCATTCAGTCGTTGGTTCGCAATTCTCGCAGTGGTGATGTCGTCTTTACCCACTTTTCGGGACACGGTGGACGCGTCAAGGATGCCAACGGCGATGAAAGCGATGGCTACGATGAGTGTCTTGTTCCCGTTAACTACCAACAGGCTGGATTCATCGCGGATGATGACTTGTACACGGCCTTGGTCGGACCCATGGCACGCGGTGTGACGGTGACCAGTTTGATGGATTGTTGTCATTCGGGAACCGTCCTCGATCTGCCCTACCAATTCAAGGCGGACGGATCCAATACCAGTGGAGTCATGACGATGCCCCCATCGTACAGCCTGGAACACTTGCAAAAGTTGGTCAATCATTTCACTGAAAGTATGAAGAATAAGCGTTCAGCCATTATGAAGAAGGAATTCAAAGAATTTGCCGACGCCATGCTGTTGCCTGGGGAGGGTTGTAATGGTGATGATGTCGTCCAATTGTTCAAGAATGGATTCCAATCCAAGTACAAGGCTCAAGGTTTGTATTTGACCTACAACGAATGCGCTGAATTGTTGGGCGATTGGAACAATGAATTTCCCAAGGCCACCGTGACTCCCAAGGGATGGTTCATGGGTTTCCATATCAATCCTTCCAAGATTCGACCTAGCTTCCGCTCGTACGGAAACTAAAAATTTGGTGACCTTCGGATGTAATTCAATCCATTAGGATCAATACGTTCATGTGTGATTCAGTAGATTATGCGAAAGAAAAGAAGAAGAAAAGAACGATTGGTTGTGATTCAGTAGTAGATTGGAATTGATTGGTTCAACACCGAGGAAAACCAACCAGACATTATCGTTCGAAGCATTCCAAAATACAGAACGATTATTACATTACTTTTTTAGAAGACGAAGAAAATCCCGATTGCGCCTGTCAACAGTATTATTTTTATGCATCTATAACAAGAGTTGTTCCTCCGTATTTTAACGATATAATCAGCTTGGTTCGTATTTATTAGAGTAAAGTAGGATACCTGGTACCTTGGATGTTGGCCGCACAACCTAGCAAATTTGTCTGGAGCATGTGTGGGAGCAAAGATTAATCACAACAGAGCTGAACAAAAAATAATCCTCAACAGCCACATCAAAAGTCTCTACAATATGCGTTAACCATGTTTTGCCATGTTGAGGTCATAGGTCATCTCAGGTCATCACCACTTCTTGCACTAGCTAGCTAGACTATCTCAGTGAGAATCAGATGCAAGAAAACCACCAACCATAATAATTATTTAGTGGCATCATTCATTAGTAAGCGAACACACACTATTTGTGTACTCGTACTGGTCCCTCCTTCCTTCTACCACTATGAATTGGTTTAAACATATTCAACTGTTGCCAAGTCACACACACGACAAGACTACTCATCATCATCAACATCAAGAAGAAGAAGAAGAAAAATCAGCAGCACCAGCACCGGCTGCTGAAATCTCCAATCAAGAACCTTCTTGTCAAGGAGTAGTGTCCACCAACAACTCTCCCAACGTTAATGTCGCTAAGATTAAACCGGGGTCAACACCACCACCACCAGCAGCAGCAGCAGATGGTGTTGCTACCACCAAAGAAGTAGTAGTAACAGAAGAAGAAGATACAGATCAAGACTTTTTAGATTTGAGCAATTCTTCTTCTTCTTCGTCGTCGTCGTCGGGTTCTTCGGTAGATACAACATCAGCTCAAACACGACGTTCGGCATATTCAAGGATATTAGAAAATGAAGATCTACAAGATGTATTATTGGTTGGATGTGACAATACAAAAGTTCCAGCAAATCGTGCTGTATTGGCAAGTAAATCACGTATATTTCGACGTTTATTATTAAACTCTTTTCGACAACCTGTGATTGGAAAAGATGGAACAACGACGGTGTTTCAAATGAATCACTTTCGGGGTGATGTACTACAAGCGCTGGTAGAATATATTTTGTTGGATGGTGCTGATATAATCGAAAAAGCAGCATTGTCAACATTATTGGAACAACAAACCAAAACTTCTACCACCATCAATAACCACAGTCACAACATACAGAAGAAAAAGAAACGACAGTCTAGTCACAAAAGTCATCAATCGTCGAGCAGTCAAAGTGTACGGAGTGTAGAATCACAACCACAACAACAGCAACAACAAGACTGTCATTATGTGGCATTGTCTACCTATCGGTACAGTGTACAGGAAATACGAACTTTGGTATCACTGACAAGAGCCGCCGTGTACTTTCAATTGCCCATTTTGAAGAATCAAGCCTATGCCTGTCTTTACCAATTATTGCACAGTTTTCCCGACACTGTGTTTGCCGTACTAGAGGCCTGTCGACAAGAAGAAGAAGAAATAGCCAAAGCAATACAAAAAGAAGAAGAACAACAGCAGCAAGAGGTGGTTACATCTACTCAAAATGTGGCTACACAACAGGAACAACAACTCCTACAATTACCAAAGGAAGTTCAAGGATTGGTTCAATCATGTTTACGCAATTTCATGGGACCATTGGAAGCCTCTAGTGTTGGTTTTCTATCACCTGCCGTGGTTTCCGATATCGTTCGTAATGACAAGTTGCGCATGAGTGAATACCAATTATTGGAATTGCTTAAATTTTGGGTTGACGGTGACAACGACGAACATGATGATGTTGTTGTTGTTTCTGATGAAGATCCAGCAACAGGACAACGACAATCGACAAGTCAACACAGCAGTTTGGTATCTTCCAGCAAGAATAAGCATAATTCTGTACAAATGAAACCAAATAATTCAACCAAAAGTTCCAAAACAGACAACGATAGGGATACAACAATAGACAATACCAACACAAAAGTCAATGGCGATGATGAAAAGGAAAAGGAGACCATGTTGGAGAATGTTACTATTGAAACTACAGCAGAAAGTCCCATCACCAAAATAGACACTGGTATCGATGGTATCGATAGTACAAAAATGGAAACGAACTCGAACGAACCTCTAAGAAGCAAGAAGAGCACTGACGCTGCTGCTGATGATACTTCAAATAATAATGACAATCCTGCTTGTGATCGCTTGGATTTGTCGATACACGATCGTCGGGCTCCCAGGAAAAGTGTCAATAGAGACAGCATTACTATTTCTACCTTTGGAACCAGTTGTTCGTATCCAACCTTTACAGCCGATATTGCTGATCGAAAAACTATGGTTACGGAGCATTTTATTCATCATCTACGCTTGGAATTCATCGATCCGTATGTACTGGCCACATCATCTTTGGTGACTAAATCGGGTCTGGTTCCACCACATCTGTTGTTAAATGCCTTTCGAAAGCAGGCCGTGGCTGCTCAACAATTTCACGGAATTACCTTTGCCAGACCGCGCAATCGATTGGCATGCTGGAAGAGATGCATGTCAGAAGTCTTTACATCGAGAGATGACGAATTCAAACAAGACATGCTAAATTATCCAAATATTACTAGAGGCATGCACCAATGGACCGTATTGATTGAAGAATCGGGCGACTGTACGTGGTTGGGATTGAGCATGACATCCATAATGGGTCTAACAGCACAAGCAGCACCACCACTAACGACCAATGAAGACACTATTCAGAATCGAAATTGGGTCTACAGTAACCATGGTGATGTCATTCACGGAGGGAAACGATTTGGGGAAGAGGAGCCGGACGGGCATGTCATTCCAGGATTTGGGAGTGGATCTCAAGTCACGCTGACCCTGAATTTAATGTCTACACCGGAAATAATTGACGAAGACGATGGTGAATACCAGGGAGATGGTCAACTATCGGCCAGTATCGACGGTGGGCCAACCTTTGTTTTGTTCCGAGGGCTGCGGGCCAAGCTGACCTTGCATCCTGGCGAAGGATTCCTGCCGTCCGTATCCATGTACACACCGGGACGAGTGCGGTTGCTGGATATTCGACAATTGCGGGTTTGACAAAGCGAGAAAAAGGAAATAGAACAATGACTACTTATTGGACTTCTTCCTGTGCTCCTTCTTGTCTTGCTTGCCCTTTTTGGGTTTAGATTTTCGGTTCGAACCAATTTCCAATAACTTGAAACGTTCCAGAATCGACTCCAACTCCTCAAATCTTGTCCGAGCCAATTGGAAGCCTTCTCGTTTAAGTTCCTTCTTCGTTGGTTCATCCGGTCCACCGCTGGCTTTTAGTGCTTCCGTTGCCTGTTCGTTCCAGTAGGCGGACGTTCGTGAATAAAAATCTGCCAAAGCTTCGCCTTCTTGTGGTGTCCGCATTGCATTATCCAAATCGTAGTCCGATCTCAATTGAACCAATTCTTCTGTATTCTTTTCTGCGTCTCGATCCGCACCCACAATCAACTCATCATCAACATCTGAGCCACTGTCGTCATCGTCGTTGTCATCATCATCATCATCGTCATTATTGCCTGTACCGGTACTAATATAGCTATCATCATCATCATGGATAGCTCCGCGCCAGACTTGTTTGTGCATGGTGCCGGGATACACACACGTCCATCCATCTCGCTTTCGTAAATCTAGACTCCACATGTCATCTAGTGTCACTTCTCGGTCTCCGATTTCTACCAATCCACCATAAATGAAAAGTGTATGACGGTTAACAATCGCACCACACTTGATACGAGGCAATGGCTCGTCTCGCTGGACAGCTTGTGCTGATTTTGTTTGGGGGTCCACAATCATGACGGAAGAGGATGTTTGCATTTTAGATATTGGAGTTTCGTCTTCCTTGAATTCCTCCTCTTCGTCACTGCTGTCGTCTTGTTTGGATTCTTCTTTTTCTTCTTCGGAATCACTAGTATTTCCAAGCTTTTTGTTTTTGGTCTTGTTGGTACTGTTCATTTTTTCGTACACGAGGTTTCCACTGCCATCGACAAAGGCAAACATATTTTCTCTCAATTGTTTAATATTCCATCCATGCGAATTCTTCTGAAAGGTTTCATCCTTCTCATCTTGGTCTTCCCTGGCACCCAAATCATCATTGTTGTTTTCATCATCGTTGTCGTCATTTTTATCGCTGCCTGTAGTAACACTTGCTTTTTGCTTTCGAATGTGCAAGGGAAACCACTTGGGTTTTCCACTTCCGACATCCAAACAATAAATATTGTTGAAAAAGACGGAATCCACCTTGTGGTGCATCAATTCGGCATCGACCACTCCCCCAAAGACGATCATTTTGTTCTTGTACGTGGTAGATGCACACGCCGATCGTCCATTGGGATTTCGAGCATTGGCAGTCGTAGTGGTCGTCGTACTACTGGAGAGAATCTTTTCCCACGTCGGTGGTTTGTCGCTTAATATTGGTTTCAAATGCAGCAACCAGCCGTCCGTATGAACTTTGGTTTCCTTTCCCGAAACAGCCGCGGCACTGGGCAGTTTGCTGAATCCACCGTGCACTACGACGCGATCGTCTTCCAATAATCCAATGTTGCAAGCACTGCGCGGTTCTGGTCGGGCTCCCAGTTTGCTGTACGGCACGTCCAACCATTGTTCCGTTTTTAAATTGAGAACGCACACATCGTTGAACCAACGAGGAACTTCGCGGGCCGCTTCGTAAAATCCTCCGAATATGATCATGTAATGCTTCCAAACAATGGCACTGTGGCCGCTGCGACTGGATGGTTGGGTTCCAATTTTGTCAAATTTGAGTTCTTGCCACACCTGTCGAGCAATATCGAACTTCCACACGTCCTTGTAATGGTGATAATAATCCGTGGTGGCCAATTCTCCACCAAACACGTACAAACAGCCATTGTAGTAGACACAGCTGTGGGCACACCGTGCCGGTGGTGACGGCAGAGATGACTGGGGCATGATGATTTGTTGCCACGTACTGCTGCTAGTGCTGCTGTTGCTGTTGCCTTGTTCAGCAGCAGCGGTAGTGGTGGAAGCAGTACTACTGCTACTATTGTTGCAGGTCCACTTTAGCAAATGATCGACTACTATGCTGCTGACGCCATCAAAATATTCGCCTCCAAAAACATACACTTCCAATTTGGATTTGGCATTGTCTTCCACGACCGTCATGGTAAAATTACCACGGGGCAATGGAAATCCTTCGAGCGTTTCTACGAGAGCCTTGCTACCCTGAACGTCTCGTTTTTGATAGATTTGTAACAAATCATCTAGTGCTAGTGCTGTATCGGCATTGGTCGCATCCAAACCATCATTATCCATCGCATCCGGATCATTGGTACCATTTGCCATTCCGGCTCCGAGAGCTTCGGCTTCCTTTTTCATACGTTTCCTTGCTGCCTTATCAGCTTTGGCATCCTTCTTGGCGGCCAACGCAGCCTTTTTTGCTGGATCTTTCTTTTTAATTTTCCCCATTTTTGAGGAATCTGATTTCAAGGTAAGGTAAAGCGATCCTCGAATTATAATATTTAGACTATCTACTGTTGTAGCAATTGTTTGTTTTTCTTTTTGTAGGAAGTTGGATTCAATGGATGAGATTTTTTGGTTCTCTCGCTTAGTCAACCGGGTGGCTCACCACACACTTCGTGATTTTCTTGTTTAGGATGATGTCCCTGTTCCGACGATAATGAAAATGAGTCATGAGTCTATCTTTCCTAAAAACAATAGTTCCGACAACAAGCGACTACAGTAGTCTACTACCAGGTACCAAGGTAGCTTTACTCTAGCTAGTAGACTTTGTCCATTACTAAATAGCCGCGGTGTACTATTCCTAGCTAGTACGGTACGGTACGGTACGCTGAAGAGCGTGGATATTCTTATTTCGAGTTCAGGTTTTATTTCACACCACCCTAGATCCATTCTGTTTTACTGGTTTCAGGTACCTGGTAGTAGTTTAGTGGTATTATTCATCGGTGATTGCTGGCGATGTTATGTGGTGGTGAGTCTACTCGTTCGTCAGCGAATGCACTGTTGTTACCAGGTACCTGGTAAATAATAATAATAATAATAATAATAATAATAATAATAATAATAATAGTTCCAAAGTTCAGCATCTTACGGCATTAAACAAAAACCGTTCGTGAGTCCATTTTCTTAAATAGCTACTAGAGTAAGAATTCCGAATCCTCAACTACTGTAATAGTTGGTGATGGTACTAATAAAAGACCAACGGATGGCTGGCGACAGAATGGATATCGAACTCTCACTTTGTTGACCGCTTTCGTCTGAACGTCCCGATCCTGCATAGAGCATACAGTATATTACCTGATATTAACATATTAACCATTCCATGAAATCATCGCATCCATTGCGCTTGCAAAACGACTTTCACTTAACAAGTGATATTGTACAAAATAGTTTGGGAAGAAACGTAAAACCGCGGTTGGCAAATTCCATTTTTGAACAATCCAGCCATCATGACTTGGAGTATTTCAAACCTCGATACTGTAATCATCCCCATAGAAGTGTGGGAGAAAACTGTGACGAACTGGATGACTTCGGGTATGATGATTGGTGTTGCCATTATCGCAGGAAGCTATTCTCCCGTCCATCTTTTGTTGACAAACAAGTCTATATCATACGGGCAACTGACTCGAGATCAACAAATTGTCGCAGTGACACATGTGCTAGAAGCTCTCGTTCTTTCCCTACTCATTGTTCTTTCTCCTACATCATTTTTAGTCTCAATTTTGAAAAGCAGAGTCTAAATGCCTTCCTACACAAGGCTACCACAGTCGGAACACTTATGTTTGTCATTATCATAATGTACATGGTAGAACTTGCTGCCAGGTTCCAAAGTCCCCGCCCGCTCGTGGTAGTTCATCACTTGTGTGCACTTGCCGATGCGTTATTGGCGGCGGTTGCTCCAACGACTGCCAATATGAGAGCGGCATCCTTGCTCGTATATTTCATTTGTTTCGAGGCCCTCACGTTTCTTGGATTGGTCATGTACCGCCTCTGGCCACAACATAAAGCCACTCGACCCATTATTTTGGCAGGTATGCTACTCTTCGGATTGTCCAGGCCAGTCCAGGTGATTTGGATCTTTGCTAGTTTGATCGTAGTCTGGGATGACATTGAGAAATGGCAAGCTATTCTTCAAATGGTGTTGACAATGCTATTTACAGCCCTTCAGCTGTACAGTCTGACGATTCATTATGGAATGTATAAGCGCTGCGGTGTAAGCAGAAGTCAACTTACTAGTACTTTGCAACAAGAGAAATGCAGCGGCAAAGAAGAAGAAGCAAGCACGAAAAAGCTTGCCTCATCAATCAATTTTGCAGAAGAATGCTCAACAGATGAAAGTAGCTATCATCAAGGGAATGCCGACAAGCGTTTGTACGAAGCTGGAATCGATTGCGAAATCGAGGTTTGACCGACGACCGAAATAGCCATTATTTGATACAGATGAGTACAGAGGTGGCAGGCAGTACTCGAGTACATTTATCGTGTAGGTGCATGTCGGAAGTTGTGCAATGTGGAAGAGCACTGGTTGTGTTTACGTTAGTGACAGCTCTGATATACTCAATTTTTGCAATCAAAGAGAGTTGTCTTCCATCATTTCAATTTAGCTCAACATGATGTTTCTTACCAATAGTCATATATGGCGGGTCCGTACTAAAAGTTGTATGAAGACGTAGAAAAAAATCAATTGCACCATTTCTTCTTCTTGATTGAAAGCGGTTGTGAAATTTGTGACCATCCATTCCGGAAAGAGATCCTTCTTCCAGTTGCAATGGAATGATCATCTCAACAAAGTTGCTCCCCGTGTTACTGTTATTGTTGATGCTGTCGATTCTGTTTCTGTTTCGAGTGATTGCAGCCCCGACAAAGTCCACATTGTACTTGTGAGCTCAAAATCACGTACAGCTGTGGAACCTTCGTGCGTTCTTCATAACAAAAGGTAGACAACAGCTACGACGTGCGCTTGCGTCCAGCATTATAAGGTATTTCTAATGACCGAGGTGCAAAAGGTACAGAACGATCTGAGTGAAGAATAGTAAGAATAGACTTCGAGTATCGTCCATACTGTACTACTAGAGCATGTTTTGGCACCCGCAGACAACCATGGAGTATTTTGGAGTGGCAAATCATCACAGTAGACTTAGGTGTGCGTCTATAGAAAACTAAATTCCATCTTTTCCCATACATTTTTGACAAGACCTGTTTGCAAAATTGAAGAACACCAAGCAACGATACAAACCAACGGCAATAACAATATGATAAGGCAGCGTCCCAAGACAAGTCCAACAGATAGTGCGAAATTAAAGAGGAATTTGGATGAAGGCGAAGAAAAGCAGCAGGTTAGTCATATTTCTGGCAAGAGAAAACCGTTCTGCTTCTGGACTATACATTGCTTTGGGGTCCCAGTTAAGAAACACCAAAATACCAGAGTCAACTGTAACGTCGGGATAATACTTTTTATATCTCTAGCCGTGATATTCGGATTAATCTTCAACTTTCGCAACATAAGACAACCTATTAAGCTAATCCTCCGACCAAAGGAAGTATTCCTCGTTGCTTCGTCCATTGAACATTATGATGGACGCCATCACCGAAAAAGAATACAAGCTTACAAGACGACAGTGACCGTACATAGTTTTCCTTCACCGGCACTTCCTCAAGTTCCACTAACTTCGTCCAATTCACCGGATTATGGTGAAGTAATCCTGGCATTCCATTCCAAAGAAAACAACATTCTTCGTGGTCACAACAAACTGGCACCTAAACGACGTGAAATTTCTCCCAAAGATGCCCACCACTGCCATAGGGATCGGCATATTTTTTTGAAGGACATGGACGATGAAGATGAAATGAGTCTGGACGAGTTGTCCGAATTCTACCGGAACGAAGAAATGGTGGACGATCTTGTAGTCCAAAACAGAGACGAGGACGATCCCAATCCACCAACGTGCCAACCACCGCATTGGAATTGGAATTATTATCCCGTATGCAATCACTTTCATGAATTGAGCATTGCGAAAAGTCTTTCGAGTGCGATCAAAACTCGTACAGTCGTGACGGCATCGATCCGGTACCTCGCCGAAGGAGCCTCCCGACAAGCGTGGCTAGTTGAACCAGTCGAGGTTGTCAACAACCATCAGCAACAACCATCATCAGTATTTCCGTTTGTCTTGAAAACGTTGCGCATGGAGAAACACCACGAACCACTTACCAACTATCGTCGCGTTCAAATGGAAGCCCTCATTATGGAACGCCTTTCATCTTCCGACCGTATTTCGGATATTTACGGTCATTGTGGCGCCTCGACTCTGGTCGAACAGGGATCCGATATTACAGAACTGATCGTTCCCGATCAAGGACGTCCTCAGGTTCGATCGCGGCACGCCCTACTCGAAAAACAAAAAGACGACGTGCATCCTGCGAACAATTTCACAGCAGAAGAAAAGTTGGAAATGGCATTGGCCATGGCTGAAGGCATTGCGGAATTACACGGATTTTCTGGTGGCGTTATTGTCAATAGCGACATCCATATTGAACAATGGGTCCGGTCACAGGTTGATTCCAAGATCAAATTGAACGACTTTAACAATGGGTTTATTCTGAAATGGGATACGCAAGCTAAACAGTACTGTACCGCGTATGCTCACTTTGGAGGAGATTTTCATTCACCCGAAGAATTTCGTGGAGACTACGTCACGGAACAGATCGATGTCTATTCCATGGGAAACAACATACACTGCCTATTAACGGGACTTTGGCAATTTCCGTGGCTAAAGCACAATGGTGATGTACAAGACTTGATTTTAGCAGGTCAACGTGATCACGTCGATCCTCGGTACAACACGCGTAGTTTCATTGAAGGACGATTGGTTGAAATCATGGAACGCGCCTGGATTCACAATCCCAAGAAACGGGCATCGATTTTTGAAGTGGTGGAACACTTGCGCGAAACTCGCCGCTCATGGCAACAGCAATAGCAATAGCAGCAGCATTAATTGTATTTTTAGAGAAAACAAGAACTATTTTTTATTACACTACGATGTTTTTCGTGCATTGTACAGTACTTGATTAGGGTTGACGTTTTCCATCCGTTGAAACGAATACTCAAGTACTATTGTACTGTAGAAACATTTCAAAATTCAAAAAGGATGGAACAAAAGGGCGTGGATGGATTGTTAAAACCGACAGTTGTTTGCTAAAATTGCAGAGTAGACCACCCACTAAGTAGTAGGTAGTAGGCTAGTACTGTACTACTGCAGTAAGAACAACTCGACTTGACCAGTCCACTTGTTCCACAATCACTACCATCAACTTACTACTATTGCAGGTACAACCATGATGTCATTTCAATCCAAGAGACGACGAATGTATCCTGTAGCTGGTACCGCATTGGTTGCTTCAATCCTACTGTTATTGCTGTTGTTGGCAGTAATGGTGTATCAAAACACGACTTCGACGACCCTGCAAGATGCTCGTCAATTAATAGAGTTGATGGACTTGAATTTGCAATCGTCCTATTGGAACGAGATACAGGACAAAATTTCGAATACGACGATAGCGACAATGGCCATTGAAACAGACGCCTACAACGGCCCAAAGCAAGAAAAACGAGAAGGGCAGTCAAACCATAAATCGGACGACTTTACCTCTTCTAGCAACACAAACAATACGAGTAAAAAGAACGAAAAGGAACCCATGAATATTCTACTGTTGTACGGTGACGATTGGACCCTCAAAACACTGGGCGTCTTGAACAAGGCCGTTCAAACTCCACACTTGGACAACTTGGCCCGTAACGGAATACTATTCACGCACAATTGTGTGACGACGTCAATTTGCATGATCTCGCGAGCCACTCTGTACACGGGCCAGTACGCCAGTCGTCACGAAACCTACCTGCCGACCAGTCGGAACATGTATGCGTCTTGGAATGTCACCCTGTGGTCGCTCCTGAAACAGCACGGCTACTACACTGGCATGGTGGGCAAATGGCACCATCCACCACCTCCGGCAGAAACCTTTGATCACTACGAATCGTACCAAGGAGCGCACTACATCAAGCGAAATAATGTTACAAAACATGTTACAGTCTGGAACGAACAAGATGCCATGAGGTTTCTCGATACGCGCCCCACCGACAAAACCTTTGCGTTGATGGTAAGCTTCTTTGCCATACACGCCGAAGATTTTGGAACAGAAAAGTACCGACCGCAACAATCTTCCATGCAGTTGTATGCTGCGACGAATGATACAATTCCAACACCTAAAACAGCCACGGCACGACATTTTCAAGAATTGCCCTACTTTTTTCGCAACGGACGTAATTTTGGACGAGGACGGTGGAAAAACCGGTACGACACTCCCGAATTGTACCAAAAAATGATGAAGGTATGTACATAGCAATGTGGGAGTCTGGCTGTTGTATGGCAAAGTTGTCGTCGTTCGTAGCCAACTTCTAAGCCCTTTGTACCCCTTCCAGAACATGTACCGCATGGCCACCGAAGTTGATCAGACTTGTGGCAGGATACTGAACAAATTGAAAGAACAAGGAGTCTTAGATAATACTCTGGTGATTTTTACCACGGACAATGGGAACCTCCACGGGGAACACGGGTTGGCAGAAAAATGTAAGATAGACGGAGTATAATTGCAACTGTTTGCCTTGCTGGCTTGCATATCTCTCACATAAATGCTCAAATACTATTATTATTTATGTGCCAGGGTTTCCATTTGAAGAATCGATTCGGGTCCCACTTATCATTCGAGACCCACGCATGCCCGAGAATAGGGTTGGAACTACCAATGATGTTTTTACACTCAACATTGATCTGGCACCGACTATTCTTTCGGCCGCTAATATTCCCGTGCCAAAGGTTATGCAAGGGCGGGATATTGCCGATCTATACCTAGCGCGAGAAAATCTACCCAAACTGTCCTCTAGTAAGCGAGCCTGGAGAGACGAGTTCTACTACGAATGGTTCACCGGTGACAAGGAAGACATCCCTGCTAGTCTCGCCTTGGTCCGCAAGGATGCCAAATATATTGTGTGGCCCGAATGGGACGCATACGAGCAGCTTTTTCGTTTGGACCATGATCCTTTGGAAGAATACGATCTCGTGCATCAGGTCTCGTCTAATCTAACAACAGATCAAACATTGTTGGAGAGCATGAGACAACGAATGGCGGAACTCAAATCTCTGGCCAAAGCCGGAGTGCCAATGTGAAATTACAAAATCAGTCATAGTAAGAAAAACCACCATCGTACTATTGGTTTACGTTCGCGGCTGCGACTACTTTTTGCAAGCACTCCCGAATCTGGTCCATCTTAAAGGGCTTGGGCACGCAGTCCCATGCGCCAACAGTTGAATAGTCAGCCCCAGAAGAGACGTTCGCAGAAACAAAGATAATCTTGGCCAGTGGCGCGGATTTCGACTTACTCTTTTGATTTCCCAATATGATGCGACACGCTTGAATGCCATCCATGACGGGCATTTGCATGTCCATCAAGATGACATCATAAGGTATATCGTTCTCATTTACTGCGTCCACAGCTTTTTGTCCATTTTCCACCAGATCAAAAAATTCGACACCCATCTTGTTCAGCATGCGAGCTATGACCTTCTGATTGACAATATTATCTTCTGCTACAAGAACATGCAGTTTCGAAATGTCACGTACGGGCACCTTATTCGGTTCCGACACTGCATTGATTTTTAGTTTCTGGTGCAATGCCAAACTCTCGAATGCATTCGACGTGCGTAAAGCGCTCCGGAGTGTGTCCATCAAGACACAAGGCAAGAGTGTCGCGGGCGCTCGTATATGAACACTAGTCTCCTCAACACAATGATTTGGTCCAAATGTGATCAGATTGGCTCCTGGATGGAACTGCAAAAAGGTGTCGTAGCTGGCTGCGTCATATAATTCCTCGTGGACCATAGAAATGGTACGTCCGCTTAAAACGGTCACATCAGACAAGCCTTCCATGGAAGCACGTGCCACGCATGCAATGCCGCATTCTTGAAACACGGTGTTCAGCCTTTCAAGGCTTTTCATGTCACTGTCTATTAGAATCACTTGAATATCTTGAAGGTCTAGCCCCAGATCGCTTGGTTCTGTAATCTCCACTGAAAGAGGTAGATCCACCGTGAACTCTGTCCATTCACCAACTTGGCTGTTGACGGAGATATCTCCGCCCAGTGCTTTCACAAGCTTTGCTGTGATGGAAAGCCCAAGTCCAGTTCCGCCGTGCCGTCGTCCAATGTAAGAGCTTGCTTGTCGGAAAGGTTTGAAAATGTTCTCAAACTCCGATTCTTTAATACCCACCCCGTAGTTTTTTACTACAAGGCGAAGTTTTCTACTTGCCGGTGTCGCTGCGATGTTGCAGTATTCCTCTTTAATCTGCGTTGTTGCTGCGGCTTGTGTTTTGTATGGACAGCCTCCGGCAGATATCCGCATCGTAGTATCCTTCGGCTGGTTATGGTGAAAGATATAGCGAAATGGCTCTGTCCCTAAAGATTTTGTGGTACCGGTTGGACCACCGTCACTTTTCTCAGTAGAATGCTCATCATGGCTATCCATCGATACCACCTTGACGGTAAACTCGATCTCACCACACTTGTTGCTGAACTTGACAGCATTCCCGAACAAATTGAAAAGAATCTGCTGCAGGCGTTGCCCATCCGTCTGTATGTAGTTGGGCAGAACCGTATCATAGATGGTTCGCAATGCAAGGAACTCTCTTTGCGCCTCAATATTGATGGAATGAACAACGGAATCGAGCGTCTCTTGCAAGTTGGTGCTTTTCACATCGATTTCGACATTCCCCGACGTCAGCTTGGAAAAGTCCAGCACATCATTGACCACCTGCAGAAGCAGTTTTCCGCTGGCTGTGATCATTTCAATAGTGTCTTCCTGTACAGGAGATAAGTCTGTGGTAGACAACAAATCTGCCATGCCAATGATGCAATTTAGAGGGCTGTGTATAAGAAAATGAGGAACATTGCCTGTTGATGTCACTAAGTTCACCCTACTTTTCACTGCGCAGTAGACTATGACTTACGTTCTGATTTCGTGAGACATGCAAGCAAACATTTGCAGCTGTTGATGCGATGCCTCGATAACCTTCTCGTTGGCTAATACGAGATTGCGATTGGCAAGATCAAGTTCGCGGGTCCTTTCTTGAATTTTGCTTTGCAGGTCGTGGATCAAACGAGAGTTTTGTTCCAATCGCCAGTATGCTTGAATCAAGTTGCTTCCCGTCGTGGTAAAAGGCTCGACAAACTCGACATCGCCGAGATTATATCCAGCCTTCTTGTTGGCAATACACAAAATTCCAATGACATCGGCAGTATTCTTGCCGTAGAGGGGAAGACCTAAAAAACTCTGTATATCAGGATGTCCATAGGGACAACCGAGTACTTGATCTCGCTTGACAGTGTTGCAGATGACTGGGCGCTTAGTTGTATAGACACAACCAATCAGTGTTTCAAGGTTGGTAAAGGCAAAGTCGGTCCCATGCTCTTCGAAAATCCGCTTCGATGCTTCCGAGGGTAGACCCAATGTGGTGCTGGCATGAAGCCGAATCTCTGGAAACTTACTCGTTTCACTCCTCCGGACTTCTCCAATAAAACCATACTCGCTTTCTTGCAGTTCCAAAATGCCATCGAGCAAACAGCTGTACACGACTTGAGATCTTTCATTCTGCACAAAGTTCTGAGTAGCCGACGCTACTCGATTCATCAATTCCCAGCGTTTCTTGTACATCACTAGTTCCTCGTCCGTTTCTGTGTAAAAATGTAGTATGTCTTTGTATTCCATGGTAGAAGCTGGCAGTTTCTGGAACTGCGAAGATTCGGGAAACTGACATGAAATTACCTGCTGGCGTTGATGCTGATGCTTCTCTTGATCCTGGTGATAATGAGAAATAACCAGCATATCATAAATCTGATCTCGATGGTGCTCCCACACCCAATCTTTAAGGACTTTATCGCTTGACGTATGCAAGCTTGGACGGGATAAATGAAGTGGCTTCAACTCGACACAAAAATTTGGGAACTGCATGTGGCGAGAGGGCTTGTGTGAGGATCCAGTGGGAGTCACAAAAGGCCTATAACCGGCAACCAAGACCTATATATCATGGCATGGATATATAGGAACAGTTGGCAGTTTAAACCAGGCGGCAGATCCAGTGGAGTGA
>Ga0100402_1003123_pt1 | contig 18227 bp, 14 predicted proteins | sample CryGeyme20150102_FD_80419 | JGI IMG/M metagenome (GOLD analysis project Ga0100402, IMG submission 80419) | Groundwater microbial communities from Crystal Geyser aquifers in Utah, USA - Crystal Geyser metaG 2015-0102 | ecosystem: Environmental > Aquatic > Deep subsurface > Groundwater | place...
AGCCAAAATAACATCACCCAAGCGCAAGCTTGGGGCCTACCTAGCCAAAGTCGGCGGGGAGTACACTTGCACGGGGAGCCAGGCCGTGGAGCGGGGCGCAGTTTATCCTCTTACCCGGGAGTCCAGTCCTCTCGTCATCACCATCGTCATCGTCATCACCATTGACATCGACTTCTCGCCGTTGGTTTTGCCAGAACTGTCATGATGACGAAACGCCATCTTGGTCTCCAGCTACGGCCAATATTCCCTACGATGAAGAGGAAGAACGGTACGCCTTCTTGGATTCGGTCGTTACTATGCGCAAAATCAAGGGTTACGTACACGATGAAAATCTGTTACCGACGACAACGTACAGTTTTATCGCAACGACCAATACCAGAGTTTGGAGCGTCAAATTGGTGAATGTGTTTGTTTTTGCGTTGCAATTTTTCAGTTACGTGGCTGTGACGGTGAGTGTCATTGATTTTTCGAAAACCTTTAATCAATGCAACTTTCCACCCAACGTATCGTCCGCCGTGCGGGCCACGCAGCTCTTGTCCATGACGTATTCCATTCTGGTACAGGACAATATTGTTAGTGCCCTGTACACCTTTCGGAATGGATACAATCAAGAGGCTATGAAACAATCCTTTCCAGATTGTGGTGATGAAAGACACATCAAGATCAAGTGGTACGTGGCGTTGATGGTCATACTTCTCATGGGACTATTTTCCGAAGCTTTGACCTTTATATTGATTATGCAATCGACCGATGTTTTGGGCGTATTGTTGAATTATGCTGCCGTTAGTTTTATCTCTACGATTGATGTACGGATGTTTTATCTCGGCAAACGAGGATGGTTAGGTACAGACGTGGAACGGCATGTAAGGCTGCTCGGTCTGGCTGACAATCCTGATCCAGCACCACAATGGTACAAACGATTGTTTCATTCCATTGCTATTATGTTTATCTTTTGTGGATTGTTGGCAGCATGGATATTCGTGGTCAGTCAACAAACCAGTGGAGCCTACCTGCCAAAGACAATACGGGTGGAATTTAGCGATTTTGTCCATCCTCCAGTAGGCATCTTTTCGGGATTTTACGACATTCTACTCGAACCGACGCCTGTTTTTAGTACTTCTCGTGCTGTTTACTACGAACGGCGGTCACAAAGAGCATTCCTTAGATACTGCGACCAACAACAAGTCTGGACTTTGGTCTACGATGTTGGCAGAGATGCCAGCAATGCGTGTGATTGGGCGGCTAAAAGCTCCAAAACCGACACGTTTGATGTAACCAAAACGACGGAGTCGTTATGGTACGGTGTCAGCGAGAATGGAAGGACAGTGCGCATGGAAAAGCAGATAATCCGACCGTGGGACTGTGACGCTGATGGTAGTCTCTGTGGCGAACACGGAACTTGCCTTGATAATCAATGCCTGTGCGACCAAGGATACTGGGGCTACGAATGCAACTTTCCCGAACCCTGTTCTTCCCTGCAAATCGATAAAAGACTGGGACCCTTTCACGCTGACGGCCGGAAATGGTCGAGTCAATACGAAATCCTTCGCTTTGAAAACAGAACGGCTAAGGTCTACGACCACCCCGTTTATGTGACGGCGCTTTCAAGACCGTTGGATTCATCAAGCAGTACACGCACGGGTGGGTTCGATATTGTCTTTTATACGGGGAGGCGATGGGCGCTGGCATCTTCCGAATCTTTCTACACGGAAGCAGCAAAGGTGAATGAAGACTTTGAAACGTATCTGTCGAATTATCATTCGTACTTTTCGAACTATACTGTGACATTTTTAAGCGAACCCATTGACGATATCAAAGAACACCTTGCGCCCGACGGTTTGTCTTGGTTTCTTGCTGAACCCCACACTGGTCAAGGAATCCCGTCGGCCTCATCTCAGCAGGCTGAGGCGGCTCTGCTCTGTACGGAGTGCAACATTTTTACAAATCCTTGTTATTACGATGGTGTTTGCTCGAGCAATGCACATTGTGAGTGTTCAAAGGGATCTGTGGGTGGGCTTTGCGAGGTACCACCCATCGGAAATGGACGCTGCGATCCGTTTTTCAACACCGACACGTTTGATCTGGATGGTGGCGATTGTTGTCAAGCAACCTGTGAGAGCTCGGAAGATACGCTTTGTGGCAGAGACTCCACTGGATTCTTAGACCTTGGTTTCTTTTTCTGCAAAAGTACCGAGCCGCTTGCATCTGCTCCAGTACGTGGGAAACCCTTTTCACAGGCTGGTAACATTGTTGCGTTGGCTGATAATGACTCTGTCATGGGTGCCGTGATAGCCAATGGTAAACTTGGACTATATGACAAAATAGGCTCACAATGGATAGAGCGCATTGTGCTGAACACATGTTCTGTGCAAGCAATGGCGATGGCGAGCGGTTCTTTTGTTGTCAACCCAATTTTCAACCCACCTGTTGTGTTTGTCATAAGTTGTTCCTCTGGTGCCTTGCAAACTTATTTCTGTACAAATGATGATTGTAGTATGTCGAGCTTGGAGCTCCCAGAAGAGGAGGACCAGGTTGGAAGCTCAATTACAATAAGCCACGATGGAGGTGTCATTGCTGCTTCTATCAAGCCGAGCGAGCTGAGAGATGAGCGAGTCATCATCTTCAGAGCTGAAGAGGGCGATGAAGGGACAATAATTTGGGCACTCACAGAAGAAGAAATTATTCCAGAAGATATAATCGTACCTGTCTACAATGGCTCCAATACTGATGAACCCAAGGGTGAAGAACCCATTAAATTTTACGAGGCTGAAGACGCGTTACTGGTAGATGCTCTGATTCGCTCCAGATTCTGTCCTTGCAGTGGTCAGGGTTATGCAGTTTTACCGGCTCTAGGATCATCTGTCGAGTGGCAAATTAATATTGTTGAGGAAGGTCTCTACAAGGTAGCTGCAAGGTACGCAACAGAAGGTTTGGATCATCCTAGCAGTCTACTTGTAAATGGGCAGCAGGTCGCAGCGTTTAATTTTACGGCAACGCAGACTTGGGCGAATTGGACGGTAGAGAGCACGTTAATAGAGCTGGACGAAGGCAATCATACTCTGATGATAAGTGCCGGTCAAAATGCGGGACCAAACATTGACTTGTTGTCGATTCGAAATGTGCCAAGAACCGAATCGCCAAGTGCTGCTTTATCCGTTGTGTCAAATCAAGTTGTTTTGGGAATGAGTATATCCGCCAGTGGCAACGCTCTGGCACTTGTTGTTGGAAATGAAGACTATCATCTCGATGTCAGAGTTTATGTCTACCGATCTAACGGAACAATTTGGGAGCAACAAGGCAATCCTATCCGAGAGTCTATTTGCTCAGCGGAGCATTCACCAACAGAAACCATCAGGCTGTCAGAAATTGGAAATACTTTCCTTTTTTCAGGCGGAAATACTGCCAAGGTTTTTGATTGGAGTTTTGTACTCCAAGAATGGCATCAGCGAGGTAACGACCTGATAAAGGAAAGCACGCTGTTTGACTCAGCCGGACAGCTCGATGCTGTACCTATTACAAAAGATGCTAAAGAGGTCGACAAAGAAGCTGATTTGAAAGCGCAGCCGGGCATTTGTAGAGCAGAATCAATTTCCTTGAGCCCCGACGGAAACGTTGTTGCTCTGAACTTTGGCAATTTGAGAGCCGGCCTCAATTCTGTGGTTACTTTGGCATGGGTTGAAGCATCCAAAATTAATAAAATAGCAAAACCATCGTACTGGTCTCGGCGAGAGGAAATCCCGCTTCAGGGCTCTCACAAAGGCCCTCTGTCCCTTGCACGAAATGGACGTGAGTTGGCAATAGGCATTCCTTTCCTTTCTGCTGATTTGTCGGGAGGGATTCAAACTTTCGAGTATCCACGACGTCCCTGCGATCCAGGATTCAACGACTTTCGAGTGACCTTCACGATCAAGCCGGAACTTACAAGGTTTGTAATAAAGATTTTGACCTTCAAGGGCGTAGTTTTTGAAGTCTCTCGAGGTCCATATTTCTTTCCCAATTTCCCAAACGCCAGCTTGGCTTCTGCAACGCACCATGATCTTGGAACTGTGGTGGAGGATTTATGTATACCAGATACTTTGTGTGGAAACTTGACCGTCTATCCAACCAATTTTGGTGGTTTCAATGTTATTCACCGAGGGATTATTACCGTTGAAGTGGACTCGTCCAACAGGCCACAAACTTTTATTTTTGGCAATGATACAAATGCATGTAATTTCACAGATGTTTAAAGTATCAGCAGTACGTAAAATTTGTTGTCAGCTTTCTTTTCAGCTCTTGATCTCGTTTTTGCTAGAAACCTACCGTAGTTCTGAAGAAACGACAGCCTTTGTTTTTAAACTACTCTTCCTTGACAAATGCAGCACGCAATGGCATGACGACACCCACAGCTTCTTCAATTTCGTCCGGAGGAATATCAAGTTCTTGCAAAGTAACTACGAAATATCCTGCCATGATATCGAAATCGTGCTCGTCCATACCCATGGCCCTCAATCGTGCATGATTTTTACGTATGTTTGTTATGACGTCCATTTCCCGAGGTATACCGGTAAAGGCAATAGCTAAAAACTGATACTGGTGTTGCTTGAGCTTGTCAACAGACACACCTTCAAAGTATGGTTCAAATGACTTGTGTTGGGTAAGTTTGTCGTAAAACACATGAATGGTTGTCCGCAGTGCCGATTCTCCTCCCAATCGCGTCAAGAGCGTTTCACGACGTGCCAGTTTATCTGCATCGTTGAGCAGATTTCTATCATCATTACTATTATTTTGATTATTATTTTCGTTCGGATGAAACATCTTTTGAAAGACGGAACTCACAGGACATTGCTTGTTCGCATTATGGGAAAGCACCAACGACGACGACGACGACGACGATATCGTTTTCAGGTAGTAGGGTGAGAACGCGGCTGCGAGTACCATTCGAAGGACGAAGGAGAAGAGTATAAAAAATAGCTTCACTGTCGTAATATAGTGGTTGTGCATGACGATGGTACAATTGCAATTACTAGACTAGTAGAAGGGGAATGTTGTTGTATTGAAGTTTTGACTAATACTAAGACTAGTAGTAGTAGCTACTAGGTTGTACTCTATTAATAGATTAGTCGTTCGGATTTCTTGCCCACAGGAAAGAACGGTGGCGCCTTTGATGTCTACTCGTACATTCTTGCTTGGCAACTAAAAACAACAATGCTATCCTGTTCTCGAAATTTAGTGTTCAGGGGGGCGGGTTGTTATGTTGTACTGTAAAGTGTTCACCACGCTAGATACTGCTAAAGTAGTAGTACTACTCAATTATTTTAGCAGCCAGTAGTCTAGTAGAGTAGTAGGCAATTAGTGGAAGTAGTACCACGACCAGGTACTACTACTACTCTACTACTGTCGCTACTTGCTATTAGTAGTAGATTTGGATTGGATGTAATACGTCATTTCACACGTATGAGATAATCAAACAAAGAAACTGCTATGGGATGACCTGATATCAACAAAAATCTGAATTTTTTTGGGAGTCATCTTTCGCGGGTTCTGTCACTTTCACCGGTGATGACAAAAGAACAGGACGTGTGTGTGTTTTATAGAACTACTAGAAACTAGAACCCTCCTGAACAAATATGGCGAACAACCAGAGAAAGGTGGAACCACACGCATACACAAAAAAGTACAACCAAAAATAGTTCCATAATAGTGATAAACAAAAGTAACATGAGCAGCAGCACTAATAGCAGCAGCAGTAGCAGCAGCAGCACAATCAGAAGGAGCAGCAGCAGGAATCCAGCCGAGTCGTTTTCGCCTCAAGTGGATTGTGATGCCAGTACAGTGGTTGTCAGTCATGTGTCAAAATCCGTTCCTCCATGTTGGGCGATCGGGACTTTTACACCACAGGTGGTTGCCACAGACAAAAATCTTTCTACTGGAAATGAAGGTTTTGATGTAGAAACAGGAGGCACGATTACTTGTACAAGCAGTGCAACAGCTTACCGCAAAGATGAAACTAATTCTACCATCAATAGCAGCAGCAGCAGCAGCAGCAGCAGCAGCAGCAGCAGCAGCAGTGATGATATCAGTAGGAACAACAATGACATTGACGTTTTATTGTTACGAACCATCCGTGAAGTCAAGGCAGATATTGATGATCTGAATGAGGATGGCGAAGAGGAGGAGAAGGATAGCGATGTAACAGATATTCTCGGAGATTTCAAAGCAGTCAAAAGCACATGTAATTCTTCTGACGAAACACCCCAGCAGCAGAATCTACAATTTGAAGTCTCTGTTGAAAACTCGCCGGAGCAACGCCAGCAACAGCAACAGCACCAGTCCCAGTCACGGCAAGAGTATCAGCATCGTGGTAACATGGTGGAGGCCACCATTTCAGACTTGGACGACGAGCTTATGACGTGCACTTCTGATGCTACACTTTCCGAAGCCATGACAGAACAAAAAGAGAATTATCTTCAACTTTCTGGCAAAGGAACGGTAGAACAAGCGATCTTGCCTATCCAAAACGAACCAAACGAGACACGACAAGAACGACCAGTTTTCATTTCATCGGAACTGAAAACTAATCTCAGAAGTCCTAGTAGCAGTAGTCGTCGCATTACTATGACGGACCCAGAAGATCCAGATGGCGTACCAGATATTGATGAACCGGTTCCATACTACAACCACGAAGCACACAATTTCAAGGCCCAGCGAAATTGGATCATATTATTTGCCATTCTAGCCTTGACCATAATTTTCGTGCTTGCCTTGATCATGATAATGCTGGTCGGTGAGCCCAATGACAACAACAATATCAATGACAGTTCCGGAGAAGCAATACAAAACAAGAAAATCCAGCGGTTCACCGTAAAAGATTTGCCATATTACACCCAAGTCAGTCTTGACAATGCATTGTCGCCACAAACTCTAGCTCTCAACTGGGTTACTTGGCATCCCCAAGTTCGAGACGGTGTCATGCCCGAATGGAGGCAACTCCAACTCTTTGCTTTGGCGACTTTTCACTTTGCCTTTGGAGGGAGCAGCTGGACGTATCCTAAGAATGCCTCAAGGAACAGCACCAAGAAGGAGTGGTTGGACTATTCAACGTCTGAATGTCAGTGGTATGCTGGAGAAATAGTAAAAAGTGTGGATTCCACCGGAACGAGAATGAGCACTTCCGATACGACGGTCTGTAATAGCAAAGGAGAATACCAATACCTGGTCCTTTCAGGACTGCAGCTGCAAGATGCAAAGGACAACATCACAACCCTTGCAATTCCACCCGAGATTGGGCTATTGACATCGTTACAAACGCTGCAACTCTACAACAACAATTTACCTCTGGGGTCTACACTGGACAATTTTCTTCCATCACCTGAAGAAATATCTTACATAACCATCTTTGCTTCCTCTTTTTTGGTTGCCAATGAACCCAACCTGAAGGGTACTATCCCTGCCAAGCTGGCTCTGTGGACACATTTGAACGATCTAGCGTTGGTGGGAACATCCATATCCGGTTCTCTGCCGTCCGAGTTGCACCGATTACCACTGCAAACACTGTATCTGTCCAACAATGCCCTTTCGGGCACCATACCGATTGGTCTCTTTCGCAACAACGACGACGATGTCAGCAACAACGATAGAACGAGAGATCATCAACTGGCTCGTGATTTGGAATACTTGTCACTTTCGGACAATATGCTGTCGGGCACACTTCCAACACAGTTAGGTGCACTCACAAGACTTCGTGAATTAAATCTTTCCAACAATCCATTGCTTTCGGGAAACATACCCAAAGAGGTTGGATCTCTGGTTTCTTTTGCAACAGGCACAAATGGAACCACAGCAACAACTGCATTGTTAAGATTTGTAGATGTCCGCGGTAATTCTGAATTGCGTGGAGAAATTCCACGTAAACTTTGCCAATTAAATGCAGCAACCAATGTGAATCAGGACGGAGCAATGGAAAACAAGAAGTGTTTTTATCCGGTACCTGTTTTGCAATCCAAGCAAACCCATCCAGATGCTGCAACAGCGGCAGCGGCAGTGATGGTGAACAGCACCAACAGCAACAACAACAACGAGAACTACAAAAGCCGATTGTGCAGTTTGGAATTTGATTGCTCTCACCTGTTGTGTGGATGCAATTGTATTTGTTTACCCTCACAATGAAGTACGTTTTTTTTGGTGAAACGTATGTACGTAGATCCGTTATGAATACCATGTATAATAATATTATGACGATTAATATTTTTTCGTTGTTTTGTAGGCGAATTTTCAAAAGTGTGAAAATACTAGGCACAACAAAAATAATAGAATTATCAAACAATGATTCCATCCATTAGTACTCCTCTTCATGAGATGAGTACTACTAGCAAAGTGCCGTAGATAGGATCTTTAGGTTGCTTTTCGGAAAAATATGGAACTGTGTACTTTGGAGGATCTGGCTATGTACCTGGTACAGGAAGTTAGCGAATACTACTAGCAGTGGCAGCTATTAGCTACAGAGTACGTATTAGCTACTATTAGCTACTTCGAGTTTCTACTAGTAAGAGTACTGCAGTGGTACCAGTAGTGGGAAGCATCGTGGACAGTGTCAAGTGTGGAATACTCGAGCAGGAACCGTCATCTTGTTATTCCATGTTTCGCAAGACTTCCTTCCTCCAGTACACCCAGACTAGAGCGAGCGTGACTACTAGTACTCTACAACTCGAGTAGTACCTGGTAGCAGTCTACCAGCTAGTAGTAGTAGTAGACTAGTAGTACTACGAGTAAAATAATTATTCCTGTCATAATCTCTAACCCAAGCCACGATTGCCAGATTTATCTTATCCAAGACCTTGAAACAAGACGCCAGTGTAGAATACAACATACTCGAGTAATAAGCAAGCAGCAATGGTATTACGGTAGACTACCTGGTACTATTATTTGTCTATTAGAGTAGTAGCTACTAGTACTAGTCTAGTCTACCTAAATAACGCGATGTTTTATTACAAGTGCTATTGATGAGTGAATGAAATGGGCAATACTACTACTACTAGCTAGAGTAGTGAACTACAGTACCAGGTACCACACGTAGTCTAGTATCAGTACTCCGGTACAGTGCACCAGTCTACCAGGTACCAGGTACTCATCACACAGCCAGGCTCCATATTTTTCGTTCGAGACGATCGTGTATGTTTGCGAGAGCGAGTGAAAGTATTGAGGTTAAATAAATAAATCGAAGTAACACGATTGAGACCTTGTTTTATTATTTAGCAAGCACCTGGTAACGACAATTTTTAAGTAGTCTAAATGAAATAGAGTTGTGTAGTGTCGTAGCTACGCACTACTAGACTAGCTAGACTACTGTAGTACTACTGGTACCTGTACTAGTAGACCCTACTTGTAAGTGATTTTCCGAGGATTCAGTAATGAACAATCACATACGTCTTCATCTCAAAATTCTTCTCGGGTACATTAGCTTCAGCCACTGTATTCTTGCTACTTTCTTCTTCCTTCCACGGCTTGCCTACAAGGTTGTTCTTGAACATCAATATTATTATTATTATTATTATCATCATCATCATCTTTTAGCTCTGCTGCTGATCCAGATATCAAGTACGACTAGCTAGCTATTAGTTGTCTTCACTGCCTGTCACAATACCTTTTAAGAGAGAAGAGTTGTTGGTGCCTGTGCTCTGTGCTGTGCTGTTCGCAAACGAAAGGTTTTAAAGAGAGTGATTTGATTGCGCCTTCAAAACAAGCGAATTGTATATCGCGAGAACAACAACAACAACAACAACAACACCGCCATCACATTCGGAAACGAAACACTTGACATCCATCTGTTTCACATACAATAGTAACAACAATATTCAAGGTTAGCTATCTGTCATCTGTCATGATTTTTGTGGTGAATTCTGCCATGTCATCAACAACGGGTACTACCACCAACAATGATGAGAGTAATGTTACCAACGAGACTACTACTACTACTACTACTACTACTACTTGTAGTACCAGTACTAGTAGTAACATCAATAGAAATGCAGGTACAACTAAAACTGTTCCATTGCACCTTCAACGATCATCACAACATTTGAAATCCAGAAAAAATAAGAATGACAGCATTGACACAACAACAACCACAAGGAATGCTCCAATAGTAGATCATACTAGAAGACAACAACAACAACAACAACAACAACAACAACGAGAACATCACTCTGGTGGTGGTCTGGTGGACTTGGAAGCTTCCGAAGGCTCCTATTCTTCTCGTGCCATGGAAGACAATGTTGGTAATGATGACAACGACAATGACGATGCTTCGTTGCATGATTTCTTTGATCATGACTTGGGAATGGATAGTAGTGGACAAGATTGTATTACTTCTACTAACACTACCATTCCTACTGGTGCAATGGCAGCCTCTTGTCAAAGTGCTGCTAGCAGCTGCAGCAGCAGTAGTAGACGAAGAAGAAGAAGAAGAAGAGAAAGGTCCCTGGGAGATTCGTTTCAGAATTCCCTGCACTCGTCGTTGAATAATATTCGCAATACTATGAACGATGTTCACGTTCACTCACTGTCTATTTCTGCTACTGCTGCAACCAAAATAATGGGAAGTTCTGTGAGCAGCAGCTTACCAATCACCATGGAAGATTCAGAACGATTATCTGGATCTCGTAGTGCAAGGTTTACTTGTACCACGAGTACTGGCACTGGTACCGGTATTGGTACTGGTACTGGTACTGGTACTGGTACTGGTACTGGTACTACCGCAACAGCATCAACAAGAGGAATAAGTAGTAGTAGTAGCAGCACTGTCGTGTCGAGACGCCACAAACACACAACTACCGGGAACTCTTCATATCGATCCGTACCACCACCTTTGAGTCCCATGACGAAAACATCGAACGAGTATCATTCGTGTCACTTTTATCCAGACCAACAGCAACAGCAACAGCAACCAACGCAGCCACCAAACAATGCTGGCAGGTACAGTTGTAGCAGTACAACAAAAACGTACCATAACACGAAGCACAGGCACATGCACACAAACAAACCATCGCGAATGGCACTACTCATCAAGTTTGTAACCTCGATCCACTTTGGTCTTTTCGTGTTTGTGGGAATTATTGTGCTGTTGACGGTACATCATCAATTTCCAATCATTGGAAACTATGCTCGAAAAATGGCATACCAACGATTGACAAAGATTTTAGTACAACAAGGCAATGTTTCTTTGGAACGATTACGTGATCCCAACACTGATGCGTATCGTGCACTAGAATGGATGATCGAACACGATCCGATGCAACTGCCACTGCTATATTTCTCGTTCTCGTCCTCGTCCTCGTCTTCTAGTTCCAAAACAGCTGTTACACCACGCATAATGGTAGAACGATTTGGATTGGCAGTATTGTACTTTGCGACCAATGGTCAGGACTGGACTGGTCATGAAAATTGGATGACAGAAGCATCGGTTTGTGACTGGTACGGTGTCGAATGTGAACTTGAATCGGCAGCTGTTTCTGATTGGTTCGACTATGCCGCCATGACGGAATCATCGGAAATTAATTGGAATGTAGGTGATGGAAAATATTTGCTTCAAGAACAACAACAAAAACGACGTGAACGTGAACAGCAGCAACAGAAAGAGAATAAGGAGCCCAAAATGGAAGTAGTTCGGATTGTATTGCCCAACAATCGATTACAGGGTACCCTTCCACCGGAAGTATCATGTATATCGCAATTGATTGTGCTCGACTTAGGCCATAATCATTTGACGGGAACGTTGCCCCAAGATGATTCCTTGGGTCACTTTCGAAGACTTACGGATCTCACACTTTCACACAATAAGATTGCTGGAAACATACCCGCATCGTTGGGTGATAATGTGATTTTAAAACACCTGTCGTTAGATCACAACCAGTTTGAGGGGCAAATTCCACTCGCCATGGCCTACAATTTACGTAATTTGAGGCACTGGTCGTTGGCACGAAATAAATTGACAGGAACTATTCCCACAACGATTGGTGGACTTCGTCATATACAAGTATTGGAGTGGAATGATAACATGTTGACGGGTGAAATCCCCTCTGTATTCAGTCAATTGTCTACGCTGCGTAAGTTACAAGAAGAACGATGAAGAGAGAGAGAGAGAAAACAATGATGGTGCCATTAGTTAATCTTTTATCAGTCGTATCTCACAATTGCCCTCATCTTCTTACTGGAAATGCAGAAATAGTCAACTTGAACTTTAATCGATTGGAGGGAACGATTCCATCTGGAATCTTTGTGAACGTTCCGGAATTGCAAGTGTTTCATCTGGGGCACAATGGTCTTACGGGCCCCTTGCCAGACGAGTTTAATGAAGCTCATCCGCTCAAGCTTTTGGATCAATTTCACGTCCAGCACAACAAACTTACGGGGACACTTCCCAGAAGCTTAGGTTTTTTGACGCACCTGATGTATTTAGAAATGGACCACAATAAGTTCCACGGCAATGTTCCAGCCGAGTGGAGTTACCTGACGAATCTAGAGATTCTTCGCATTCATCGCAACAAACTTGATGGCACGCTTCCTCATCAGCTCGGTCGTCTCACCAAATTAGAGCAGTTTCAGTTTGAAGACAATCTGCTGCCTCGCGCTCTTCCCGAGAAGATGCGACAAAAGCTTACCAAGCTTGATCTGGATGCGTTTGCTGCTGAGGAAGATAGAGGAACATATCTTACTGCTGCAGAGCCGAAGGAGGAAGGCGAAGAATTCTGATCGTTGATTCCTTTTTTGAAGAATATTTCTAATTGGAAAGCGGCTAGAATTAGCTCGACGCATTTCTGTACGAGAGTTAATCAACTCATTGTTGACTGAGAGCCAAAGTTACCAGGATTCCTAATCACTACTCTACTCGGTACTCTACTCTTCGTAAAGTGCACTTGGATTAGGTAGACTTTCTGGCCTGGCTCGGTTCATCCTGTCCGGACTGTGAAAAGTATTTATTTTGGCGTGGCCTAAAAATTCCCGAGGGATTTTGCCAAATGGACAACCTTATGCTTGACCAATTTTAATACACATCCACTTCTTGAAAATTAATCTTAATGGAACCTTGATCCCTAATCTTAACCAATTGCAATTACTCCGTTTTACCCCAGCACAGTACTGGAGTACATATTAGACAAAGTACCGTAAGTACCTGGTAGTATGGAGCTAGATCTTGATTTAGTGATCTACTAGTAGTAGACTACCAGGTAGTATGGTAGGCAAAAAAAATCTAATAATGCAATGGTAGTTGATAATCCAACTCACAATGCGTTCTTCCAGCTAAAGAAAAGTCATAGCATCGTCTGGTATGGTCAGTCTACTATCAATAGAAGCATGTCATACAATCAAGAAATAGCAAAACAGGAATGAAGAGTTACTTAGCTGTTGCTTTGATTTGTTTAACAGGAGGTTTCGCTCTTCGTGTTTTCTCTTTAATTGCAACGCTGTCCACTACTGTCGGGATAATTGGAATCCAAGAAACTTCCAAGACTATTCAAACCAAAACAAATATGAGTTTTGGCATGATGGATGCGATCCATAGTTCAGAAAGAACTGGGATGGTATTTGATCAGGTGATGACCGCCGATAAATCTGGAACACTGTTTTCCCAAAGAAGAAATCCCCGAGTGGTCCGTTTAGTAGTGATATCCGACACACACGGCCAACACGAAGATTTTGTACCACGGAGACTGCCAAAGGGCGACATTCTATTCCACTGTGGAGACTTTGCAAATAAAGGTTCTCTTAAAGATACATCCAACTTTATTCGGTGGATATCTTCGCTCGATCAGTATTCCGAAAAGTTTGTCATTGATGGCAACCATGATCGCACACTAGACATCAAACATAGTGAATCAGCCCTTTATCTGCCTATGTTGTTTGCCGAGGCACACCCAAGCATCAAGCTACTGCAGGACGAAACCGTTGTCTCTCGACAGGGCCTGGTGATTCATGGTTCCTCATGGAAATCTTGTGAAGCTGAATCGTACAACACTGTCCCTTCGAATACAGATGTTTGGATGGTCCATAAACCACCTTACCTCGATCCGAGTAGTGCCGTTCAAATCCCGCCTTTATTTCAACGACAACAACGACAACACCCCCGCTTTTGGAAAGCATGGAGTGGATCTACGAGAATCACTAGCACTGTTCAAAAGTACAAGATACCCTTGTGTCTTGTGGGACACGTCCACTATGGTCGTGGGGCACTGAACTTGAAGCACCGTTTTGAGGAAGGCAACAGCAATGCTCTAGATGCTGCTGCTGCTGCTACTAATAATCATAATTTAGGGGTGTCGGCCGTTGTCAATGCAGCTTCTCGCTTCGAAACGCAACGGAAAAGTGGGATCTCAGCGCCAGTGGTGATTGATTTTGATGTTGACACAAAGCAAGTTTTGATTGCCGACATAGAACCCCATCCCGCCTCTTGAGGACGAAAAAAAAAAAAGACCAATGTGCGTTTTTGACTTGTGACAACCTTTTCAGCACCACTTTTGATTGCCAGAATTGTGCGACGCTGGCTATAATATTATGGTCGGCAGTGGCAATTGTTTGCCGGGGTTGCCACGGACTCTGCTGGGTGTATCTGCAGTAATTTTCAGTCCGGTAAACGGTAAACATCAGTATACCACTGTGGTATTGCAAAGCCAGTCGAACAAACAAATAATACTTAAGTGCATTGTAAACGTCGACAATGGTGAAATCTTTCCTTGGGGGCAACTCGTGAAGGCTAGTCAATTCATTCTTAAAATTGCATGCAAGTTACAGCCCGTGAGTGGCAGACTACTTAGTCCATGCCGGGCCGCGTTAAAATGCCCTCTTTTCTACCAGCTAGAATGCTGTGAATTCAACCGAATGTTTACCCTTACCAGGTATCATTCGGTCGGTTCACTCTATCATACCTGGTACCAGGTAACTGGGTCAGTTCATTCCATCACTGGCTCATCGATTATGGCGTTGATGGTTAAAGTTGTATACCGTAGTTCCAGGTAGTAAGCGAAAATACGATTGTTTCTACTACCGTACTGTACCAGGTAGCTTACAGGAGTGAAATTATAATTCTAGTAATAAATGGAATCCCAAATCTAGATCTATTGTGATCGATTTAACATACCGTACTACTAGTATAGTAATAATAGTAGTACATGGGCTAAAAGGAATGAATCTACAATAATTATTCGTGTGCGCGCCTTCTTGGGAAGGCGAAAAACACTTTCCATAGGACTCCTTGTCTCTGTTTACTACGGTACTGTATCATCAACTAGGCTACAGTACCAGGTACAGTACCTGGTACCACTACTAGTAAGTATTACCTCCCTTAATTATTTAAGTTGCGAATGCATGTGTGATTAAATGCTAGCTGCTCGTTGGAACAACGAGAGCATCAATCGCGTCACAAATATTATTAGAATCTGTTTTCAACTCTCTGGTTTCTTGCTGACACTGCCGAACAGATATAATAATAGCCAACTACCATCGCGAACCAGCCAAGACAGAGAGGTTCGCAACTGACTTTTTCCGCGACGATCTCACATTTTTTACACGGTAACACAGGGTATCAAGTATCAAGTACTAGTACTAGTATCTGTAGAAACGTGAGCTGTAGAAAGGTGAACGCGCCTAATTTTCAAATACTCACAACCTCAATTTTAACAACACATCTTCCTCTCTTTTCATTTTTCATTCAAGAAAAAGGAACGATGCAACCAACCCAAGGTTTGAACCGACTCTTGAACACCACTACTACTAGTTCCGAACAAACCGGGTGTTTGCAGACATTGAATTGCCATGCAAATGCAACAGGATCTTCGGGGACTGCTGCTCTCGACAATTTCCTTCGACTCGAGCTGCTAAGCCATCAGGAGCAACATGCACTTGCACGAGCCATGGCAAGGCGACAAGTTATCGTCGCTAGCTTGCATCAGGTGCGCCTTCGTAACAACAGCCAGCCAGAAGACTTGAAAATGGTCCATCGAATGCCAATCGTTCAAGGGAGAGCCAGCGTTTGCAGCACCTACAATCCGATGCAGGCGAGGGGCATGCCGCCTACATCCCTCCTTCGATCACCTCTTTTTCCCCAGGAGGAAAGTCTGTCGATTCGTCAGATGAACTTTCCATTCACTTTCTCGTCCAGTCGGGCAGCAGCTAGTTTGATTTCGAGTGCTAGCGAGCAAAAGGTAAATCGGCGATCTACACAGAAAGCATCTGCTTCTGTAAACACATTAGAAGCGAAAAATGAAGAAAGTGTATACTTTTGTCAGCTCACATCACAAAAAGAAAGATTTCCAACTAAGCTCTATCGCATGATTTATGAAGCAAAACAGGCTGGTCAGGAGCACATTGTTTCTTTTCTTCCTCACGGTAAGGCATTCGCGATTCACGACGAGGAAGCTTTTGCTAGCGAAGTCATGCCCCGGTACTTTTCGGCTTGTCGATTGTCTTCGTTCTTGAAGCAATTGAACCTTTATGGTTTTCACAAACTGACCGCAGGAAGAGACAAAGGCAAGCTGCACTACTTTCATCCTAGTTTCCTCATGGGCAAGCCGCGTCTATCGGAAACGATTCAGAGACGGCAATCTTGCAAGTCCAAGAAATAATATTTTTATGTTCTGCTCTCTCTTGTTTTGCGTTCTGGTACTGGTACGTCCATGGGATTTTTAATAGCTTCCAGTATGTGGTACCGTAGTATTAGATACTGCTATGTCTTTCATGCATGGATACAGATACGCTCTACTACTAGTAGTAGTAGTAGTAATACTTGTACTCTACTGTACTAGCTAAGGGTATGTAGTCGATTGTCGCGGGCGTGCCGAATTCTCCTAGCTAGTAGCGTATGCAAAGGAAATATTGGCCGATTTTTGGTACAACGCTGCACCCGGCACTCCGAGTAGTAATTACGATTACCTGTACCTGCGTTTGCCTGTTACTGGTAGCGGTGATAAGAGTAGTCGACCAACGTCGGTGTCATCGTCGTCGCCACTGTCCTCATCAGCATCCGCAACAAACAATATCCGGTGATGATTGTGGTGTTCTCTCTTCCACAAACCGATGGCGGTCACAAAAGTCGGAAACAACAAAGCATCCTGCATATGAGCGTTCTCTGGTCGAACAAGAAGAGCTTGCACCACGAAAACAACAACAAATTGTTGGAGCAACATCCAAACAGCATCGAAGTCAACAACAAGAGAGGTTCAAGCGTCCAGAAGATTATCCAGTGGTACCACAAGTGACACTGCTGCCTTCGGAATCTTTTGTTCGTGACAATAACCACAAGCTGTCTTTTGAGAAAGACACTGATCCTACAGCACCAACACTGCTGGCAGATACAGTGGTGACCATCCAGAAGAACAGTCGTCAGAGTGCCAATGAAAATGATGCCGACGACGCTGCCAATTTGGATTTATCCGACAATGACAACGGCGATAACAACAGCAGCAGCAGCAGCAGCAGCAGCAGCAGCAGCAGCAGCAGCAGCAGCAGCAGCAGCAGCAGCAGCAGCAATAATATTCGAACACAAGAATTGGAACAATTATCAAGAAAACCATCTTGTGGTACTGTGGAACGACAACATTGTCATCGTCGTTCTCCTCGTAGTTGCTGGGAATGCAACGATTCCGGATATACCGAGAATAAATCTAAATTCAAATTTTGTGGCATGTGTGGGAAATCCTCAAATGAAACAAAAGAACAACTGTGCAGTCAGCACCTACTAGAAACGTGAAGACTACAAATGGGACCATTGCAAGTCGCATCGACTACTAGTAAAGCTAACACAACACAGCAATTGTCTGAATAAAAGAATTTGAGTTTATAGCTAATGTATTTCAGTATTTAATTTTTTGACGGTCATATTTTGTCAGGTAGGGTAGTGTACAGTACGTCTCATGTGATACCGCTTTTCAACAATGGAGAAGACTTGAGGCCATTTACTACTAGTAGTAACCAGCACTGGCAGTGACAAAGTCATCGAATAACATACCAAGAGAACATAAAATGCCCCACGAACTCCTTCATCGTGCTACCAAGCCAGAAGTACCAGTAGTGTGTGGTATGCCCAGACAATTTGGCATTTTCATGTCGCAAAGACGACAATGCCATGGACTTCATACACTAGAAAGTGCTTGCAATTATTAAGAAAAAAGCCAGAAATATTCAATAGTTATATATATATATATATATATATATATATATATATATATATATATATATATATATATATATATTATAAA
>Ga0100402_1003128_pt1 | contig 18208 bp, 12 predicted proteins | sample CryGeyme20150102_FD_80419 | JGI IMG/M metagenome (GOLD analysis project Ga0100402, IMG submission 80419) | Groundwater microbial communities from Crystal Geyser aquifers in Utah, USA - Crystal Geyser metaG 2015-0102 | ecosystem: Environmental > Aquatic > Deep subsurface > Groundwater | place...
GAAATTAAGATTGATTTACAAAGGAAAGAATTAATTGAATTATATCAAAAAGCTAAAATATATTGGCATGCTACAGGCTATCAAGTTGATGAGGATATTAATCCAGAAAAAGTTGAGCATTTTGGAATATCAACAATTGAAGCAATGGCGGCTGGTTGTGTTCCAATTGTAATTAATAAAGGTGGTCAAAAAGAAATACTTGGAAACGATTTAAAGGAATTACTATGGAATACACCAGAAGATTGTTTAGATATTTCTAAAAGAATGATTAATGATCAAAAACAATATAATAAATATCAAGAAACTTCATTATCAAGAGTTAATAAATTTAGTAAACAAGAATTTGATAAAGTGCTATGGGAGATGTTTAAATGAAAAATGTTTCTGCAGTGATTCCAAACTATAATGGTCAATCTTTATTAAAAAAATTTCTTCCTTATGTTTTAAGAACTTTAGATAATAATGATGAACTAATTGTTGTTGATGATAATAGTACCGATAATAGTATTAAATATTTAATTAAAGAATATAAATTAAAATTAACTAAACAACTAAAAATAAAAAATATTGTTTCTAAAGAATATTTCCCACAATTAAAAAATATTAAATATAAATTATGTAAAAATAATATTAAAGTTGGAAAAAATAATATTAATTTAATATTAATATCCTTAGAAGAAAATATGCGTTTTGCTGCTGCAGCAAATACCGGAGTATTATTTTCAAATAATGATTATATTTTATTATTAAATAGTGATGTTAAACCTACTAAAGAATTAAGAAATCAATTAATTCAACACTTTAATGATCCATTGATATTTGGTGTAGGTTGTTTGGAGTATGAAAAAGATGAGACAGGTGAGAAATCAGGCAAGAATAAATTATGGTTTTATAGGGGCATGTTCATGCACTCTAAGGCGCAAGACATGTCCTCAGGACCTACTGCATGGGTGAGTGGAGGTAGTGGCATGTTTGATAAACAGAAATGGATATATTTAAATGGATTTGATCAATTATTCTATCCAGCTTATTGGGAAGACCTAGATTTGTCTTATAGAGCTAGAAAAGAAGGATGGAAAACTTTATTTGATGAAAAAGCTGTTGTGTATCATATTCATGAATCAACAAACATGGATATTTTTGGACAACAGAAAATTATGCATATGAGTTGGCTCAATTTATCAAAGTATTTGAAGAAACACGCTACTTTTTGGCAATTAATCCAATATTATTTTTATAAACCTTATTGGATATATGCATGGTGGAAACATAATAAAAAAATGAATAAAATTATTATTTAATTTATTCTAAAGATATATAAGATGCGTGAAAACAATATGAAAACTTATTTAATTAAATTGAAAGAATTAATAATTAAACATAAATGGTTTATTTTATTATTTTTATTAGCCGCTATTATTCGTTTTTTATATATTAATGACAATATGGTTCCTTTCCTATTTGATCATGGTAAGGATTCACTTGCAGTCCTTCATATGATTGCTGTTCCTAAATTAAAATACATAGGTCCTTGGACTAGTATCCCTGGGTTATATTTTGGTCCTGCTTGGTACTATTTATTAGCACCATTTTATTTATTATCTGGGTTTAATCCAGCTTCAAGTGGAATAGCGATGACAGTATTAGTATTGTTACAAATTTATTTAGTCTATAAATACTTTAATATTCAATCAGCTGTTACTATGGCTTTTTCAGGTTTTTGGGTGATGATCTCCGTAAGTGCTTGGAATCCATATCCAATGACACTATTAACAATTCTGATATTAATTTTATTAAAAAAACAATTAAAGTTAAAAAGAATAGATTCTAAATTATTTTCTTTATTAGCATTGACTGCAAGCTTTGGTTTTCATTTCTCATCAGCTTTTGCTATATTTTATCCTTTAATAATTGCGACTATATTATTTTCAAATAAGTTATTTCCAAAATTAAAACAAATAATCTTCGCAGCCTTAGCTTTTGGGGTGCCATTTATTCCTCAAATATTATTTGAGCTTAAAAATGGCTTTCCTCAATTTAATGCTGTAATTAATTATATTAAAGTTGGTGGTGAAGGCGATGGTCTAAGTTTAGATAAAATAAAATTAGTTGTTTCTACTATATTTGGAGAAAATAGAAATATTATTTTTCAAGGTATTCCAGATATTTCATCATCTCCATTATCAATTATTTTCTTATTATTTATAATTGTTGGAATATACTATTTAATTAGAACTAAGAAAAAAGATGAGGAGTTTTCTAGACTATTAAAGATTTCTTTTATATTCTTCTTAATACCATTATTAGGTTTCTTCTTTTTACACTTTAATCTTTGGTATATTTATCCATTAATACCTGTCACAACTATTTTAATTGGAACACTAATTAGTAAAGCTCCAAAAAGTATAACTATATTATTTACTAGTTTATATGTTGTGATGTCTTTATTAAGACTTAATTATTATTTAGTAGATGAAAAACCAAGATTTATTAATGATTCAGGCTTTTATCCAGTCAAAAGAACAGTAATTGATTACATTAGAGCAGACGCAGGAGATAGAGATTTTTCAGTTTTCACATACAAACCAGATATTTATGATTTTCCATATCAATATGAATTCTTAGCTCAAGGTCTAAGGGGAGAAACCTTACCTATGGAGTTTGCATATGAACCAGGAGCTCCATCATATGTTAAAGAGAAAAAAGATTTGTTAGATGCAATAGATCATAAATATGGACAAAGATGGCGAGGCAAACCACAAGTTATTTATTATATAGTTACAGAAAATAAGCAAACTGATTTATTAGGTAATTGGTGGGGTCGCCAAAAATATGATGAAATTATTTCCCAAAAAGCATTTGGAGATAGGTTGGTAGTATATACAGCCACACCATTAAAGGATTAAGATGATTTTAAATTATGTTAAAAAAAATTGGTATGTTTTTTCAATATTCTTAATATTATTAGTGGCAGTATTTATAAGGTTTTATCAGTTAGGTGTTATTCCACATGGAATGACATGGGATGAAGCAGCTATTGGATATAATGGTTATTCAATTCTACATACAAGAAGAGATGAGTGGCTTGATAAACTACCAGTTAGTTTTATGTCTTTTGGTGATTTTAAAGCACCCTTGGCAATATATTTGAATGGAATATTTACCTTCATATTTGGTATGAATCTATTTGCGGTTAGAGTTCCATTTGCTATTGGCTCTATTTTTGCTATTTTGGGAATAATTCTTTTAACTAAAGAAGTTTTTAGAAAAAATAAACTTGCAGATTACTATTCATTATTTGCTGGTTTTGTATTAACTCTTTCTCCTTGGCATATACATTATTCTAGAGCTGGATTTGAATCAGGACTATCATTAACTTTTACTATATGGGCAATATATTTATTACTTAAGTCTATAAATAATAAATTTAAAAACATTTATCTACTCACACTTTCTTCAATTCTTTTTGTTGCTTCTATATATACATATCACAGTGCAAAAGTAGTTGTGCCATTAATTGGTATTACTTTTTTGGCTCTATATTTTAAAGAAATTAAAAATTCAATCAAATCATTAATAATTCCTTTAATATTATTTATTGGAGGATTAATTCCTTTTATTAATGATTCTATTTTTGGTGAAGGTCTAACAAGAGCTGGAGTGACTATCTTTTCTTCAGATATTAGTTTTGGACAAAAAATAACATATGTTGTTAAAAGCTTTTTAGCTCATACAACACCTGACTTTTTATTACTTGGTAATACAACTACATTAAGACATGGAACTGGATATTTAGGAGTAATATTTATTACTACATATTTATTATTATCTGCTGGTATTGTTTCATTATTTGTTAATAGAAAAAAAATTATTGATTTTAAACAAAGTTTATTTTATTTCTTATTAGTTATTTGGGGTATTTTACCTGCAGCAATTGCTTTAGAGGTTCCTCATAGTAACAGAGCCTTATTAGCACTCCCTGGAATGGTCATTACTGCCATCTTTGGACTTAACTTATTAATTGATATCTTAAAAAAGACTAAACTGAATTTGAAGGTTTCAGGCTCTTACCAAGAAAAAGATATTATTGCTAAATCATTTGTTGGAACATTAATTGCAGTTCATGTAATTTTTGGAGTTACTTTCTTAAATCATTATTTTTATCAATTTAGTAAAAAATCAACTGATGCATTTAATGATGGTTACTTAGAAGCATTTGAAATAGCTGAAATGTACGAAGATGGTGATGGGGTATTTCCTGTAGATAAAATTATCTTTACTTCAAAATATGGTCAACCTTATATTTATGCATTATTTGTAAGAGAAACAAATCCAATCTGGTATAGAGGTGGATCTCTTATTAAGTATGAGTTTTATGACAAAATAAATGTAAGTGATTTAAGTAGAAAAAATGCTCTAGTTGTTGGAAGTGGTACAGATGATCTTCCAACTGAAAAGGCAGATCATATTATTTATGGAGAAGATGGATCAATTAGATTCCAAATATTTAGAACAAGGTAAATATGATGAAATCATTATTAATTCTAGTAATAATTATGATTAGCTTCATTTCACCTAGAGCAATTCATGCTCAAGAATCAGTTGATAATGTTGTATTATTTATTAATCAAGTAAGAGGAACAGAGTGTTGCCAAGAAGGTAATTTAGAAAATATATATACTCAGATCAATGCTTATGAAAATAATAATTTATCAGCTAATTTTAATCTTAGATATGATGTACTAAAAAATGATGAATACATTAAATTATTTAAGTCTTTAAACCATAATCAATTTGAAATTGGATCCTTTCTTGAGATAACACCTGATCTTGCTAATGATAGTGGTGTTTCATATTCTGCAAATGAAAGTAATTGGGCTCAAGCTCACAATGCCTATACTCTAGGCTATGACTTTTCAGATAGAACTAAAATTATTGATACCTATATGAGTAGATTCTATTCTGTATTTGGTTATTATCCTAAAACAACTACTGCATGGGTTATGGATACACAGTCAATTAATTACTTAAAAGATAAATATGGAGTAACTTCTCATCAAATAACCAGAGAACAATGGGGTACAGATAGTTACACACTCTCAGGTGGCCCAGTTCATTATCCATATTTTGGAAGTAAGAACTGGTCATTTATTCCAGCAAGTGATAATCACTTAAATAAAATGCTAATCTTAAGACAAACAGGTTCTGATCCATTATATAACTATGGAGATGATACCAATGCCTTTACAACTCAACCAAATGACTATGCAATTGATGGAAAAGACATTAATTACTTTAAAGATTTAACTAATAATTTCTTTAATCAAAACAATAATTATAATTTTTTGTTATTGGGTTTAGAGAATTCAATGCCTGAAAATATTCAGTCAGATTATGTTGAACAAATTAATTATATTTGTTCACTAGATAATATTAATTCGTTGACTGCAAGCAAATTCAAGAGTAATTATTCTGAAAAGATATTTAATTCAGAATTAGTTTCATTAAGTGGAGAAGATTATGTAAATAATACAAACACTAAAGTCTTATGGATTAATACCAAGTTTTATAGAGCAAGAATATTAATTGAAGATAATCAAATAAAATTATCTGATCTTAGATATTATAATCAAGATTTAGAAGATCCATACAATTCATATGTTGCACAAAACTATGCATTTTGGGTAGTTCCATATATATTTGATGGTTCTAGATTTTATGATGAAATAAAGTTTAATCCACAAACATTTGAATCAATAATTAAACACAAATTCTTGCCGGAGCTAGATAAAAGACTGATGGAACAAAAAACATCTAATAAAGATATTAAATCTCAATCTGATGGAATTATATTTAATTTAGAAGATAATGATGTAGAAATAGAATATCTTGATAATAATATTCAAATTAAATTTAAAGATTCAAATAATGAAGAAAAATCATTTGCATTCTATCAAGACTATTTTGTTACACCTAATATTAGTGATAATAATATTAAATTAAATAATACTGATTTTATTAATAAGAATAATTCAGCTATATTATTTAATGATTCTCAAAAAGAGTACTATGGCTTAGATCTTATTTGCAATGATATTTGTATTTATAAATTTAGAGAACTTTTAGATATAAACTTTAAAGACTTAAGAGATAAATATTATTATTTATTATTTCCTGAAGTTGTTTCAAGAAAGATTGATTTAGATAATTCAGTTCTTTATGCTCACAATCAATATACTATCCTTGAAAAAAATCCAGTTAGAATGGTTCTTATTCCTAGAGATGAACATGGACTTGCAACTTTACCATTAAGTAATGCAGTCATTAAATCAAACCCTGAAATTTCAAAAACTATCTCTCATCCTCCCGAAGGAAATGGAACAACCTTTTTAGATATTTTTGCAGATAACTATGGAGAATATATAATAGATTTTTCTATTGATGACTATCATGGTCAAGAAAAGATTTACTTTGCTCCAGATTGTAAAGTCAAAAAGTTTTATTGTCTAACACACCCAAGACAAGCTGTTTGGTATTTGAAAAGTATGTTCTTTACAAAACTAAGAAACTTTTAATCCATTCTTAATTAAATATAAGAAATATATAGCTAATAATATAGATGTTAAAGTTAGGATATTTCCAAATAATCTTACATCTGTATTTTCATAAACTACTTCAACTTCATGTTCTCCAGCTGGAACTTTGTAAGTGATAATTCCTCTGTAGTTTGGATCTTGCCATTGCATTATAGTTTTCTGACCATCAATATATGTTGCCCAGCCTGAAAAGTAGAAAGTATAGTCAATAACTCTGACTTCTTCTTGATTAATAAACTTGTATTTTCTAGATGCATTTTTCTCTTCAATTATTTCAAGATTACCTTGACCTTCAATAATTTCAGCTTGAACAGTCTTAGTATCACAATCAAGTGCATCTCCTGACCATACAGTGTTTAAGTTATTGCTATGTAAATTTGCTTTATTAAAGTAATAATCAGATTCTGGTTGTACAACGTAGTTTTTTCCATAAAATTGTGGCACACGCAAACATAGAACCAATACAATAAATGCAAGTAAGAAGTATTTGCTTTGAAGTTTCCTAATAGATAAGACTAAAAAGATGAAAATAAGCGGTATAGTGATTTGTAAAGCATTTAAAAATCTCCATGGATATTGGATTTGTTCAATAATTGGAAGTCTATATATAAGCTTACTTATTGGAAGCATTAGTAAAACTAAAATGGATGATAATCCTGTCCAAAACTTTAAAGGTTTTAAGAATTTAATGTCTACATTCTTTTTAATGAATTTATGTTTTGCTAATAAAAATACTTTTATTAATAAAATAATAGCAAGTAGTATAATCACAAACTCTATACTTCCAAGTTTAATATAATTAGCTCTTGGTCCAGGATGCGTAAATGTGTAATACCAAGTTGGGTCGTATAGTTGCTTAAATGTTAAAAAAGCATCATTGCCGACTGAAGATTTAATATTTGCTTGATAAAAATACTTCATTTCTAAAAATAACGGCAGGATATAATATCCAGAGCTTAATAGTCCCAATCCAGCTGCAATTGAACTAATTGTGAGATTTGTTTTTAAAGTCTTTTTTGTTAAACAATATAAAAAGTAAGCCCCAACAGGAATACTAAAAACTAGTAACATCATTGGGTGGGTAAGTGTTGTAAAAAGAACTCCAAAATAAATATATAAAGCTGATTTAAAATAATTCTTTTCTTTCAAGTGATAAACACTTAGTAATAAAATTGGTAAAAACATTGTAGCCATTAGTTCTGGTAATGCACCTCTTGTGTAAATGTTTAAAGCTCTATATGGAAAGAAAGTTGAAAGAACAGTTGCGGTAAATGCAATTGACTGATTGGCATGTTTTCTGAAGAATGAATAAAAAAGAATACTTGTGGCAAAAGCTGTAAGTGTAAGAATAACTGTATATGCTAATTCAGTTGAAACACCAATTAGTATTAATATAGCACCTAAGTAGGCAGGGGTCTGATGAGCAATATTGGCCAGTGGATGACCATAGTTTGTAAAGTTATTTGCCCATCTGACTGGGAATTCACCATCATACAATGCTTGAGCAAACTGATTCATTGTTGTCATATGAATATGCCCGTCAAATGTAATTGGATGACCATGACGATATATATAGTCAGCAATGCTAACAAAGCTGGTTAGTATTAATAGTAAGCCTAAAACAAGTTTTGTAGTAAATTTCATATAACCAGTATACCGTATTTTGCGCTATAATAAATTCATGTTTGTAAAGATACCAGACAGATTATTTTTTATATTAGCAGCACTTGTTGTAATTTTTATTTCTTTTAATAGACACCAATTTTTCAAATCAAAAACTTCTAGTCAATATAGATTAGATCTTTTTACTAACTTATCTAACTCACTTAAAAACAATGAATTTGATCCAGAATCATATTGGGAATTCAGAGAAAGATATTCTCCAGGATCATTTATTAGAGATGAAGATAATACTGATTTTTTTGCAACATTTAAAATTGTAAATGTTGCAGATGATCTAACGCCATTATTTTATTATGAATCTGAACTGATCAGAAGCATTGATGGAGTTATTGGCTATGACTCTAATACCGCAATTGAAATGATAAAAAATGAATTTCAAGGTGAAATAGTCGCTCAGAATGAAAATAATATACTCTTAAAAGCTGAAGATAATCAGTACATTCTAGTATTTGTTGAACCAATTGATGAGATGAAAAAAGTTATGGGAACTTTTGATTATAAATCTGATGAATTAAGATTATTAGAAAATAAATCTTGGTACAATGCAACTTATATAAAGGTTAAATAATGAAAATATTCAACTACTATATTAAATTATCTAATAAGACAAAGATTCTATTGGTCTTATTTACTTTGGTTTTGTTATTTACAAGGTTTTACAATTTAAATGGAACAGCTAGATTTACTCTAGATGAAGCAAGTGATCTATTAAGAATGGAAAGTTATTGGACTAATAAAAAGATTTCATTAATTGGCCCAATTTCTAATGATAAAACTAAGGTCTTTAGTTCTATTAGTTATTACATGATAATGCCATTTGCTGCAGCTTTTGACTTCACACCAGTTGGGCCTGTATATGGAATGGCTTTTTGGGGAATATTGACCGTAATTCTTTTAATGTTAATTACATATAAGGTCAATAAAAAACTTTTAATCACTGCTGGTATTTTAGTTGCTATTTGGTACCCATTAGTACTTACGAGTAGATGGGCATGGAATCCAAACTTTGTTATCTTTTGGGCAGCACTTGGAATAGCATCATTAAAGTATAAACAAAAACTTGGTTGGATATCCTATTTAATTACTGGTCTTTCTTTTGGAGCAATGTTTCATCATCACTATGTTGCAATATTCACAACAGCTCCTTTTCTTCTTTTAATATCGCTTCCTTACTTAATGAAAAAGAAATTTAAACCAGTATTATTAATGTTTTTAGGTTATGTTTTACCTTATTTGTTATTTGTTTTGTTTGATTTAAAAAATCCACCAGGTCTATTTTTTGGACAATATTTATTTTCAGGCAATACTCCTCATGTACAAAAAGAACTTACATTGCAAATAGTTGCTGGTAATTTATTCAGAAATCTAAAAGTATATTTAGCAACCTTTGTAGATAATTCTTTTATGCAAGTATTATTTTTAATCTCATTGGTTAGTTTAATCTTAAGAGAATTAAAAACAAAAACCTATCAAACAATTACCTGGGTACTACCTAGTGTCTTTGTGATAATTGCTGGAGTAATGCTGAGTGATTTTCAAACAAGATATGTTTTTTCTAGTGTTGCCTTTTTATTTGTTTGGTTATTAATTCCTAGAAAAAATAATATAAATAAAATACTTGTTAAAGTAATATTGTTTATATTAATTATTGGCTCATTATTCTCAATTAAACCTCAATTAACTATTGCTGATACTCCTCCAAATATGAGAGTCTTTACAAGAGCATCTAATATAATTATGGATACAATCAAAGCTAAAAACTTAAAGAACTATAATGTGGCTGCACTCTCTAGTCACGATCCAGCTCCCTTAGCAGAGAAGTATAGATACTATTTTTCAACTCATGGTATGACAGCTCAGGCTGATAGTCAGTATGGTATTTCTGAACATCTTTTTGTTGTAACAACGGCAACAAATCAAGAATTAAGACAAGATCAATCATATGCAATGATTGCATTTGAAGATAAAGAATTAAAAGATATATTCCCAGTTGGAGAAGGTGAATGGAAGGTAATCTGGTATGGAATTGATGTCCAAAATTAAAAGCTTGAAGTATCTAGTTATTGGATTCTTCATATTAAATCTAATAATCAAACTAATAAATATTCAAACAACTCCACCAGGATTTACATTTGATGAGGTTATTTATATTGGTGAAGCTCAAAGTATTGTTGAGTTTAGCTCAGATTTAAAAGGTGATTGGAGACCTTGGCATTTAGAACCATCAGACCCATATTACACTGAGTTAACTAGTACAGTGTTAACTCCAGGATTTATTCTTTTTCCTAATAATCCCATATTAGCTTCAAAGTTTGTACCTTTGTTATTAGGTAGCCTACTTCCTGTGTTACTTGGATTAATAGCTTATAAATTAAAATCTAGAAAATCTATATTTATTTTTACAACTTTATTTGCAACATTAAATCCTTGGGTATTTCAGTTTTCTAGAATGGGATATGACTCATTATTTAGTATTTCATTTTACTCCCTAGGGTTTGTTGGACTACTATATTTAAAAAATTGGAATAGATTGTGGACACTCATTCCTTTCTTTTTAGGATTTTATCAATATCAAGGTCACAAAGTCTTACTTTTACCACTAGTTGGAATTATTTTTCTATACATCTACTTTGAAGAATATAAACTATTTGATGTTTTTAAAAAGTTTAAAAAGATTATTAGAGATAAAAATATATTGTCCTCACTGACAGTATTATTATTTTCTTTATTTTTAACAGCAGTTTACTTAATTAGGTTACCAAGTTTATCTAGTGGTCAAAGAATTTCTGAATTTTCTTTTTATGATGAGACTAAGATTGTTGAAACAGTTAACACTCAAAGAAGGTTGGCTTTTGACTCAAAATTAACTCCAATATTCATAAATAAATATACTGTTTTATCAAAAGATTTTGTAGAAAGGCTATTTAATAGTTTTAATCTAAAGTATTTATTTATTGAAGGATTTAAGCCAGTAGATAGTTTTACAGTATTTGATTATGGCTTCTTCCATATAATTGATTCATTACTCATAGTAGTTGGTTTGGCATATGTATTAAAAAAGTCAAAAGATAATAAAGTATTAATCTTTTTAATTTCTTTTATTCTTATTGGTGCATTGCCAAATGGAATCCGCACAGGATCTCCATGGATTACATTCAGAGGTTCATTTGTATTTTTAGGTTTATTGTTAATTATGGGAATTGGTATTGGAACTTTTTATGATCAAATAAAATCAAAATATAAGTTAATTTTAGTTTTACTGTATCTAATATTAACAACTCAATTCTATTATTTATACTTTGTTAGATATCCAATTACTCATACAAATTATCATGGTTTTTATGAACGAATAATTGCAAGTTATTTAAAAAGAGTTGGAGATAACCCAAAGGCGATTATTATTCCAGATAGAGCAGATGCAACTTTTAATTACATGATTACCTATAATAAATTATTAACAAAAGAGAGTCATGAGCAGGTTTCTTCAGCAGCAAGAAGTGGCCACTATGAAATAAATAATATTAAGATGTATGGTGGTTGCCCAACTAATATAGCTGATATTTCAACTGACACTTCAATATTTGTATATTTATTCAAAGAACCATGTGTTCCAAATCAAAACCTTGAGACCAAGACTGAAATAAAATCTTTGATCGATTCAGGAACAATCTTTACAGTTTATAACGACAATCTTTGCAGCCAATACAATTTGGGAAGATATCCAAACATAAAAAAGAATATTATGAATGTTGAAAAATTATCTGATCAAGAATTCTGTGAAAGTTTCTTTAGTAAGTAAAAACCAATGACTAAGATCATTGCAGACAATGAAATTATTTCAGATATTCTTCTTAATAAAGTATAGCCAGTAAATTCAATTTCAATATTTGATTGTTTATTTGGAATCTTAATTGCTAGTACACCATCATATTGAGGAATATCTTTGATAAACTCAACTGGTTTTCCATCAAGATGAGCTTCCCAGCCTGGGTAAAACAGGCGTTTGTGTAAAACAATGATATCTTGATCAGGATTAACTGAGTAAATTATCTTTGTTCCATTAATTAAGTTAATTTTGGGACTTAATTCATTTAATGGGTGTACTAATGTTTCAATTTTTTCACGAATAATGTTTGCTGACTGTGAAGCATTTACATACATTAAAGGTTCTGGAAAATTATATGGAACATGAGCGCCAATTGGATTATGCTCATTAAAACTTGAACCAGTTGATTGAACTGGGTGATACCAATCAAAGTCTGTTCGTGAGGTTGAACCTTTTGTATTTGTAAATGCTTGAACTGAAAATATGATTCCAAGAGTAGCTAAAATAAAAACAAAGTTATTTATTTTTTTTGAAACCTTCTTTTGATTATTAAAATAGATGAAGATAAATAATACTGAAATAATAATAATCCAAATAAATCTCCATGGGTATTGAACATACTGCAATGGTTTAATAGCTGACCAAATAAAACTAGATTGAGAAGATATTAGAAAAATAGAGAGAATTATTGAAACTACCCAGATAATTGTTTTTTTGGAATATTTTAATAAAAATAGACCAATAAATATTCCAATTAGTGCAACGCCCCCAATCGTAAGTACATTTATAAAAGAAGAACTACTAAAAGAGTCTTTTCTAATATCTAATAGTGAAAGGGTTGAAACAAACTGTGAACTATATTGATTTAGAGAACTTCCTAATTGATACTCAATCATCCATTGTTCAAAATATGCTGGTAATACATACCAAGCACTTAATAGCAATCCAATTAATCCACTAACAAAGATTTTAAATAATTCACAAATCCTATATGATTTTAATTCAGCTATATAATAAAAAACCATTAAAATTGCCAGTAACAACATTGATGGTAAGTGAGACAATAATAATAGTGAGGTTGTTATTGCTATTAAAAACACATTCTTCTTTTTAACTGCTAGTAAAAATAATGGAATTAATGAATAAAAGAAAATTTCTCCAATAGCTCCACGCCAATAAATATTTAGTAATGAATATGGATTTAAAGAATAAAATAATGCAAGTAAAACACTCCATTTTTCAGATTTAAGATATTCTTTAATAAAAAAATAACAGCTGAGTGATCCAAATACGACAGCTAGTAAAACTGATATATTCAGACTTTGTTGAACACTTAATCCAATCATGTGTAACGCGCTAGAAGTTAAATATGGAGTGTGATACATATAGTTAAATGAGGGATAACCATATGCTTGGTTAAGATTAGATCCCCATCTAACAGGAAATTGACCTTCTTTTAACGCAAGATAATAATTACCAATTCTTGTTGCATGAAGCAGGTAGTCATCACTTTGATAAACCACGTCTTTTAATAATGCTGAGTTAACAATAACTATTGCAATAGCTATGAAAAGTAGACTTAATAATATTTTTTTATATTTATTCAACAAGTTGTAATAGTTCATAAACTTCAAGACCATCATTGTAAGTAATTGTTTCAACTAATTCTAAGTTCTTTATCTTTCCATTTTTATCTTTACAAATGGTTTCAACAATATATAGAGTATTGGGAGTAAATTCATCAAAGTTACAATCATATCTATTAAATGAGAATTTGCCCAAAGAATAATTTTCATTTTCTCTTGCATTAGGATTTTCTTGTAGAGTATTAATATCAATCAGGTTTTCCATAACAAAGTATGAATATAATGGCCTCAAATCATTAGTAATCTTAATTGAGTCATAATTATCTGAAATCTTAGCAACTTCTTTGGCAATTTGAGTATAAGGATTGTTCCTATACCAAGGCATACTGTATTTTGCTTGAATATGATATTGAATATTAAAATATGTAATTTGCCATAAATATATAACTATTAATATAGATAATAAGGAATATTTAAATAATTTATTCTTGCTTTCAAGAATTTCTTTGAACCCCAATGCAATAAAGTAAGAAAAACCAATTACCATTGGAAATGATCTAATAATGCTTGGTGTTTCGATATTGGTTAATGCCGCTGGTATTGGACTTAATAATATAATCCCTAAGAACAATGGCCAACCATGTTTCTTTTTTGAAATAGCCAAATATATACCAAAAAGTAGTAATGGAGCTTCAATAAGGTAGATCAATCCATGATAAGGAACTAAGTACCTAAATGGTTTACCACCTTTTATAAATAGAAAATCAGTAGAGAAATACTGCATGTATTCATTAGTTATTGCCAAGGAATATGCTTGAACCTTATTATAAAAAACTCTAGTAGTTGTAATTGATAGTTCTTCATGAAGATTGTAGATTTGTTCAATTAATAATGCTTGTGGCTTTTTATCTGATAATATTCCTACAGCCGAAGCTCTAGAAATACTCTCTTGTACAAGCAGTGAAGATATAGCTGCAATAAAGGTAATGAATAGTATTAAGCCAGCATTAACAATATAATTCTTTGTTTTTTTGAAATAAAATATTACTAGTCCAAATATTACTAATGGTAATAGTACTTTAGCTGAATGATAAAAGTACATACTTAAGAAAGAAGAAAAGGTTAGGATTATAACCTTTACTTTTGTAAAACTTTTTTCTTGCAACAAACTTACAAGGTAAACACTTAAAGTCAGAAAGAAAAATGATGAAATTACTTCTTGAGTACCTCTACTCATCATTATATGCCAAGGTGAAATAGCTAAAACAAAAGAGTTAATTAGGGCGAGATTCTGATTTGAAAGTTTTTTAATAAATAGATACAAGAACAAGATTGATAAAATACCCAAAATTGCACTAGGCATTCTAGAAGCTGCCACCTGATCATTCATTATATTAATGAACGGTATTTGGTAATAAGAATAAATAGCGGGTTTTGGATCAATAAAAGACTTAACTGATAAAGGATAACTATTCCCATCTTCATCCATACCATTTTGAGATATAGAAACAGCATTTATATAAAATGAAGCTTCATCTGCATGAAACCCATGCGGTGTATTCCCTAAGTTAAAGATACGTAAGAATAAAGCTATTATTAAAATAATACCTAAAAGAGTAATGTTTACTTTATTTTTCATTTTTCTTTCTTTTAAGTAATTCTAATAAAAAGATAGCTAGTCCTAGGAACAATAATAATTCTGTTGGTTCTTCCCATAAAGAATCTCCAGGGATTGGATGTAGAATTTTAACTTCCAAATTATAAAGAAATACAGTAAAAAAGAAAAAGAAGTATTGCCAATCGGGAATAGCTAATAAGAATAGTTCTTTAAAACTCTTTGGAGCAATCTTTGAAAGAAACTTCTTAATAGTCCATAAAGATGCGCCAAATAAACCAATTAGCATGTAAGCTTTGTAAACATAACCATATACATGCTCATAGTTGTGTAAAGTTAACTCATTCTGATTATTGATTGCAGCATACTCAGCTGGTGTTTGAAAGTTAAAGATTCTTTGTCCCCAGGATATTTCTTCAGCAGAAATAACAAAGAAGCCAAATGAAATGATCATAAACACAATTGCCAAGACTTTCTTTTTTTGTTTTAAGAATCTATTTGCAAGTAGACCTGAAATAACTGTATTAATTACTAGGAAAACTACCTGAATGGTTTCTATTACTGAATCTTCTGCTTCCATATATATAAAAAATTGATGTTTTCTCATAAAGATCATCAATAATCCTGCTGTGAGGTAAAAAGGGGTAAATAAAATTATCTTTTTATGGTGTTTGACAACAAACCTAAAGTTAATTACTAAGTTAGTCATATTAATTAATGTAGAAATAACAAACATATCTACATAATCAAAATTAAAATAATTTATTACAAAGTTTGTATAAGTTAGATATTCAGTTATGACTAGACCTATTGAAAAGACCAACAGGAATAAGGATAAAATATTAAATGTCTTTTTAAAGAGTGATAAATTTTTCATATATTTTTAGTCTATTTTAATAATTACAAAAACTCAATAATTCTTGTGGAACTTCTCTTAATGCATCCATTTCGTATACAAAAATCTCAGAATATGAACCAGTATTATCTGTAATAATCATTTGAGGTTTAATATCGTAAGGATCATTAGTTAAAAATACCGTAGGTTTTATATATTCCTTGTTACAAGTTAAGCTTCTAGCTTTACCTTCTTTAAATAATAACGACTCTCCAAATTGTGTGGGTCTTTCAAAGCCCTCAGACTCAGTAACTAAATCTTTTAATGATTGTTGAGTGATCTTTGGATCGATACGATTCCAATAGGCGTAATATATATGAGGTTCTGGATAAAGATCGTAATCTGCATAAACAGTATATCCATCTTCAATATATTGATTAGATAATTGAGCTGCTTTTTTAGCATATGATAAATAGGTAGCATCTATTTCATGAGTTGCAAATGTATCGATTAAATAAGCAAGACTTATAAATCCAAGCGAGATAAATAATAATGAAAAGGTCATTATTTTAAAATAAACATTATTTTTAAAAACTTTATTAAAAGATTTATAGCCGATTACTAAAATAGCAATTAAGAAAGGAATTAAAACAGTCATTCTAATAGAATGAGGCTCCCCAGCAACAGCTGAGGGTATTAATGCAACAAAATATCCAGTTAAGATCACTAAATACTCTTTATACTTCTTGAATGCAAAGATAAAGCCCATCATCCATAAAGGAAGTGTTACTAAGAATAGTTCTCCAGTTTGGGTTGGATTTCTACCAGCATCTAAATCGCCACTAAAAAAAATGAATCCTGGTGAAAGGTGATCTAAATAACTATTGGCAATTATTGAGACAGGCTTTGTAAACTTATTGTATCCAATGTTACAAATTTTATTAAGACTTGGATATAATTTATCAAATGTTACATAGCAATTGTTTTGTCTATGTTCATATTCAAGTGATGATCTTTGTGAAGAAACTAATAGTGTTTGTTCTAATCTATTAGTTGCTCCATTGGATAGAAAACCAGGAAGAGAGAATAATGAAGATAGTAATAATATAAATAAATATGTTTTAAAATCTGGAAGAGCTTTTTTAATTGTTTTAATATTAACTAAGATTGTTGTGGTCATTAAAGCTAGTAAGAATATAACTACAGTAAATCTGTAGCCATGGTAGGAATAAGTGCTTAATGCAAAAAATATAGCTGATAATCCCAATTTATATTTTGATTCTTTAGCATAGGACAAGAACATTAAACCACCCATAAAGAAAGCTAACCCAAGATTAGATTCTAAGGCCATTCTACTAATGTGAACAGTCCATGGTGATATTGCCAGTAATAATCCACCAAATAAACTTAAACTGTCTGAATTGAACTGCTTTCTAATCCAAAAGGATCCAAAAAGTACTACAAATAACCCAGCAATCGCTGAAGTGAGTCTAGGCAGGGCAAAATTCCAACCAATCACTTTATATAATAGCGCAGTAGCATAAAAGAAAGCTGGTGGTTTGTAATCACCGAATGATTTAAAGACAATTGGATATTTGTTCCCCCACTCATCCATTCCTGTTTGAGCAATACTAATTGCTGAATATCCTAAACCAACCTCATCTTGAACCATACTTGGTGGAAATGTAGTAATTAGAGGAAATCTTAAAATAGCACTGAGTGCTAAAATTATAGTAAGCATTATTAAGAATGAATATTTTGAAAAACATTTAAGCATTGTTGTTAAAGTATACACCATAGCCAAGATTAGGGGTACTTTGTTATACTACAATCAATGACAAATTTAATTAACTTTATTGTTTTCTTTTTGCTAATTTCAGCTATTCATTATTATCTTCTGTTTTCAAGCAAAAGAACACTAAACATATTAAAAAAATATTTTAACAAAGTAGTTCTATTTATAATATTCTTACTGATTTTTAGTGCATATTTATATAAACAACAAGCTAATAATGTTTTATTTTTTTGTACTGTTTGAGAAAAAATAAAAAATAAATTTGATATTTA
>Ga0100402_1003133_pt1 | contig 18191 bp, 13 predicted proteins | sample CryGeyme20150102_FD_80419 | JGI IMG/M metagenome (GOLD analysis project Ga0100402, IMG submission 80419) | Groundwater microbial communities from Crystal Geyser aquifers in Utah, USA - Crystal Geyser metaG 2015-0102 | ecosystem: Environmental > Aquatic > Deep subsurface > Groundwater | place...
CCATAAGTCCATTGGCGAGTGGCTCGCTCAAACTGCCATTGCCTCTTCTAAATACAGAACCTGCTGCAGATCGTGTTCCTTGTTCTTCTAAGTACAGTCCATGAAGGCTGATTAACTCGCAGACGAATAATTAAAAAAAGATTAAAGAGCTGAGTAGACTTGTAGTAGTGTCGAGTTTTGGCTTGTGGAATTTGTGGCTGTCACGTTTCCATGATGAACGAACATCAAACCAAAATAAGATCCAATTTCAAATTGGAGTCCCATTTTCTCGTGATTCACGAGTCTTGTAGATTAGCTCGTGCCCAATACCGCTGAAAAATTTGGTTCTGTCCGACGGTTTTAGCGCAGGCCTCCCGGAACACGCGGATTTGCTGCATAATAACACGGGGGCTTCATAAGACGCGAGGCAGTGCTTCTCCCATAACGCCTCTGTCGACAAATTCAATTGCATTTCTACTATCTTGGTTGACTGTCGATACCGGGAATGTCCAAATTTGATGAGACCACTCGTGATGTTTGTATAGCACCACCTGCCGATGATCGAACCGTTTGGAAAGATGGGAAACCAATGTAGCTCACAATTTAAGGAGAATACTTCTTTGTATTTCTCTAATTTCTACAAAAATTGGCAATCTCTGATCACCAGGAGCAATCGTATTTTTGCATTAGCTTTTCGTCGTCTAACAATCATAATCTTGGTACCTAGTGTGAAAGCAATTGTCCGCTCTCAAAACAAGTAACGACAACAGCAATTATAGAATACAACATAGCTTTGCGGAAGAAGCAGATGAGACTGTTATTTGATTCTCCGATGGAAAAACTAGCAGATGATTTTGTCCCCGGCGCATTCGATGGTACGTATGAACACGACGCCGGAGAATATCTTGTTCTTGCAATCCCATGTTTCTCCAGTCCAACATTCTCACTCAAGTCAACTTCCTAAAACCTCACTGGTGATTAGTGATTTGTGCTCGGGGAAAAGAGGCATATCGCCATCGAGGAAATCGAAGCTTTCGCGCTACACTCGAACACCATCTCCCAACCTATGCTGCAGCCAACAGCAAACAAAAGAAGAGTGCCATCGTGTCGTCAATTCTCAGTAGCATCCAAGCAGAAACTCCTGATGGAGGTTTCATTCGGAGAAATGATAAGGGGCAGTGGTGCCGAGTAAGCGTCGGTATTGCTAGAGAGAAGATTGGGCAAGGGTATGTTGCTTTCCATCACCAGCTAACTTGGAAAAATCTAACTTTGGTCATGCTTCATACATGCATCTTACAAATATTTCCTGTGATATTTCTGTTTTGTGTATTCACAGATTTCGTGACTTACTTTTTACTCGGTATAAATCGTCGACAAAGGCGAAAATCCGGAGGCGGAGAGAACGATTGTATTCATCTACCACGCCAGAGGACATCTCTCCTGTACCGGCACCCTCGGTAGCTGCAGAAACCAGCGAAGGATATCACAACAATCAGCAAAGCCACCCTCTTGCAGCTCTCTCTTTTGATACGAGTCCTCTACCGTTGGCTGATTCTACTACTAGCGAGATGACTCTTCTCCATCAGTATTCTTTCTCTTTTGGGGGAAAGGCTGGGACAGAGGAATTCAAGAGGAAACCGCCGCATATCTCTCCTAGTTCACCGCCCAGTCTTCACGGCGAAAACCCTCCACTACATGATTCCCTCAACGTAGCTACCAGTAGTGTAGCGATAGAAATGCCTACTTTTGCGCAATATCCCTACCAAGGCTACACCTCAGAGGGCTACTACGGGTACGGGTATTTTCCACCGCCGCAAGCCCACTGCTACCCGCCAAAAGAAAGTTTAGGAGGATGCCCTTACGATTATTCGCGAGCCTCATCATGGTCTGGCGACAACACACTACACGGGGAACACATTCTAAGACACAATCCCGATTGTCATCCGCCGGATGCTCGCTCCTGGGGAGACTGAGTACGTGGTGGATCGACAAATTCAAAATGGAGTACAAGCATAACTTTCCCGTTCATAATTTATAAGTTACTTATTGTCAAAGACTCTGCTAAAAAATATTGTTAACGTCATGGCTGAGCAAGCTTACGCTCTTCTTCCGTCCTTGCCCGGGACTTGCTGTCGAACAAGGGAAACCAGGATGGGATAATGCTGCGGATGGTTCCTGGATAGCAGATCCTATATAAAAGCCTTTTATCTTTGAATGTGTGAGTCCCCATCACATGACGAAAGAGCGATAGTTTGTCCACAAAATCGCGCCCCAAGTCAACAGCTTCTTTGCGTGTCGTGGCCAGCCCTGCGCTCAGCATGCGATCGACAGCTTCCGATCCCACAAAACATTTTTTGAGTTTCAAAAGACCATGATTCCGGTTCTTGACATCAACAACAGACAGAAAAATGGCGGCTTTGCGAGAGAGAATATCCATTTCATCGTTCTGTCCTTCTTTATTAATTGTGAACTTAGAAAGAGGCCGCAGTTCCTCCGACTTGTTGACAAATAAATCATTTCTTTTAGAGGCGGCGACAGTCTTTTTTTCGTCCGAGGTGATGCTACCAAAACTACAACTTCGCCTTGGCTTGGTAGGAGGGCTATCGAGTGAGTTTTTCCTCATTTGTTTCCTTTCGACACAGTTCTCGCAGGAACCATTTTCCATACTCGCTTTTGGAATAGGAGGATAGGGCTGACAAACAAGGTGCTGTTGGTGCTGCAGCTCGACCGCGTGCGGTTGCTCAGAGAAATAAAGAGTTGCCATCAAAGCATCGACGTCTTCTTCGTCTACATCTCGTTCAGTAAAGGTTATGCTAGAAACAACGCTTTGTCCACTGGAGTCTGTATTTCCATTTGAAAAACTGCGGCATGGCCTGCCGTTGTGAGCTGGTCTGTCGTTTTTCTTTATACAATCCTTCATGGCAACTTCAGTGTGTGACGGTGATTTCTTCGTCTTGGATTTGCCTACAACCTCTCCATCACTGTGGGCAAGAGCCACTGGACAATGAGGTAACACGCCGTACTCGTTCATACTATGCAAGATGCAAGGGGCTTCCTGATCCCTTGTTCTAGCCTTTGCAAGTCTATAAACTGTAAACAGGTGGAGAGGAAAGAGGAAAATGATGGTATGTAGTATGTAGAACTAATATGTTTCTAAAAGTTCTTTAAAACTGGTATTTGACATGGAAGAGGGAATATTAGGATAAGTTTTGTTGACTGCAATAATATATATGTTCGACGTTCGAAGCAATGGCACCGTAAGTTGGGGCGGAAAAAAAGGAACCATGAGAAAAATGAACCATGGTACCTGGTAGTAGAGGGGTGTGGTGGTGGTCTACCAGTAGACTACCAGTACCAGGTACTAGCTAGTAGTACTGGAAGATCAAACCATTATTAAAATGGAAAAGACTCTTAAGATAGTCATTTACAAATTATATATGCCCATATCGGACCATTATCTATCTACCTGGTACCAGGTACTGTACCTGCTTTAGACTACTACTAGTAGTAGTACTGATGTACCGTAGTACCTGGTACTGATAGTTTGGTGGTACCAGATCCAGCGGTACTGGTACTGGTACTGGTACGTCGCTAGTACAGTAGACTGGAGTTGCTTATTTCCTCGGTTAACTCTTCTTGTTTCAGTACAAGGTACCGTACGTGGTTTTACCAGCTACCTGGTAAAAAGGAGAAAAAACCATATTTCTTGTCTTGGTAGTTCTAGTACCACTCGTAGCAGTGATGGTACCATAGTACGGTAGTACGGTACTACTACCTCGGAGGTAGTAACTGGTACCAGGGTACTATGGTACCTGGTACCTACTGTACCTGGTATTAATAAATTAAAGGAGAAGTAAACATAATTCTTTGTCCTGGTAAATACCAGTACTGGTACCAGGTACTGTACAACTAAAAGTTACCACGGCAGGGTAGTACCTGGTACCGGTACCTGGTACGTACCAGGTAGGCCTTTCTCATTTTGGTCACTTGTTCTTTGAGTACATGTGATGAATCTTCAACTGCAGATACTACTGGTAGTACGAGTACCATACCAGTACTGTTTCTACGTACGATTACTGCTGCGAGTACCTGGTTCTCTACACTACTACTAGTACCAGCTACAGTAGTAGTAGAAAACATTCCAATGAGATTTTTAGTAAACTCGTAGTAATCCACCCGAGCTTTATATTTTGTCATTGTTTTGTACAGTACGCGCTCTACTGGCTGGTAGTACCGTTGATAGACATCATGTCATCCTTTGTTGTATGGTAACATACAGTCGACTTAGAGGGCGCAAGAACTAGAGTACCAGGGTAGACTCTAACTCAACAACAAAGAAGCTGTCCGTGGCATCATGACAAGGCTCCAATTAACATTTGTTCTGATAAGCACCCTGACTACGAGCAGTACTGCGTTGATTGAGAATTCCGACCACCAAATCACGCGTAGAAATGCTTTGGCATCGTCGGCAGCAGTTGCTGCTTCGTGGGTATCGCTTTCTCAGCCAAAAACAGCTGCTGCCGATGACACGTTTATTGATATGAATGCAATCAATGCCGTTCGAAGTCGCGGATCTTCTTCAATAGCTGGGGTGGTAAGTGGATCATCAAAAAGTCGTACAGGTATCGATAGAAATTCTATCATTCCAATCGCGGATCCACCACCTCTACTTTCCATTCGGGGAGGAATTGACGGTAAATCCACCATTAAAATTCCCCGCGTGGGTTATTCGTTCTATAAGACTCCGCCCGAACAAGCACGGAGATGTGCGGCGTTGGCGCTCAGATCAGGACTGAGACATTTGGACGTTGCCACAGACTATGGGTCCAATGAGGAGATTGCCAAAACCCTAAAGGATTACTTAAATGTTGGTATCACTGGTCTTGACTTCAGCGAGGAAAAGCCAGAGTTATTGGAGCTGCTGGATGCCACATTCAAGAATGGAGAAGTGCACGCAAAATCGAGTACCACAAGTGGCGGTGCATTTCGGCTTGGTAATCTTCTACCAGCTCCTGAAGGTTCTTCGGGACGTAGGGGAAGACGCGACGCCCTGTTTATTAGTCATAAGCTTTCCAATATGGAACAATCCACCGATCCCGTTGCCGTCAAACGAACAGTGAAGGCCACAATTTCCACACTTAGGTGTTCCTATTTGGACATGGTAACAATCCATTCACCTCTAACATCTAAAGCAAGTCGGTTGGAATCCTACAAGGCTTTGCTCGATCTACGCGACTTTGGGTTTATCAAGTCTGTAGGAGTTTGTAATTACGGAGTGGGTCCCCTACAAGAAATTCTTGATGCTAACTTGGATATCCCTTCCGTGAACCAAATCGAGCTAAGTCCCTTCAATCAACACAAGGATGTCGTAGAGTGGTGCAACACGTATGGTGTGGCCGTTTCTTGCAGCGCCTGGTCTAAACTATCCAGTGCCGATGGACCGACGGAAGGATGGGATATTCTCGGCAAGTTAGCTCAACAAAAAGGCATGACCAAGGCTCAAGTATTGGTTCGCTGGGCCTGTCAGAAAGGTTATGTCTGTGTGCCGCGTTCCGCTTCTACATCTAAAGTGGAACGCATTGCTATCGCACAGAATAGCTATGGTGGTGTCAACGCAAAACCAGAGTTTCTTTTTACTCCAGAGGAAATGAGGATACTGGATACGTTGGATGTAGCTTATCCTGCTGGAAGACTTGGCCGCAGAGATGGATGGAAGGACTCCGATGTCACTGGTCCAGATTGGGACCCCACAAATTTTATCTAGTTTTGAACCTGTTTGGATACTGCTACTAATTACTAATGAAAGTATTAAATGCGCCATGATTTCCAACCGGCGCACCATCTAGTATGGTGCCAACGTGAACGCGCTATGGCGGTCTAAACTCCAACTATCGTGAAACATGCATGTTTTTCCGTGACAGCCAGTCGTTCATGGAAATGCTCCGGTTTTGCTCAACGACTTGTGCTCCACTTGTGCCTCCTTTGGTTGCCGTTTTCATGGTGGTATGAGTGTTCGTTATAACGACAATTTGTTAACTACGTAGCTAGCTACTTTCTAGTCTTTCTCCGTCACTTCATCAGAATCTGTTTTGCAGGGATAATTTAGCTCGGTACAGCATGCTTGACTAACCAATCCATTGTCCGATCCCGGTAAATCGACACACCGCAATAGCTCCACTTCGTACCGTAGCATTTCGTCTCGTGGGATAGGTTTCAACAGTCCCATTTTCATGGCATCGTAGCGAGACACGCCAGCATGGCCATACGCAAGGGGAGAGGGAACAACTAAACGCCGCACTCCTCCCAATCTCATACCCCGTAAACCGTCTTCTACTCCCATTGTGATAGCTGGGCGCTCGCCTGTCTTGCCACCAAAGAATTCAAAGTCTGGTACGCTGCCCAGCTTGTGCAAAAGCGGCTTGCCCTGCCCCCTGGTATCCAAAAATACGGATCCATCTCTTGTAAGACCCTGAATGTGCAGTACCAAAACATCATCTTTGGACACAACTGGACCATTTCCAATCCGATCATCACGGTATTGAACGCCTGTTAGAGTTTTTGTAATCTCATTATCTGTTGGCAATTGAACCGCTCGAGCGGGTGATGGTGGCAAGAAAGAAAGGAATGCTGCGACAGTGCCATGCCGCAAAATCGAACGACGGTGCTTAGGGAACGACAGGGCACTTGTTGTCTGAAGAAGAGGCGAGGTTGCGAGAAAGAGAATGGCAAGATTTCTCATCGTTTGTATTGGCGCCTAAATTATATCAGCAACGACGAAAAGAACAGACTACGAGAGTAGCTATTGTTGTGGTAGAAGGTAGAAGTAGCAACTGAAGCGTGAAGCTGTGGAAAGTGGAGGGAGAGCGAGATGAAGCAAGATCTATGTTCCCTATTTAAGGTTGGGACTATAAGAGGGAACTGTTTTCTGGCGCAGTTTGGTGGTCAAATTCAATACTACCAGAACTATTAGTACTAGTAGTAGTAGTAGTAGTAGTGCTGAGCTACTACTGCCTACCAGGTACTGTACCAGGTACTGATATAAACAAAGAGGAGCGAGTACTGGCTTTAGTACTACTAGTACTTACCTAGTAGGTACTAGCAGTAGTACTAGTCTAGTACTACTAGTAGTAGTAGTATGAAAATAAAACATTCATGGTAGGATACTTGTTTTCGGGTTTTGAAGGAGTCTGATTGGTGCAGGAAGAAATCCAGTGATTTGAATATTTACGATACCACCGGGTACTAGGTAGTAGTACCTGGTACGGTACTCCACTACTACTAGTACCAGGTAGTACTTTGGAATTGGATTAAATTATTGCAAAATGATTTATGAAGTGAAAACAGGCTTTGAAAATATTACTTAACAAAGGGAGAAAGAAGCTATCCTAACACTGGTTTTCCGGAAATGTTTCACTGCGGAGGTTCGGGTAATAGATCCCTGAAAGACGCTCAACAAAATTGTTAAAAATTCTCAAGAACGCTCTCAAGACGGACGGAATATTCCGCATACTCCTTTTTATCATCTGGCAAAGCTTTTCAGCAAAAGTTGTTCGATGTTTTTAATTGATATTCCTTTCAATATAACCACCAGATATTAGTATCGAGCAATTTTAGTAGTACACACAATAGTTTATGACTGCTTACTGCCACACAACAAGTAGTGCAATCTACAGTGAAGTTCCTTCCGCCGTTAGCTCGCGAAAATCCTTTAACATTCATAGCAGTCCAAGCACAAATATCAATATCAGCAACAGTATTACTGTCTGGACTACCACTGCCTTACTTTTGTATTCAGCGTACCGGACCTGATATTATCACACCACACAATACCCAACGTATAACCCGAAATGGACGACCATGCTGCAGATGCATTCTTCCCAGCGGACAGTGCTCCGACGTTGGCACCATGCGTTTATGTGAATGTCACCAATCCAAATCCCTTGCCTAGTGATTCTTGGGATGAGGAGAGCGTTTCTACTTATGATTATTTCGAATGGTTAGAAGTAGACAGTGCTGTTTCAGAACTCACCGAGATAATCAAGCCCAACCAAGTAGTTCTTGAAAACGAAGAAGAGGACGAAACTGAGCATACCGTGGATACTGACGACGACGACGATCAATCCAAGAGGACCGAGCCTTTGACCGAGCTGATAATTTATCGATGTCGCTCCACCAACCAGCTAAGTGTCAGCCCACACCGAGATCTAGTTCGTAGTAGTAGCATGACCGAGTTGCATCGAACAGTGGTCAGTTCTGCCTTTTCAAGTTTCCTTCAAGACCGCCTGTACACCTTGTCCTCGAATATTGAGTTTCTGACCAAATTCAAGAATTTTGCCGAGAAAATGGCAGTTGCAAATCATGCTACGGTTCTCGAAGAAAAGGAGGAGGCGGTTGACGAAGAAGGCGAAGCTCACAACAAGACCAGAGTGGCTCGCGTCAACCCCTTGGCGCAATTCCTTCAAGCCCGTATCAATACGTTCCAAGCAAATATAGAGATTTTGCCGCTGCTGCTAGCGGAGCAAGTTGAAGCCTGTCTGCATCTGGGTCCGTCCACCCAGTAATAATAATGAAGCTACCGGAAGCGATCAGCTTTATCAAACGCACGACGAAAAGAAGACTACTTCTTCGTGTTGCGTCTCTCTTGCCGTTCAAATGTTGCATTCTTCAATGATAACATCGAGTGACGCAGACTGCTACGACTGAACTGCGCAGGAGACACTGACGGGGCGACCGAATCCGTGTATGGGTCCACTGACGCTTTTTTAGGCCACTTCTGGGGAGGCGCAGAAACTTCTGTTACAGTTCGTTTACAATATTTACACTTTCATCTTTAAATTTAACAGGTTATGCATTTTTATGATTAAAAACAAGACGAGGTGTTAGCAGTGCTAGCACGAATAATTCTCTCTTCGTGTTATTTACCATCTAGACACAACTATTCCCTTCTTTAAACAATATATTTCTGCATTTTCGCAAGATCTAGAAGGCACGACCATCCACACTCTTTTTCCATAATCTTTTATTTTCATGAGCTGATTGGAGCGTGCAAAATTCAATGCATGTACCAGTAGTTGCACGCGATAGCATCGACTTGGCCTGTTGGATTTTTGAATGACATCAATAACTCTGCCCTCTGCCCACTTTTCAAGTTTCCAGCGCGTACACCTCGTAATCCTTTGACAGTACTGGATTGGATCATCTGTCTCAACTAATACTCGCATTTCTCGCAACAGGAAGTTGCTGGTATCGTTATCGAAACCATTCTAGGCCGATCATGGTGCGTCGCCAGTCATCAACAAGAACATCATTGCGAAACGTAACGCGCAAATTTTTTTGTTATTGTTTTTTGTTTTTCCTGCAGCATTCATTTGGATGCCCGGGTAGTTTATAGTCTTTAAATAATATAGCCGGTAGGATATTTGGGAAAACAAACAAATCAACGACATCGTTCTGCAACAATCAGCAAACATCAGCAAATCAGCACGAACAACAAGAATCGAAATCGTCAACAACGCACAAGCAGACGAACAAATACTAATAAAATATCTACAGAGAGCAGAAAGCATGCAGTGCCATACTACCACAAGACGAGCACTATCAATAAATACCATTATTGCCGTGGGCTTGCTCTCGCTCTTTCAAAACTCTTCAGCTCAGAGCGACGTTGACTTTGTTGCGACAGATTATCCCACAGAATTTTCAACGGACGATCCTTATGTATTTGTGTCTGAGACAGTTTTCCTCTCGCCGTTAACGACTAGTCCTTCGGATGCTGCTGATCCAACAGTTAATGATGATCCCATCGTCGACGATACGAACGATACTAGCGAGGAGCTTCTTGAATGCAATGAAATGGAAAAGAAGGTGTATGCTTCTGTTTGCTGTCCTATGGTTGATTCCAAATTTCAGTCGTTCTGCAAATCTGTACTAGGGCGGCCTCTTAAAGTAAGCACAGGAGCGATTGTGACCCATAAACCTGGGACTGGGGGAGTTGAGGATTCTGGCAACAATGACGAAAAACAAAAGGATGATGAGGATACCAAGAGCGATAGTGATAACCAAAAAGATGAGGATCCCAATGAAAGTGAAGAGCAGAAATGTGATGAAATGGAAAAGGCATTTGCCCCTGATTGTTGCCCCATGGTTGATCCTACATTTCAAACATTCTGTGAATCTCTATTAAACAGACCTCACAAAGTGAGCTCAGGAATGATTGAGGCCCATGTGCCTTGGATCGGGAACTTCTTTGCGGACAACGATCCTAACTAATTTGACAGTATCAATCTCTCAAAGCTCGAACCAACTCAGTCCGAATCGACTGCAGACGAAGGCACATTGTTCGACAATAATAAGGGCCGCCCAGAATTTCCTTATTTACAGTACAAATTTACTAATGTGAAATTGAGCATTTCGTTGAAATTCCCGTCGTCTCTTGTACCTACATACTATATTCGTTAGTTACACGGCACTGCTTATCTGCATGGTGAACTCCGAGATAAGCTTTGCAGTATCTTACAGCCAACTTGTTAGTTCGTCCCGTTATCACAATTTAGTTGTCCAGATAGTTGGGTTAAGTGGACCAAAATGAATGGTTTATTAAAATGTAGCAAAAGGATACATTCCCTAATTCTACATATTCTTTCATTAGTGTACACTCTGTCTCCTGTGAAAAAGACGTTTTAATCTTGCCCCTGAGTTTCAGCAGGGCGCAACGAATAAAAAAAACCCAAAGGTGCATATTCCATAACTTCATCTTCTAGAATGGTCGTTCGTTGCCGCAGTGCATAGCAAGGAGCACTGTGTCGTTTCTGCCGCGCCAAAGTGCTGCGAACCAAACAACTTCTGTTAATTGTGTTGGTATCGTTGCTGTCATTGCCATCGCAACTACTGCTGTCATCAGATACCGCCGGGTTTTTGTCGCATTTGTTCTCGAATCGATAAAACAAATACTTGTCCTTGAACATGTGCGCGTGGCGAACATGCGAAAACAATCCCAAATGGGTCATCCAAGCTCGTCCCAAATTCACTGCTTCTTTTCGAGTGGATGCCAGACCAGACTCTAGCATCTTATCGACAGCCTCGCTTCCCACAAAGCAACCTTTGTACGTTCGCAGATTGTACTTTCGATCAGCAAGAACAACAATGCTCCGAAAAATAGACGCAGACCTGACGAGTTCCCCTCGTTGTGCGTTCAGTTCCGCAGTAAAATCTCGTTGCAAATAGTCGGGCATCGGTTCCATTGTGGACATCGTCGATGTCCTTGATCGCAGGGATTCCGGAGATGGTGGTCGAGATGCTGCCGCACAGGAAGTGTTTTCGATCGTCTTTTGGGGCTGCCAGATTGGTACTGTTGGCGTCAGATGCTCGTCGTTGAGGTCTCCAAAAGAACTGGCAGCATCTGCTACACTCTGCTGACGCGTGGGCATCGAGGGTGCTGCATCTGCAGCTGTTCCCAACACATGACGCAAATTGGCACTGTTAACGGACAAGGCACTTCCGCTCTGCCTTCGCTGCGGCATGCTCGGCATTTGGGTTTGCACGACACGATCGCTCCAAGGATGAGACTCCAAAAAAGGATCCATGTATTCGTTGACTTGACTGGAATCGTCCATGTCGCTGTTGGTGTCGATTTCGGTGAAGGTGAGGCTAGATGTTACACTGAGCGTTGATCGATTCATTGATCGGTAGTTTTGACCGGGGAAGAAGCGATTGTTCTGGATACGAGCTTGTGGGATATCCCGTGTTGGATCATTGGTATTGCGTGAAGGAGGAGGGCCACTTTGGTGAAATTCTTGTACGCAACTCTGCAGGCTCATGCGTCGAGTAGGTGGGACCAAGCCAACATCGGCAGCCTGTTCTCCGGAATCAAATCTTTCCAGGGGACTTATCATTGCTGTGCGAGCAAGACTATTGCTGACGTAGCGTATATGGCAGAATGGGATTTAGTCGGGATGAGAGATGAGTGTGCTGAATATTTTACGAGTTCGTCGGGTTCAGGAAGTGTAGCAATGGGCTCCTCTACTACTACTACTAGTACTAGTAGGTACTCGTACGGAGTACTATTCGCAGTCTGCCAGTTCAAGGTAGTACTGGCAGCTGGCTAGTAGTAGTAGTAGAAATGCAAAGTTCTTTTGTGTCACTAGCTACTACTACCAGGTAGTAGGCGAACATACAAGAAGCAGGAAAATGAGCTCGCACAGTCTTTAGTGCTACAAGTACCAGGGTACTACGTTAGACGAATTAGAGCGTCAGAGGAAAAAATAGTGTATCTAAAGAAGATTCCAAAGTCACAACTTGGATTCGTCTGCCTATTATTTATTACTGGTGGAGTACAAGCTACTGTAGTACCATACTCGAGTACCTGGTAGTATCGAATTCAATCACAAAAATAATGTCCCAGGAGTAATACTACCACTTAGAGTGGTACCAGGAGACTTATAAAAAGGAAACTAATTTTTAGTCCTTTTTTTGTTCCTCATTGTGCTGGTAATACAACCTCATTAATTAACTTTAGGGATGCAAGGTACGTAGCAGACACCGGCTGGTGCACAGTGGTAGACATTGGTACACATTTGTGGGCAGTGGTACACAGCGGTGAACAGTGTTTTTGCAGTGTTAAAATAGGCAAGCTGGCTGTAGTTGACACTAATGCACATTGGTGGACAGGAGTGGTGAACAGTAGTGCACATTGTTTTGAGGGGTGCAATTTATCAAGAATATGTACTGAAATAGTGATAGTGGTATAGCACTTTATAGGACACAGTGTTTTCCAAGCCTCGCTCAAGAAGAAGGATTAAAAAATACCAGGTACCGGTACCATACTCTACTACTAGCTAGTCTACTACTGTAGCTAGTATCGTGACTCTACTGAATGATTTCTGTCGAGTCGTGCTACCACCATTGTGAACATCGCGATCAGTGTTTCTGACCATGTGCGACCGAACAAAATGAAAATACTACGTTAGACTAATACTACTGTAGCAGCGAAAAAATAAAAATCGACTGGGGGCTCTCTACTAGCAGGTACTACGATACTACCTCTACTAGTAGCTACCTTAGTCCTGGCAACAATCAAAAATTGCGAAAACAATCATGGGTGTGCTGAAAAGGATCTTTTGTGCTCTATTATTCAATGATAGACTTAATCTTACTTAGTCTTCGCATTGTCTGGCTGCCACCGAAGTAAAAGCCCATTTTTATGTAGATGAGTGGTGGTGGTCTAGTCAAAAAAATCTACAAGATTTTGATAAGCAGACAAAAAATTGTCCAAAGTAACACGTCATATTTGTGACTAATGCGAATCTCGGCGGTCTTCGCTGTGCTAAAAATATCGATTCTAGCTGAAAGTTTACATATTTCCCATGTCCGCACTACAGTTGAAACCTATAGTCTTCATTTTACTACCATTAACCTTACATTTCGCTAGTTACTTTGTGATTGTCAGCGGTACTGGTCACTTAGATGATTTTCACGCCTGCCATGCAATCACGGATATTGGTTCTCTTTGATTTCGGAGTTGCTCCACAATTTCCATGGTACGTACCTTGCAACAGTCACAGTTACAATTTACAATTCATCAGATAACTAGCTTACTAGCTTCAACTCACTCAACCAATGGCACCAACTTCTACTATGAAACCTCAAGAACAACCAATGCCGGGATACTATTATCCTCGGTATCCTCAGCAGGCACCATACTCGTACCATTATCGTTCTGCACCATGCCCACAGGCACATTCCTACCACTGGGCGGGGCCACCATCCAAACCCCATCCAATGCCCACACAAATGGAGCCAGTGGAAACGATTGTTCCACACGAGAATGATGTCTTGTTAGGGCGTGGCGGAAAGAACAATATGTATGTTGGCAATGAGCAGCTCCGACAGATGGCTCGTGCCAGGAAAGAAACCTACATGAAATGTTCCAAGAAGGAGAAGTCCGCCATGTCTCGTGAGCTCGTGAAGGAGGTCCAAGCTTTGAGCCCTCCTGGACGATTTCTGAAGAGAGACGATGTCAAGGCTCCTTGGGAAATTTGTGATGAAGCGGCAAGCCGAGAAAAATGCAGTCAATGTTTAAGAGATGCCGTGAAGGAAAAGGGTGCATTCAGAGAGAAACCTGTCGACGAGCCAACCAAGCCTGCCAATGACAAAATGACTCCAAAGCTTGATTCGACATGCAAGCAAAAGATTTCAGTAAAAGAAGAAGCAATAACAATCACTCCTTTGTCGTCACGGTGTCCTTCTCTCCAAGAGTCACGCAAGATGAAGGAGATGCCCGAGGTGCCTCCGCTCCACAGTTTCAAGCGTCAGCGCATCGAGATTCCATCGTGGGAGGCGGACATGAATGGTTCTATGACGGACTTCGATATTGCTGACAACAACGACAATGTCCACACTATTCCCTTAGATGATGCGCATAGCTTTCTTCCTCAGATGACTCCTGCTCCAGAAGACTGGAATCTCTTTAATTTCAAAGATGATGCCTTTTTGGAACCCTTTCCAATATTGGAAGCAGATCTTGACAGTGATGATTGCATGAATCCGTTTGAGACGGATTTCTTCTAAACGTGGCGCTGGTGCTTGGAAAAAGCCAGAGAAGTCACATTCTTCAAAAAGAAAACATTGGTAGCCAGATGAAGGCGTCGAGGTTAAAATGAATAAAAGGATACATGTTGTGATCCACGTCCAAAAGTGCACGCGCGCTAAGGTCGCGCCGAGTATCAACGAAAACAAATAATAGTAAATACGCCTAGTCCAGCAATATCGATCTTACACAAAGTATAATTTCTTATAGCTTAGTATAGTATGTTGTTGTATAATCATAGCACTTGCATCTACATATAGCATTACAAAACACAGCGCTGACTAGATTACACAACATTGTAATTCGAAAGCAACCCCCGTTCCTCGTCCTCCTTGACGTTGCTTCGCTTTTGTTGAAGATGTTCGGGCAGCATATACAGTTCGCTTGTAGGTGACAATCGATCCAACAAATTACGAAAGCTTGATTTGAACCATGGATTTCGAAATCGACGCGTCGTCTGGCCATTTCTATCCGTTGTTTTCTCGTTCAAATAGTCGTACCGACTAATGTTCATGTGTTCATTGGTTGTCAGGTTCGACATAGAGAGCTGGGTATGATACACAAACATGCCTAACGTAGGCAAAAGATGCATTCCTTGAAAAATACCCAGTAGGAGCCAAAACCACGGTATGGTCGGGGATCGATGTATAAAGAGTATCCAATTGAAAATAAAACCGACGTGCATAAAGGCAGCATTGAACAAGAAAATGTAGAAGAAGGGGTAATTGTACAAGCCCACAGCTGAAGAGTCACGAACAGAGAGCTTAGATACATGCAGTTGGGAGATAGCACACACAAGAACACGAGAAAACTTACTGTTGGCGACGAAAGGGCAGTTATGATCAAACATCAACACACACGACCGTGTTACACGACAGTGCTTGCTTCTCAAAGGGCGGGCAATGTGGCATGTGTGGCACAACGGCTATCGGTAGAAAACATCAGCAAGAATTTTTGTATGTGAGTTATAATAAACATCCTTCCCACCGCGATTCCAGCTCGAAACGAATACCAAATAAGAACAAACAAAAAATATCCCTACCTGCTGCTGAATGGCTTGTTGCATATCGCTGGTGGTCGCATAGGATTCCAACGTTGTTTCGTACAATTTCCTCCAATACTGAACAGTTTTCTTGTGATCTTTCGGCAGCCGCTTGTATTCCTCTTCGCTGTCTACTACTAAATTACCTGGGTTGGTAGTAGTTGTCTTGCGCAGCATAATGACAGCACATATCATGTTCATGACGTTTAGCAAATGCCAAAAAGGAAAGTCCCATAACAATCCAGTGGAAGGAGTATGTATTGGACAAAACACCAACGGATACCACACCAGCATGATCATCAAACCCTGAAACCACATATAATAATATGGCAACTGAGGAGCTGTGTCACTTTCATCGTTCATGGCTATCAATCCCATCCACATTTTCCAAGCGTGTACACTGGTCATTTGTTGCAGCGACTTTGCAACATTGCGTTTCCAGATCTGCCACTGTGTATGTCCACGAAGATTGAAGGACTGGAGTTTGTCTTGCTCTTCTTGCAGCACGACTTGGACCGTAGGTCGTTGCTTATGAATGGCCAGATCCAATGGGGTTCTACCGTTGTTGTCCTTGTGATACAGCAAATCCAACGTGTCACGTTTCGTACTTGCGGTCCGATGCAGCAGCCATCGTACCGTACTGGTATGTCCTCGGAGGGCTGCTAGATGCAACGGCGTTTGTCCGTACTGGTCCGGTGCCATCAAATCGTCGTGTCGATTTCCGGATCGCTTTTGTGTAGTATTGTACCACCACAACAAACCACAGACGGGTAAACTGCCCTTGTAGGCTGCCCAGTGCAAGGCAGTATCGCGACTGTTGTCCATGGCCCACAAATCGGCTCGACCCTTTTGCAGCAGATAGGCACAAACTTCGACTTGTCCGTACTGTGCCGCAATCAGGAGCGGCGTGCAGCCACTGGCATCTGTGACTTCCCAATCGACCTGAATATCTGGACGAAGCGTCATGAACAGAGACAGGATGCCCAGGGATTGAGCTCCCGGTTCTGTGCAGGCCCAGTGCAACGGTGTCATGGCCGTACTGTCGTGGCTGTTCGTGTGCAACAATTTCGTCAGGACGGAACCGGGTGCATGCGTCATGAAGAATTCGACAAATCGCTTATCGTCGCCGCGTTTCGCGGCCCAGTGCAACAGCGTATGTCCATTGGTATCGATCCAGAGCCACCATGTATTGGTCGGATTGTACTTGGTCGGATTGTTGCCGGTAGTATTGTTATTGCTGCTGTTGTTGGCAACACCAACGCTGTTGGTCGTATGATCACTATCGTCACTCATGTCAGGTGGTGGTTGTTGTTGTTGATTATTATTACTATTATTATTATTATTATAGGACGTTGCCGCAGGTAACGTTTGTTGGCCATTCGTTTCACGTTCGATCAATGTTGTGGCCAACGATTGCCATTTTTCGTACTGTCCCAACCGTAACAGTGTACTGAGTGCTTCCATCAGTTCTTTGGGACTGCCCTTGAGAATTTCCTCCAGGGGGATCATGAGAGACATGGCAGCCACTGGTACTTGAATTCCTCCTTGAACCGTTTTCCAATCCGACTGGTGAACACGGGGATACGCAGTAGTAGTAGTGTTAGTGTTGTTGTTGTGCGAATGTCCATGCGAATGATGATGATGATCGTGGTGGTGGTGTGGACAGTTGTTGGTTGCTGGTTGGTTGTGACTGTGAGGCTTTAATACCAGCTTGGACAATTCAATTTGTTGTTCGTGAGTTAATGTTACCTTTTGGTGACTCTGATTGGCATTCGACAAAGGATCCACTGGATATCCATGCTGAGAATGTGCATGACCATGGCTGTGGGTATTGTTGGTGTTGGTGTTGGTGTTGGTGTTGGTTGTGGTGGTGTCCATCAAGGTACCTCCTGCTAGTGTAATATTCTCCATGTTGATAGGTGGGATTTTTGCGTCAACGGGCGAAACTTCTCCTGTCGTTCAGTCTTATCCTTTAACAGTGACAGTGACAGTGCTTTCGTAAGAGGTGGTGACTATTGGACGAATTCAATAGAATAATAGAAATAATAGGATTGTATTGATTGTGTTGTTAGCTACTACTGTACGCATGGATTCAGAGCACCCGGCGTGTGTCGTGTTTACTAGTCTACCTGGTTGAGTACTCACTTGTATTCCGGATCCACTCAATACCACTCTACTAGCTACTACAGTACTCGAGTACTTGAGTAGAGTGCGTAGTATCTACTGTACTCTACTAGTCTACGAGTAGACTAGACTCTAGTACCATAGATGAAACTCTGCTGTTGTCTACCACTGGCTACTACTACTACTAGTCTAATAGTACTAGTTGAGCGAGGAGGGTACTATCAGGGATAGTACCTGGTACTAGGTCTAGCATGGATATTTTCTGCACATAATATTATTATTATGAGAGGCTGCACCACCATAAATACAGGGGCATTTTCCTTGCCCAGTTTCAGAGGCAACAAGCAAAACCTAGCTACTGTAATTCCAAATCAGTGCCTATTCTTGCCCCCTGCCCCCCCACCCCCCCACCCACCCACCTCTCCCCCCTCCCCCCCTCCCCCCCACCCGCCACACCATCAC
>Ga0100402_1003136_pt1 | contig 18173 bp, 16 predicted proteins | sample CryGeyme20150102_FD_80419 | JGI IMG/M metagenome (GOLD analysis project Ga0100402, IMG submission 80419) | Groundwater microbial communities from Crystal Geyser aquifers in Utah, USA - Crystal Geyser metaG 2015-0102 | ecosystem: Environmental > Aquatic > Deep subsurface > Groundwater | place...
ATATTCAATATTTTGTGATTCTATTACTTTCTTTTGTAACCATTTTCTGGCTTTGGCTAATTGTGATCTGGAAGTGCCTTCATTTACGCCCAGAGTGTCTGCAATTTCTGCATGACTAAACCCTTCAATTGCGTAGAGGTTAAATACGATGCCATAGCCTTCTGGTAATCCCTGAACCATTTTCATGAGCTCACCTTGAGATATTTTTTCCAGTACCGTGGCTTCTTGAGGCATATCGTAACCATCGTCGATTCCAATTACCTCATTTTTGAAACTAGCCTTGCGGTAAAGTTTCAATGCCGTATTTACCATTATGCGGCGAATCCATCCTTCGAATGAACCATTACCCTTGAACTTGGAGACATTGTCAAACACTTTAATAAATCCTTCTTGAAGTATGTCCTCCGCCTCGAGATCAGTCCGGGCATAGCGCCGACATACTGCCAGCATTTTGCCGGCGTAGGTCTTATAGAGCGCGTATTGACTCGCTCTGTCCTCTCGGACGCACCCGTTGATCAGTTCTTCTTCACTCATAAATCAAAACAAGACATGGTTTGGCTCCTTGTTCAGTAACCATAAGAGAACTCAAGGTAGCGAAATGTTGCCTGAGGGAAAAGTTTTTATTTAGCTACCGGGTTAAAGCTTAAAGGTTAGAGAAAGGGCTTGTATACCATGGTTTATCCTAACCTGTAACCCAAAACCCAAAACCCCCTATGCATTTCTCAGAGAAAAGCATGACTTTTGCTTGACTCAGCCCGCATGCAATCGATAGAAATCATTTTCACTTACCCAACCTGGTACCTGATACTCTGTGCAGCCTTTTCGGCAGGCGCCGCCTGGTTTCTCTATAAAGTAAAGGTCTTTGGCGAAGAAGATAAACTCTGGCTGCGACGTGGCTTGGGTGCCTTACGCTTTCTTTTTCTATTCGGCTTAAGCTTCCTTCTCCTCGAACCTTTGGTCAAAAACCAGCTGCGTGAATTGGAAAAACCGGTCGTGGCTTTGGTGGTAGACAACAGTTCGTCGATGCGCATGCAAAAAGATTCTGCCCAACTTGAATCAGAAATTAAATCCTGCTTGGAGCAACTAGAAAAAGGCCTAGGCGATGATCATGAAGTGCGGGTATACTTGGCTGGGACCGATTTGAATGAGGATGAAAACCCTAAGTTCGACGAAGAAGCAAGTAATCTATCGAAGGCACTAAAGCTCCTGGACAATCAATACGAAAATCAGAATCTTGGGGCGGTCGTCCTTTTTTCGGATGGACTATACAACCAAGGGGTCAATCCTGTATATCAAACCCGAAAAGCTGGTGCGCCTTTGTATACTGTGGCATTTGGCGATACCACCTTACACCGTGATTTAATTCTCGAGGAAGTACGCCAGAATCGTTTGGCTTATTTGGGTAATCAATTTCCACTTCAAGTGTTGTGTCGTGCAAGTGACTTATCGGGTAAAAACTCCAAGTTGGTTGTACGTCAGAATGAGCGGGTCTTATTTGAAAAAGCCCTTAGTATTGATGCCGAGCAATGGACCCAATCCATCGACGTAGTATTGAAGGCCGAAAAAAGCGGGATGATTCGCTATGATATTTCGCTCGAATCGATTGATGGCGAACATAATCTGCGTAATAACCGCAAGACCATCTATATGGAAGTTGTGGATGCACGCAATAAGGTTCTTCTATTGGCACATGCTCCGCACCCAGACCTGAAAGCCATGACTGCTGCCATCGGCGCCAATGAAAATTATGAGGTTGAGCTGATGTATGCACGCAGCTTCAAAGAACCCAAATGGAGTGAAATCAACCTGCTTATCCTCCATCAACTGCCTTCCTTGCAATATCCTGGCGACAATATTCTTGAAAAAGCCGAAAGCTTCGGTATACCCGTTTTGTTTGTAGTGGGACAGGCTACGCAACTCGGCCTATTGAATAAGTGGGGACGTGGCTTAGGTATTCAAACCAGTGTGGGCTCGGCCAATGAGTCGCAAGGTGTTATCAATAAAGACTTTGAATTATTCCGTGCGAGTGAAGAAAGCAGTCTCGCTATCAAACGCTTCCCTCCCTTGTTCAGTCCTTTTGGCAAATACAATGAACTGGCAAAAAACCAAATATTCCTCTACCAAAAAATCGGAAACATTGAATCGAATGAGCCCTTGATTGCCTTCAATGAAGCACAGGGTCAAAAGCTAGGGATGATTTATGGAGAAGGCTATTGGCGCTGGCGTTTATATGATTTCGACCAACACCAAAATCATGAAGCGAGCGAAGAAATTCTCCAAAAGATTGTTCAATACTTAGCTGCAAAAAAGGACACTCGTCCATTTAAAGCAAGGCCTATCAAGCGCCGTTTTGAGGAAAATGAACGCCTCAAATTTCAGGCAGAATTGTATAATGCTTCCTATCAATTGGTAAATGACCCAGAGGTAAATCTGCAGATTAAAAATGCTGAAGGAGAGGAATACACCTTCCAATTTGGACGCGATCAATCGGCCTATTCCTTGGATGCTGGTTACCTGAACCCTGGTGATTACCGCTATACCGCTTCGGTTAACTATGGTGGGGAACAACTCTTCTCTGAAGGGCTATTCAGTGTCAGTCCGCTCGAACTCGAAGCCATCAATACGCGTGCAGATTTTCTTCTGCTCCGGCAGCTTGCCGAAAAAAATGGAGGACAAAACTATATGCCCACCTCTATGGATAAACTCATCGCCGCCATCCAGAGTAATGAAAAAATTCATACCGTATCATTCATGCGGTCGAGCCTGGAAGATTTGATTCGTCAGCCCTGGATATTCTGGCTGCTGCTTTCCTTTATTTCCATTGAATGGTTTGTGAGGAAGTACAAAGGCGCATACTGAGGACAGTAGCTCTGTTTTATGTGGTGTGACTTTTTCACTACGGATAATATTTCCTGCTTTTGCTCAGCCCAATTTGACGCGGAGGCGCGGAGACGCAAAACAGTTGCTGTCGCCAGATTAGAGGCGCAATTTGTTCGTCGTTGAATAGGATTTAGTCGCAGCAATAATTTCTCATCATCTCCTCACCCATTCTCTCCTCACTCCTAATCCCCTCACTCCTCATCAGGGGCTAAACCGCTCCGAAACATAAAATACGTTCAGCGTGCTCTTGAACCCTACCTTTTCTTCGGGAACCTCATCTTATAGTCCGCATCCACTTTTCCTTTGCTGATATCGTTCAGTTTTTTCGTGAGGAGTCGGCGGCGGAATGGGTTTACATGGTCCACAAATAAAATCCCATCCGTATGGTCGTGTTCATGTTGGATGATACGTGCAGCGAGTCCATCAAAGGTTTCTTCTTTGAGCTGGAAATTCTCATCCATATACTCAATAGTGATGGTTCCTTCGCGTTTTACTTTTTCTCGTACCCCAGGAATGCTTAAGCAGCCTTCTTCGAATTCCCAAGCTTCACCTTCTTCTTCAAGGATATAAGCATTGATAAATACCTTTTTGAAGTCTTCGAGAGAAGGTTCGTCTTCAGCAAAAGGAGACCCATCAATGACAAATAAGCGGATTGGCAAACCTACTTGTGGAGCTGCTAATCCAACGCCATGACTGGCATACATGGTCTCCCACATATTGGCGATGAGTTCTTTTAGTTTGGGGTAATCGGCAGTGATTTCTTCAGCCTCTTTGCGAAGCACTGGATCACCGTATGCGTATATGGGAAGAATCATTTCGTTGCTAAATAGTCCTGCAAAATTAAGGTAGCGCTAACAGAATCCAAAAGGCGCTTATCGCGGCGGTCTTTTTTCTTCACTCCTGAAGCGATTAATGCCTGCATAGAAATCTTGGAAGTATAGGTTTCATTGATGCGGAAGATTGATTTATTTGGAATGGCGTCTTTTAACTTTTCTATAAAAGCCAAAATTTCCTGTTCAATATCAGAGAGCCTTCCATCTAAACGCATCGGTTGACCTACCACAAACGCTTCCACTTCTTCCTTCTCGCAATACTTTTTTAAGAAGTCTATCACCTCGCGGGTATCCACTGTTCCGACTGCCGAAGCAATCATTTGAAAAGGATCCGTTGAGGCTATTCCTGTTCGGTGACCTCCATAATCGATGGCTAGAATTCTTGCCATGGGCTTTGTCTGTTCACTTGTTCTCCTTCATGCATGATGCCCAACAAAGGTAATCATGTTTGAATTGCTATCACTCGCCTAGGTAAACTCTAGCGGCAGATAAATCCGAAAAGGTATAGGATGACCTTGCACTTCGGCGGGCTCCCAGTTTGGCATGCCCTTAATTACGCGGAGAGACTCCTCATTGAATACTGGGTTGGACGATTGAAACACCTCCACATCTGAAATGCTTCCATCTGGATTCACGGTAAATGCAACGACGACCCTTCCTTTTTCACGCCAATATGCCGCCGCTTCTGGATAGGTAATATTGTAATCAAGAAAATTAAAAAGGGCTTCATCTCCACCGGGATAGCTAGGCAAAACAAGGGTAGAATCGTGTTTTAATGAATCAAGCAGTTCGCTATCAAAGGTAACAGCTCCATCATAACCCGCCAAGGTAGTTTTAGCACCCACACGCTTACTTTTACCCAACTTAAAAACGATGGCGAAGGTTTGCCTTACCTTCACCTCTTCCTTATTCACGGTCCCAGGCTTCCATTGCGGCATCTCCTGCACAACCCTAAGGGCTTCTTCTTCACAATTCCAGCCCATACCTTTCACTACTTTGGCCTCAACCACATTGCCCTGTTTATTTATGATGCATTCAATATGGACAGTTCCTTGAATTCGGTTGACCCTTGCTAGTTCTGGGTAGTTGAGTGCGGTATCCAAATATTTAGCTAAGCCTTCATGCCCGCCCGGGAATACCGGCATGGAAGAAACAATAGTATAGACTGAATCCTTATCCGGTGGCAAGGTTTCCAGTTTAAAGCTGATGGGAAGAATTTTTTGAACCCGAACGACTGATCCATTTTGCTCACCAGCCTTCCACATGGGCATTTTTCGAAGCACTCTTCTTGCTTCTTCATCGAGCTTTGGATGAACGCCTCTAAGCACCTTAATATCAGAAATGCCGCCGTCAGTATTCACGGTAAAAGAAAGGACTACTCGGCCCGTAATGCCCAAATTTGCTATATCACTTGGGTATTCTAGATGGATGCCAATAAACGAATACATGGCACTTTCGCCGCCAGGAAATTCCGGGGCAACTTCAGCCATGGTTAACACCTGACTACTGTCTCCTTTGTGCTGAGCAAATGCTGGCGAAAATAGAGCGACTACAGCAAATAGTACAAAGAATATCAGATGCTTTAATTGCATATATGAGTTTGAATATGACCCTTAGTAGCTGAGCTCTATCCCAACTTGAAGATTAAAGGCAGCGTATAGGACACCCTAACGGGCTTACCTCTTTGTTTGCCTGGTTTCCAATTCGGCATGGCATTGATTACACGAAGTGCTTCTTTGTCGCAACCATGTCCTATTCCTCTTAAAACTTTTGCATCTGTGATCTTTCCTTGCTCATCAACCACAAATTGAACAATGACTCTTCCCTGGATATTCTCTTCTAAAGCTTCTTTTGGATAGTGAAGGTTGCTTGAAATAAACTTATTCATGGCCTCGTTCTCGCCAGGATATTCAGGCATTTCCTCCACCACCATAAAGACTTCTGCAGCAGGCGACTCCTCGACAATTTCCTTGTTCTTGACTTTCTTTGTAGTGTCGGCCATTTCGCCTCGACTTTTCTGGGCATGAACAAAAGAGTTAAAGCCTAAAAACAAGGCTAAAAAAGTGAAGAGTGTTTTGGTAGTTCGCATCATATTTAGGACTTTATGCTTATAAATCAGTTGAGTACAAATCGGATAGGAAGCACAAAGCGCACTCGCACATTATCTCCTCTTTGTTTGCCTGGCTTCCATTTAGGCATGGAGTTCACTACTCGCAGTGCTTCTTCATCACATCCATATCCAATGCCTTTAAGAACCTTGGCATCAACAACATTCCCTTCCTCATCAATCACAAATTGTATGGTAACTCTCCCTTCAATTTTATGCTTGAGCGCTTCTTTGGGGTAGTTGATATTGTCTGCAATGTATTTGAACATCGCCTTATCTCCTCCCGGAAATTCAGGCATATCTTCAACCACCAAGAATTCAGGCTCTTCTCTTACTTTTTTACCCTCACCGGCTTGCTCACCCCGACTTTGTTGGGCAACCGCAAATTGTGTACAAATACAAAATGCAATAAACAGACTTAATTTTAAGGGCATTTTTATCATTCTATTAGGCTCTATTCTAATCATGTCTTATATAAATTGGTAAAACAAAAAGTACCCGAACCCGATTCCCATCCATCTTGCCTGGTGTCCATAATGGCATTGCATTAATCACGTCCAAAATCTCTCTGGCAATATCTGGGGCTACCTTACTGTTTACTTTGGCATTCCGTACGTTTCCATCTTCATCGATAACAAATTGAATGATGATACGACCCAAAATCACATCATTTGAATCGAGTGTTGGGAAGTCTATATTTTCAACGAGATACTTAAACATCTTCGCTTCGCCACCGGGAAACTGAGGCATCGATGGTACGACTCGATATATTTCACTCGTATCAATACCAAGAAATCCTCCTTCTGCGGGTGCATTATATAGGCTGTCTGTTTCTTGCTTTTCTTGTCCAGCAACTACGTTAATGGCGAATATTAGCAGGGTATATAGAAATAAGACAGGCCTCATACACTCATATTTTATCTCGAAGATATTCATTAATAATACGCTTGACTAAGGCCATGAGATAATTTCCTAACCATGGAAGTCACGCCCTTTCATGTATAAACGTATTATTTTCTTCGTTTCCGTTTTTTTGGTTTCGAGTCGTCTCCCAAAACAAAACGTATGGGAATTAAATAACGTACGCTGACTTCTTTACCCTTTTGTTTTCCTGGTTTCCATTGAGGCATAGAATTTACCACGTCAAGTGCAGCTGCGGATAGGAGTGAGCTCGGACTGCTTAAAACCTTCGCGTCGGTAATATTTCCCTTTTCATCAATAACAAACTGAACAGTAACGCGCCCTTGGATATTATTCTCGCGGGCCTCTGCTGGATACTCCAGATTATCAGCAATAAACTTAAACATAGCCGCCTCACCCCCAGGGAATTCTGGCATTTCTTCCACAACCATAAATACTTCCTCCTCCGTCTCCATCCCTGGATCCGCTTTTTGGGTAGTATCTGCTACTTCACCTCTACTTGTTTGGGCGAATATGGAAGTGCTAGCTGATATAATGCATAGCAGCAATATCATTTTAATCGTCTTCATTCTATAGGTTCTTTCTGAGAGTAATCCGAAAGGTAGTACCCTTACCGGGCGTGGATTCCTTTACGAAGATTTTCCCTCGGTGATATTCCTCAATAATACGCTTGGCCAAGGATAATCCCAAACCCCATCCTCGTTTTTTCGTCGTAAAACCAGGTTTGAAAACATCTTTTGTTTTTGAGGAGGAAATTCCTTTACCAGTATCACTGATGTCGATATGGATGAGCTTGCTGGTTTCGCTCAATTGGAAGTCGATGGCCCCTTGTCCCTCCATGGCATCAATGGCATTCTTGGTAATATTTTCTAGAACCCAGTCGAATAGCTGAACATTCACGCGGCTGAAACAATTATGCAAAAGGTCCGCATGTACACTAAACTTCACCTTTCTGGAGGCGCGTGTACTCATATAGCCTACCGATCGGTCGATAAGCTTTTTGATGTCTTGATCCTCTAATACCGGAGTAGAGCCAATTTTCGAGAAACGTTCAGAAACCAATCGCAGGCGTTCTATGTCCTTCTCCATTTCGTGCAGCATGTCGGGAGTGGGTTTTTCATCGGTTTCTTTAAACAGGTCGACCCAAGCAATCAAGGAAGAAATTGGGGTGCCCAATTGATGTGCTGTTTCTTTGGCTAATCCCACCCAAACTCTATCTTGTTCCGACCTCCGTGAAGCATTGAAGGCCAAGTATGAAACGAGCAAGAACAAGGATATAATGCCTATCTGATAATAGGGATAATATTTAAGTTGGGTGAGGAGTGTCGAGTTTAGGTAATATACGTAGTTGGTGCGTCCTTCGAGGTAATTGATAACAATCGGTTCATTCTCCTGTTTCATCTCCCGAAGTTGCTCTTGGAGATACGTTATGTCATTCACCCGAGAGGTATCCAAATTGAGAAAGTTGAGTATGGTTCCTTCTTCATCGGTCATGATGATAGGAATATTATTGCTACTCGTACGCTGCACATCCATCAGGAAGGTTACATCCTCATCTTCCGACTCAACCAATCGTTGAATGGCCGTGGTCCACTGGTTCACGCGGCTCTGCTCCTCAAAGGCCAATTTGCGCACCAATTGATTGGTATACAACAAGGACATGATGGCAATATTCACCGCAAAAACGAGCAGGAGGATTTTCCAGATGAGCTTAAATTGAAAAGACATCTGCACGAAATTACCGCAAAAAGGCTTCTATTCTTTAATTTGCCGCTGTGATTCTTCAAACAGAACAAGGACAATTTAATTTAAAGCAGGGTTTTGACCTTTCAATACCTGTGCGCAGAGGCGAAAACTCAGTGGAAGCCTTTTATATCCCACATGCGGAAATGGAGCCTTTTCGGGGCGGAGATTTTGTTGGGTCTGTGCCTTTAGGAGGAGCCTGCAATTGCGAAAACATCAAGTTCAATGCCCATGGCAATGGCACCCATACTGAATGTGTGGGTCATGTAAGTAAAGAACCAAATTACCTGCCGGGTACGTTAAAAAATCATTTTTTCCATGCTCAACTCATCAGTGTAGTTCCTATGCACAATGACGCTGGCGACTATTTGGTGCACGCTCATCATATTCCAGCCAGTCTTCCCGAAGCCTTAATCATCCGCACGCTTCCGAATAACGATAATAAGCTGTATAAAAAATACTCGGGCTCAAATCCCATCTATCTACACCCAGATGCGGCTACCAAAATTAGGGAATTGGGAGTGAAGCATTTATTGATTGATCAGCCTTCGGTAGACAAAGAAGAAGATGGAGGCACCCTCGCTTCCCACAAGAATTTTTGGAATTACCCGTCTAACCCACGTATGGATGCGACCATAACTGAGCTCATCTATGTTCCCGATGAAGTGAAGGATGGAATGTACCTACTCAACCTAATGACTGCCGCAATGGAAAGTGATGCCGTGCCCAGCAAGCCTATGATATACGCTTCTGTCGACTAATGTTGAATGACTACCCGGAAATTTTCCTGAGCACCATCCTCTAAGAAACATTTTACAAGATAGATACCATTTGGAATCTCAGAAATTTCAAGTTGGTATTTTTTTGGGCCGACGGCTTTCTCCTCTTTCAAAAGTTTACCGTCAAGGCTCCAAAGTTCAAGTCCCGATAACTGACCATTTTCTACAAAGACATTTAGCGATTGATTGGCCGGATTCGGATATATGCTCGCTTGATGATGCATCGTTTTTAATCCGTTTGGGCTGGCTTGAAATTCAAAATCAGCGGAATCGACACACCCTGAATTGGCGGTAACGATGACCCTAAAGGTTTCTGTATTCCATGAATTCACCTGAATCGTCTCCGTATTGAGATGAAGGTCCTCTTTGTTGCCATTCACAATTTTAAACCAGGCATAAGACTTTACTGATTCTCCAATCACTTCTGGTTCTAGGGCATAATTCCCTTGTCCATTTGATTGCTTGTAAGCTCTTATTCCAATACCATCTGAAACGATTAGGGTATCCAAATAAGTGCGCATAGACGGTGTATTCGACTGTATTTGAGTATACAATTTATACGTGCCTTTAGGAAGCCTGAAGCTAGCAGATGGCCCTTTGCTACTAGCAACCGTCTTAAAAAGGCTATCCCTGATGACGAAACTAGAATTGGAGGTCCAATCATTCACTGTAATTGCTACAGATACTTCTCCACAATTAGCTTCTGTTTTTGTGTATGTGAGGCGCTCGGGCATTCCTCGAACATAAATATAAAAAGTATCCGTTACCTGTTCTTTTCCATCATCTAACGTGATGTAAAACTCATGCGCCATACGGCTGGTATCCGCATCGCCTGGTGTCCAGCAAATTTCGCCAGAAGCATGCTTGACTGTACCATTATTATTGGTAAACGTGGCAGTTTGAATCCCTGTACTCCATGAAATTCGGACTGTGTCTCCAGCATCCTGATCCATTGATTGGATAGAAAGGCAAGTACCCTGGCCTGGAACACTTTGTTTCGACTTTGGACCAACCAAATAAGGTTTGCTATTCTGAGCAATAACAGCTGCAGAGGAGAGAAGTAGTGCTAGAAAAAGGTAGATAGGTTTCATACGCGCTTTAAACGAAGATACCCTTTCCAAGAAAATCGCAGCCTCTATGTTAGCGTTTTTTACCTAACTAGACTGATTGAGCCATTTAAATGTTCACGTCCACCATTTTCAAGATCTACCTTGATGCTATACATGTATACGCCCGTAGGCAGTAATTCTCCTCTTTCTTGACTCGTTCCGTCCCATGTGAATTTCGGATCGTCTGACTCAAAAACCAGTGCACCCCATCTGTCGTAAATTTGGATGGTGAGTTTCTTCACACCCGTACCCACTCCATAGAATACATCATTGGTTTTATCTCCATTCGGGGTAAATCCACTCGGCACATAGTAGCTGTATATTTCTTGCACCTGGTAAAGATCTTCCGCCGTGTCTTTGCAGCCGAATTGCGATTCTACATACAAGACCACCGGATATTTACCCGTATCGGCATAGGTATGAATCGGACTGCTCGCTGTAGAATTCATTCCATCTCCGAAATCCCAGAAGAACTTCACACTTTGGGTACTTTGATTTTTCAGGCTAACCACAGGATCAACAATTGTTGTGGTTACTGGGCTAAATTCAAAGAGCGCGACTGGTTTTGGGTGAACAACTACATCTACATAGTTTGTACTATCCACGCATCCATAACTACTTGTTACCACGGCTTTGATAGCAAAATTGCCTGGCTTTTCATACAGATGACTTGCTTGATTCACGCTTGTGTTTTCAATTGCACCACCCTCGAAATACCAGCGCCAATTACTAAAGCCTCCGGTATCGATATGGTCGCTTGCAAAATCAACTTGTATGGGCTGACAGCCGCTATCTATCGACGCTGTAAGGAGCGTAGAAGGGAGACTCGACATGATAACATGAATGGTATCGTAGGCTGCAAAAGAGCAGTTGTCGGTAAGGGTCACTACATAATCTTGATCCGTGCTTGGCGCAACTTGTTTTATTGCTCCTGCACCCAAACCATGACTCCAGGAATATTGATATGCGCTAGCAATACCTCCAGAACCAGCAGCTTTCATGGCAATGGTTTTTTCTGGACAAACCAGCGTATCGCCAACTCCATCCACAGACAATGGAGTAGCAATTTTGACTTCTACCACGGCTGTATCCCACGGACTGCATCCATCGCTAATCATGACGCGGAAATTCGAATCGATTAGGGGTTGTACTTGCTGTACTGCTCCATTCCCAATATTTTCCCAGAAATAAGAATAGTTTCCGAGCAATCCGCCTGCTCCGATTGCCTGAACTGTTGCAATTGCACCATGACAAATGATGGTATCGCTCGGAATTGTTGAAACCGACAATGGGTCTCGCAGGCTCACCTTAACAGAAGAAGAATCTTTTATTACAGTGCAATTGTCTTGTAATCGCACCGAATAGGTCGACTCGCTCGATGGCGTCACTGCATAGGGGGTTCCTGCTGGAAGTGTCGTTTCGGTAGTTCCATCACTCCAAACAAATTCATAATCTGGCGAATATCCACCGGTTCCACTAGCACGAAGTAAGGCCGTATTTTCTACACAAATGAGGGTATCCGGACTGGTACTTATGCTCAATGGAGCGCGCAGACTAACCAGCACCGAATCTTCTGTTGAGAGCAACGTACAATTATCGGTAAGTGTTACATGATAGTAAGCGCTTGCACTTGGCGTAACAGAGATATTGTTTCCAATCCCCACGTTTCTCCAATCGTACGAATAATGAAGCGAATCACCCCCGCTTCCATCCACATGCAGAAGTAAGCTCTCACCTCGACAAATCAAGGTGTCGGGCTGAAGGATCAAGTTCAATGGGAAACGTAGGCTGATTGTGATAGACGATGTATCAATAAAGTTGGTACAACCATCGGTGACCGAGACTTTGTAATTTGTGGAGTATTGTGTCGGAACAACAAATACCGAATCATTTGAAGGCAGGTTATGATCCCAGGTATAGCTATATCCATTTGGATCACCACCTGTAGAATAGACGCTTAATAGAATTCCTTGTCCGTTGCATATCGTGGTATCCGTACGCGTAAATATTTTGAGTGAATCCCGGCGGATCGCGTGGAAATAGGCAGAATCCAATTCATCAGAGCACCCACCATCATCCACCACAAGCTTAAACAAAACACTGGTATCTCTTGACGCTAGGATAAACGCACTATCGGTGCTCACCAGGTTGGTATCAACGTACCAGCGATAGCTATACTGCGAATCTAAACCTCCAGTAGGTGTTGCATAAATATTGATTTGCTCTCCAATGCAGACAGTAGTATCCTGACGCGGATTTGCATTTATATGACCTCGTGAAAACACATTCACATAATTTGTGTCTCTTCGGATTGAACAACTATCATCCAATATGACTTTGTATTTCGTGGTCTGCCGCGGACTTACAAAAATGGAGTCTCCATATGCAATAAAGGTGTTTGTAGAATCTATATACCACTCAAATCGGTACTGATTCGGCTTACCACCATTTCCCCTGGCATAGACCCAAACAGAGTCACCCTGGCATAAGGTTGTATCGTCACGTGGGCTAAGTATTGGATGTGAAATCACCCGCAAATTCATTGTATCAAGATAATAACAAGAAGTAACGGAGTCTTCACTGCGTAATATAAAATCATGTGTCACGTCTGGAAAAGCCAGAGGAGTCACGCTACTCGTATCTGAGAGTAAGGTATCGGCATACCAGGCAAATCGATACCCACCGCTCGCCTGAAGTGTTAAAGTATCTCCAAAACACATGGAATCATTAGGACCTGCATTCGTAGGAGGCACACCGCGAACATTGAGATTTTCTTCAAAGGGATACCCACGCACCGCCGGTCTAGTTCCGTCCACACGCAACCGATAACCCGCACCAACGGGAGTCGTTAAGGGAACAACTCCCTGAATAACTCCAGAAAGCGTATCCGTAATTTTCCCAATTTCCACTGCATCATAAAAATTTCCGCTGCGATTTGACAGCTGAATAGAAAACTCATTTCCTGATATAAATGGATCATGCTTGGTATACCAAACAGTAATAGAATCTCCTGGACAGACATAAGCCGGACTAAAAGAATCAATCTCGATATAATTCTCGCGTAATGCCCAAAGTGCTGGGGTATAATAACTCAATCCCCCCTCATACGCCACCTCATTGGTGTCATTATTGAAATACAATTTCACCGTATCATCCGTGGAGTTATATCCCCAAGTTCTACTAGACTTCCAGTAGGTAGCACCTGCATTATCCGTTGCCACCCCACCTCCGGTAGTTTTTTCATCCCAATAATAAACGATAGAATCTTTGTCTCGTATTCCGGAACGAGCATTCCAATCGCAATTACCATTTGTTGTGATTTTTAAGAGAAATGCGTCAGTAGTATAGGCAGTTCCCCAAGTCTGTTGTGTAAAAGGAGGTACATAAAATTCGCAAATACTCGATGTATCCGTGGTTCGATCAATGGTTCCAGAAACAAATATTTTTCCAGCAAAATCCACATCGAGGGAAGAAATATTGATCCGTTGGTTCGTCCACCACCATCCGCCTCCACTACTCGTGGTAGTATTATCTCCGAAGCGCTTGACCCATGAGATATTGCCTGCATTGCTCAACTTGGCTACATACAAATCATCAAAACCTAAACCTGAAGAATTAGCAAACCGTGAAGTACCAAAACTATCCGCCCCTGCTTGCATCTTTCCTCCGACATAGACAAATCCATTTTCATCGACACTCAAGGCCGATGCAGTAGACCCCATTTGCTTCGCCCACATCGGCATGCCATTATGGGGCAATACTTTCATGACGAAACCATTCTGATCGGTTAGACTTGATCCGGCATGCATAATACCGCTACCTGATTGCAGGGTGTTCGTGAAAGAACCTGAAACATAAACATTTCCAAAACGATCTGTCTTAACATCTCCCCCAGCAGATTGCCATGCATTGGCACCATCGGCTGTTGCAATTCTTCGGCAGAAGTACGGGTTTCCTGTCGTTTCTAATTTTAGCAGAAACACACTCCATCCTTGACTACTGCCAGAAATACCCGTATTTCCATATTGAAAATACCCTTGAAATAAACCTGTTATATAAACATCACCTTGCGCATTGCAGGTGATTCCCGTTGGATAATCATTTCCATTTCCTCCAACCGTCATGGCCCAATCTACGTCGCCATCTGGTTTCACTTTTACGAGCCAGATATCCCCCATACCGTAGGAGTTCACACTATACCCTGCTAGGTTGGAAATTGGACTATTCCAAGTTGATCCGATAATATAGGAATTTCCAGCGGTATCAATTGCCACCGCTGTAGTATATAAATATCCGGAAGACTCAATGGATTTGGCCCATTGTGCATTTCCTCGGCGATTGTACTTTACAATATAGGGTGTAACGTATTGATTACCATTTGAAGAGGCGTAGACACTGTCGCCAAAATCTAATTTCCCGTCGCTTTGTGCATATTGCGGACCAAGGATAGCCCCAATGGAATAGATGTTTCCATATTCATCACATACCATGTCTTGTGATCCAGACCCCCATGAAGTCACATTCCAACCATGCGCTCCTTTTCCGTCTAACTTACTCCAATCATATTTTTGTGCAATGCTGACTTGGGCGAAAGAAATCAACATGAGGACAAGCATAAATAAGCACTTGTACGTCAGTTTGTTTGGTTTCATTATCTTCAAATTTATTCAAACCGAGCTAATGCACAGCACATGCTTCACACAATTCGATAAAAGGTGTGGCATTTAGTTTGGTTTACGGAGATATGATGCCTTTCCATACGCAATCGTTGCCTAATTAGTCGTTAGTTCGACGAATGGCATCAAAATCGATTTACCACATAGGAGAAAATTATCCCTATTTTCGGGACATGAAGTATCCCTTGATTCTGCTGAGTATTGTTTTCTTAAGTGCCTGTTCTCTGATGAAGAAAAATTGCACCAGCCTTGCATTGACTACGGAGAACGCTGATATGGTTCAAGCGAATCCAGCGAATAGCATGTATATTTTCAAGTTTGGAGAAGGCCCTTTAGAAGGTTCGGAACTGCATATAAACTCACAAGAAGGTGGAATGGAAAAAGATATATTCATAATGAATCGTGCTAAACCCAATGCAGTGTTTGAAACGGTAAGTAAGGGGGATTGGAAATGGGCAGAAGAGGTGAATGAAGAGAATATGACTGCTTCAATAAAAGCTGCCATACAATTCAAATATGATGGAAAATTATTTTGTGTTCAAATCAACTATTCTGGAGAATCCATGAAAATGCCGTTACCTCCGCCCCCTCCAGTTCAAGAAAACCAGGACTAATGTACCAGGTAATCCACCACTAGGTAGACTGCAATTCCTATAAAAATTAATCCGGTTCCTTTATTGATCCAATCCAATAATTTCGCGCTCAGGTAAGGTTTGATGCGATTTGCCGAAAACGAAATGAGCACCTCAGTAAAGAAGATACTGATTAAACAACCTGCAAAAAAACTGATGAGTTGAGGCATTTCATAGCCCCATTCAGCACGAGCAACCGTAGCCCAACCAGCCCAGAACAGAAAATTTACTGGATTCAAAATATTGAGCAAAAATCCATTCGAGAAAAAGAAAAGCGCCTTCCCGAATTTTGTTTGCGGATAAGAAATACTTGTCTTTTTATTTGAAAGCATATTCAACCCCATTAAGGTGAGCACGATGACTGCACCGCCATGGATATAAATATTGGGCTCGTCAGGATTTATGAATTGAACGCCTAAAATTGCCAAGGTGATAAAGAAGAAGTCAGAAGTAACAACCCCTGATGCAATCATCATCCCTTTTTTCCATCCATATTCAATACTATTCTGAATAAGTGAAAAAAATACGGTTCCGAGCATCAAACTCATTAAAATTCCAGACAATAATCCTTTACCCAGGGCAAACAGCATCTGGCAAATTAACACATTTCTGCATGGACTTCCGCTCCTATTCACGCTACCTTTGAGCAAGAATGGTCAGCGTAATTTTAGTCAGCATTTATCTCCTTGTACTCTTGGCAGGGAGTTTTCGCAAAAGTGCTGCGGATTCCGATGCGGACTCCTATCTCTTGGCGGGAAGAAAATTGGCGCTCTTTCCCTTTGTTGCCACAATGGTTACTACCGCCTATGGATGGATATTGGGCATTGGTCAGCTTTATTATGAATATGGAATCAGTGCCTGGCTTTTCTTAAGTCTGCCTTATACCACCTTTGCCCTTGTAATGGCCTTCTTTTTGTCAAAAAAAATTCGGGAAGAGCAGATTCATTCTATCCCTGAGCTTTTGCAAAAACACTATGGAAAGTGGGTCTCAAAATTCGGTGCATTGCTGGTTCTGTTGCTCATCTCGCCCGCTATGTACGCCTTAATGACCAGTCAGCTGCTCGCTAGCATTTTCCGCATTCCAACCTGGATTTGTTTGGTACTTGCCTTGCTTTTTTCTTCGGCCTATATCTACCGTGGAGGCTTTCAATCAATTGCCAATAAAGACGGCTATAAGTTTCTCTTCATGTTCGGAGGTTTTGTTATTACTCTTATCTACCTCATTCATACCTATGGTACCTCCCCGCTGGAATCACTTGGCTCAGAAAAAATAACGTTTACCTTCTCTGCTCATTTATGGGAAATCATCACCTGGTTTATTCTTGCCACAGTTGTACTGACTGACCCGGGCTATCATCAACGGATCTATTCCAGTAGGACGCCTCAAGTAGCCAAGCGCGGATTACTCATTTCTGTGATCTGCTGGACTGTATTTGACTTCCTGGCAGCAAGCATCGCCTTATATGGACTCGGACTAATGCCCAACTTGCCTAACCCAGCACTGGTTTACCCACTATTGGCAAACGACTTTTTGCCTCCTGTTCTCGGTGCAGTGTTTATCCTCGGATTGCTTGCTACCGTGATGTCGACCCTCGATAGTTTTCTGTTCTTGTCTGCACAAACCTTGATGCTCGACCTTTTTGGCAAAAAAACGGATACGGGTAAATACATGCGCATCGGGCTTCTTCTAGTAAGCGTGCTCACCTTTTTGCTGCTCATTCCTTACCTGGAAAGTAATGCTGTTGATTTCTTTTTCGATTTTACGCCTTATATGGTTTGCGTACTGGTACCTCCGGTGCTTTCAGTATTCACCCCTCGCTTTCGATTGAGAGGCTATGAGGTTGGAATACAGATGACACTTGCCGTTTTGGCCTGTTTTACCTGGAATCAGCTATCTATTGAAATAACCCATGACCTTAGTGCGGTTGTTCCTGGCGCTGCTTTAGTGATTCTCTATCAAATGGCGGCACTGCTTTTAAAGAAAAGAGAGCAAGGAATCCATAATTAGTTTGATATTTGCAGTGTGGATTCAAAGAGACAGGAAAAATTCGCTCGTTTAATACAGAAAGATTTAGGCGAGATTTTTCAAGTGGCCTCCCGCAATTTATTTGGCGGTGCATTTATTACAGTACGTGAAGTTAAAGTTTCTCCAGACCTCGGTTTGGCAAGGGCTTACCTTAGCTTTTTTCAAGTCGACGACAAAGAAGAAATGTTGGATAAGGTACGCAGTCATAGCAAAGAAATTCGTCATGAATTGGCACAAAAAATTCGCCATCAAGTAAGAAAAATACCTGCCTTAGAGTTTTTTTTGGATGATAGTTTAGACTACGCACAACACATGGAGGAAGTCTTTAAGCGCCTCCACGACGAAGAAAATAAAGGGCCGCAAGCCGATTAGCATGTACTACGATCCGGTTAAAGAAATGTTGGGCAGTGTGTTCTCCAAACATCCACTGCTACGACGGGTATTTTATCGATTGCTCGATGCGGTAC
>Ga0100402_1003138_pt1 | contig 18168 bp, 13 predicted proteins | sample CryGeyme20150102_FD_80419 | JGI IMG/M metagenome (GOLD analysis project Ga0100402, IMG submission 80419) | Groundwater microbial communities from Crystal Geyser aquifers in Utah, USA - Crystal Geyser metaG 2015-0102 | ecosystem: Environmental > Aquatic > Deep subsurface > Groundwater | place...
AAAATAAGCATTTTTACTTGTTTCAGCGCTTATTTTAACTTGGTCAGACCTTCGGTACAGACCAAGTTAAAATTAGGTGTTACCAAAAATAAAATTATCACAAAAATTGTCAGATAACCAAATAGTATTCGTACAGTTTTTCATTACGAAAAAACAAATCAAATAAATTTTTCTAAATTTCTCAGTAAAGATTTAAGGGAGTTTATCATTTATAAAGAAGGAAATACTATTATTTTGCGTTCTCCAAAAGTTGAATTACGAAAAATAAATTAACTAAAAAATTACATTCTTTCCACAACCCCCTCATGCAATTCCAAAACCTGCTTAATCAACGAATGAGAAGCATCATTATAAATCACAAAATCGGCACGTTTTAGTTTTTCACTTTCGGGAAGTTGTTTGGAAATAATGGCTTTTATTTGTTCTTCGGTTCGGTGGGAATCTCTCTGCAAAACTCGTTTTATGCGCTCCTCCAATGGTGCATGAACAACAATAATGGCATCTAAAACTTTGTACGAATCCGACTCAAACATCAAGGCAGCTTCTTTCAAAAGATACGGACTTTTGGCTGCATTTTCATTGTACCAATTTTGATAATCTCTTCCTACGGCTGGATGGACAATAGAATTGAGTAGTTTTACTTTTTCGTTATTATCTTGATTTGAAAAAACAGTCTTTACTAAAAAATCTCTATTAATCTCATTTTCGCTTAAATAAACCTCTTCTCCAAAGGCTTTTTTGAGTTCTTGTTTTAATATTTTATCCGTTGTCATGACGAGTTTTGCACGAGTATCAGCATCGTAAACGGCTATGCCTAGCGTTTCGAAGATTTTACAAACGGTGCTTTTTCCTGCTCCTATGCCTCCAGTTATTCCCAATTGAAGGATTTTGTTTTTTTTAGTGATTTGTTTTTTCATAATGAGAAATACTAGGGCTTATTGGTAAATGATTTTTAGGATTAATAGGATTTGAAAATACAGATAAATACTTTCTCTTGCCGTTGTCGGTGTCCCCACCGACGACATAAAACTATCTACTTTCCATATTCTTTAAGCGTTTTTAGCGAACCTGCTAAAAAAACAGCTTTTTTAATACGTAAAAGATTGGGAAGCGAAAATTCCATTCCAATAGTAAAAAGGAGCAAAATAACTCCAATTTCTGCCAAAATATCAATGTGTTCTTGGCTCGTAACGAGTTTTAAAACATAAGGCCCTGCAATGACACCTGTTACCAAAAAACCGACAATACTAGGCAAGCGCATTTTATACAAAACTAAAATAACAGGAATAGCAAGTGCCAAAATAACAACTACATCTGTTAGAATAGAAGGAATAGAAAGAAGCATTTAATAAGAATTAAGATAAGATAGAATATTTTGTTTATGTAAAACGCAGAAAAGCAAGGACTTCTAAAGATAATAAATTATAAGAAAGCAAAAAAACTAGAACTGATTTTGATTTGATTAATATTTCATATTTTGAATTTGTCAGAATAAAATAGAGAATGGAATAATTCGAACAAAAAAAATCGTTAAACACAAAGTGTCTAACGATTTTCAATCTCTATGAAGAGAAAGTAGAGAAAATAAAATTATTTCACTATTCTTTTCTTACTTCAAACTAACGCTCTTCTAAACGAATGCTTCCATGTCGGTTATTTATACGTACTTTTCCACTTCCACCTCCGTTTGTTTTGCCTTCTACTATTTTGTCATAGTCATCATCTTGTTGCCTTTGGATAGTTGTATTGGGCATTGAATTTCTGATACTTCCGTGTTCTGTTCTTGCTTCAAATTGAAATTTGGCATCTGAATCAAAACGTAATTCTATCGATCCATGAGCATTCTCTACTTCTATTTTATCAAATCCTTTTGCTATTTGTTCAATTTCACAGTTTCCATGTGCAAGTTGTAGAATAGCAGATTTTAGTACTTTTCTGATTTCTATTCTTCCAAATTTATTTTCTCCTATAATTTTAGAAACTGTTCCTATTCTCATATTTCCGTGTTTGACTTCTATCTGTAATACATTTGCTTCATCAATTCTGACATTAGAATGCTTACTTTCAATCTTCAAATCCGTACTACTTTTATCAATATTGATACTTCCATGAGCCACTTCTATATCTGCCGAAGCTACTTCATTGATAGAAAGATTTCCAAAACTCACACTAATTGCATGACGCATTCCTGTCAAGTTATGAGCATTAAAATTACCATGTTTTAGTTCAAGATTTAATTTTCCATTGAGGTCGCCGATTGTTACAGAACCAAATTTGTTCTTTACATCTATATTCAGGTTTTTTGGAATCTTGACTTCATAGTTTATCTCAAAACCTTCTCTATTTGAAGAGTTATATCCTCCTCTTGATTCTTCAATTTCAGTTACGAAATGAATACTTTTAGAGTCATTATCTTGGTCTATTTCAATTCTATCCAAAATATTTTGTGCGTCTTTATCACTTCTTGCCCAAGCTAAAATCGTAACTTGAATAGTAACTTCACTTTTATCATGATTGGTAAAATTGACATTTCCATATTTATTAGAAATACTAAGTAAGTCTGTCGAATTGACTTTAAAGGTCGCTTTTACTACTTTTTGCTTTTCTGATTTTGGTTCGTAAGTAGGATTTTTGACAGAATTATACTTTTCAGCTTTTGCATTTGAAATGGGAATCAAAACTCCTAGACAAACCAGTAAAATAGAAAAGAAAATGGCGAGAGAAGTATTATATAGATTTTTCATTTGAATTATTAGTTGTGTTGGATTTTGAATCAGATGAGTTTGATTTTTCTGTGTTTGATTTTTCTAAGATTTGAATACTTTCATCTAAAATCTGCTTACGTAGTTTTAGATTATTAAGCATTTCATCGACAAGTTTTTTTGGATTTTGCTCTTCCAAAAGGTCTGCTTTCATTACTTTATAGACTTCATCCAGCTCATCTAAAGTTTGGATAGTTTCTGGAGTTATCCAGTTTTGAGTATCTTTTTTTTTGAGTTCTTTTTTGTCTTTTGCGATAATAGAAGTATAATAATTTTCAGCTTCTAAAAGCTCGGCAGGTAAAGACGCATTTTGAGCATAATTTTGTCTATTATTTCCTTCAAAGTTTTCATCAAAACCTCTCATTCCATTTTCTTCGTACATAGAAATCAGTTCTTCATTTTCTGCTGTCAGCATACTTATAGTGTCAGCTTGATACATAAAAGTAGTAATCAAAAGTGCCGTCAGAGAAGCTGCAACTGTCCAAAATTTTCGAAGAGAAACTGTTTTTGTTGTTGGCATATTCTTTTGATTTCTTGTTTCTAAAGAGGTAGCATGAGAAGAATATTGAGAAGTTATTGGAGCAGGTTTGACCCAATTTGTTACATCTCTTTTTACTTCTGCGTAACCTATTTTGATACTTTTGGCAGTCTTTTCTGTTTCAGACGAAATAGGAGCAGGTTTGACCCAGTTTTTGGTTTCTTCTTTTTCTGACTCTTCTGATTCAATTTCTATCAGTTTTTTTGCTCTTTCTTCTATGATATTTCTAGGCTCTAAACGACTTGCTTGTTCGTTTTTCATTTTGGCTTGAATAGCTAAAAAGTTTTTTTCCATAGAAAAAGAAGCATCAAACTGCTGATTGATTGATTTTTTTTCTTCTTTTTGAAGTTTGCTACGATGAGTAAGTAAGAATTTTTCAAGCTCATCAAGCTGTCTTTCTTCTGTATTTTTATTTTTATTGTCCATTTTTACATGCTGTTTTAGTATTGTTTTTGTCGTTGGTAAAGACACCAACAACGGTAAGTATTTTTTTATGAAATTTTAAGCCGTTGTCGGTGTCCCCACTGACGACTTTTATAACATGGTTCGTAATCTCTTTTTTGCTCTACTGTATTGTGATTTTGAAGTAGAACTAGAAATTCCTAATATTTCTCCAATTTCTTCGTGGTCGTAACCTTCAAAAAGATATAAACTCAAGACGATTCTATAACCGTCGGATAGCTTATTGATAGCATCTTTTACTCGGCTGACTTCCGAATTGTGTTTGGTAACTTTTTCAGAAATTCCTGTTTGAATATTCATTTCTGCAAAGTCATTTTCAGAATTTTCATCTTCTTCAATAGCTGGTTCGACAACCATTTCATCCAAAGAAACCAAATCAACCTTCTTTTTTTGAAGATAATTAATTGAAGTATTTATGACAATGCGTTTGAGCCAAGTTCCAAAAGCTGCATCACCACGATATTCTTCAATTCGCATAAATGCCCTCACAAAAGCATCTTGCACTACTTCTTCTGCTTCGTGTCCTTTGCCCACAATTCTGACACAAACATGATACATCGCTCTGACGTACTTTTCGTAGAGTTGGTATTGCGCCTTCTGACTTCCTAATCGAACTTTCTTAATAAGTTCGGAATTAGGTTCTTCGTAATTGGTATCAACAGTTGGGTTAGACATTTAAGTAATTCTATTGTTCTGATTGTATCTTTATTGTTATTATTATTTTGAATAAAAATACTATTTTTTCGTTAGTTGTTGTTAGAGATATTCAAATCGTTTTTGTTATCTCTTATGCTATGAAAGACAAGACAAAAAATCAAAGGTTGCAACAATCTGAAAAAAAAGAGAAAGAAATCAAAAAATAATAGATCTTCCGACTTTTTAGCGATTGATATTATTTTGTATTTTGTTCAAGTCTGTACCTTTAGGTCTGACTTGAATAAAATAAGCCTTTCGGAATTAGAAATACTTATTTTAATTTGGTCAGACTTCCAGTACAGACCAAATCAAAATAGAAGTCTGCCATACAAACCTTCATTCAAAAAACTCTTATCTTTGTATAAATTTTATTGAATTCAGTTTTATAGAAAATAATAATAATAGAATCAGAAGTTAATGAAGACACTTATACTTATCAGACACGCCAAATCTTCGTGGAAAGACGAAACCTTGCCAGACCGTGAACGACCATTAAATACAAGAGGAAAAAATGACGCTCCTTTGATGGGACAAATTTTGTTTGAAAAAAATATTATTCCAGATTTAGTTTTGTCTAGTTCTGCCAAACGAGCAAAAAAGACAGCCCAAAAGATTTTTTTTGATGTTTATGGGTTTATGGAAAGTCAAGTTCATTTAACGGACGATCTTTATTTTACTGGTCTTCCCTTTCACATGAGAATTATTAATACACTTTTAGACACAAAAAACACAGTTGCTTTGGTCGGACATAATCCTGATTTTAGTGGTTTGGTAGATTTTTTGGCAGAAGAACCTGTCGAAGAAATGCCTACAAGTGGAGTATATTGTTTGGATTTTGATGTAAATTCGTGGAGTGAAGTAGCAAGACATTCGGGAAGAGTTCGTTTTTTTGAATATCCTAAAAAGTATAAAATGAGCTGAATCAATTACGAATTAAAAATTACGAATTACGAAAATCATTTTTTGTATTTGAAAATTGTATTTTAGCTTTGCTGACTTTACAGTTCATTTTCTGTTTAAAATTGCATTCCAAAAATCAATGAAAAAAAAGACAATCAAATTTCTTGTTCCTTATCCTTACGACATTGCCCCTGGTCAGCGATTTCGTTACGAACAGTATTTGGATATTCTCACAGAAAATAATTTTGAGTATGAATTATTGTCTTTTTTAGACGAAGGAACCAACAAAATTCTCTACAAAAAAGGACACACTATTCAGAAAATAATAGGAGTTTTGAAAGGCTTTTTAAGGCGTTTTGTTCATATTTGGAAGGCTAGAAATGCAGATTTTGTGTTTTTATTTCGTGAAGCTACGCCAGTAGGGTTTCCTATTTTTGAATGGATTTTGGTAAAGGTTTTTAATAGAAAGATTATCTATGATTTTGATGATGCGATATGGATTCATGCGACTTCTTCTCAAAATAAATTAGCTGCTTTTTTCAAATCGCCTGATAAAGTAAAACAGATTTGTAATTGGTCGTATAAAATAAGTGTAGGAAATGAATATTTACAAAAAAATGCCATTGAGTTTTTGAATACGTTTGCAAATTCCACTACAAAAGCCATCTTAAATCCAACCACGATTGACTTAGAAAAAAAACACAATATTCTACACGAACACAATCCAAATAAAAAACCGATTATTGGCTGGACAGGTTCGCATTCTACGCTAATTTATTTAGAAATGATAATTCCTATTTTGAAGGAATTAGAACAGAAATATGATTTTGTTTTTCGTGTTATCTGCAATCAAAACCCAAATCTTGACACAGAAAATCAGTTAAAAAGTTTTGAATTTGTAAAATGGAATAAAGAAACAGAAATAAAAGATTTATCAGAATTAGATATTGGAGTGATGCCACTTACGGCGGATGCGTGGGCAGAGGGAAAGTGTGGTTTTAAAGCCTTGCAATATATGGCTTTGGGTATTCCTGCTGTGATTTCTCCGATTGGTGTCAATAAAAAAATCATTAATCAAAATGAAAATGGTTTTTTAGCTGATACAGAAACTGAATGGAAAGAATATCTATCTTTTCTTTTAGAAAATCCACAAAAAAGACAAGAAATGGGAACTCTAGCTTTAAAAACTATCCAAAATGAATATTCTGTAAAATCTAATACAGAGAATTTTTTGGAATTATTCGAGTAGCACAGACTTCCTTTCTGTGAAAAAACAATTTATTGATAAATTCTATTAATCTTGTTGGTGGAAGGGTAAGTAGAAAAATGAATTGTATAAACATGACAAACCAAAAAAGAATTAAAATCTAACTTTTAACAAAATTCCAATTTTATCACAAGTCAAATTTGTTTTTTTCCAAATTATTGACGTTCTTTGAACAAAATACCAATAAATACGCTGCACGCATAACAATTTAGAAAAGTATCGTAATTATTTAACTTGTTCTTAACAAAGTTAATCCTTTTCTAAATTAGCTTTACTGTAATAAAAAATCGTTTTATTTTCTTATATTTGGGAAAAGCGATTTAGGGTTCTTAGTGTTCTAGTCTTGTTCTAGTCTTGTTCTAGTTTTAATTTATATTTTCAGAATTATTTTAATTTAATAATCTGATTTATTGCTAATTGATCACTAATCAACCGTTTTGTGATACACGTTTTAGATTCAAAACAACTAAAGAAAAAAACTATCTACCTAGATAAAATAGATAAAAATTCTTTTACGGTGCTATTTTACAAGCCACTTTGTAGTTTGGTTTCCAAACTCTATTATTTTTTTGTCGCTTTATTTGTAGCAAATCCTATCACAATTAATTTTCTCCTGAAAAATTCTATTTTAGAAAATTACAATACAGAAATAAATATATTTCATTCAAAAAATCAACACATTCAATTATGTCCAATACAAAATCTGAACCTCTAGCCAACCTAGAAGTAAAGGGAAAAGTTACGCCCGAATTTGAAAAAATATTAACGCCTGAAGCTCTATCGTTTTTGGCAGAATTACATCAGAAATTTGATGCTCGTCGCCACGAATTATTAGAAAAAAGAAATAAAAGACAAGAAGACATCAATAATGGAATAATGCCTACTTTCTTATCCGAAACGAAGCATATCAGAGAAGACAAAACATGGAAAGTTGCCCCAATTCCGAAAGACTTACAAGACAGAAGAGTAGAAATTACGGGACCTGTGGAAAGAAAAATGATGATAAATGCCCTAAACTCAGGTGCAAATATTTTCATGACAGATTTTGAAGATTCTAATTCGCCTACGTGGGAAAATGCCGTTCAAGGTCAGATAAATTGTTATGATGCTATTCGTCGTACGATTACTTTTCATGATGCAAAAAAAGGTAAAGATTACAAGTTGAATGAAGATGTAGCTGTTTTATTGGCTCGTCCTCGTGGTTGGCATTTGAATGAAAAGAATTTACTCATTGATGGAAAACCAATTTCTGGAGGTCTTTTTGACTTTGGATTGTATATGTTCCATAATGCAAAAGAACTTGTTGCTCGTGGTTCTGGACCTTATTTTTATCTTCCAAAAATAGAATCTCATTTGGAGGCTCGTCTTTGGAATGAAGCATTTGTTTTTGCTCAAAATTACCTTGAAATTCCTCAAGGAACAATCAAAGCAACTGTTCTTTTAGAAACAATTATGGCTTCTTTTGAGATTGAGGAAATTTTATACGAACTCAAAGACCACATGGCAGGAATCAATGCAGGACGTTGGGATTATATTTTTTCGGCTATCAAAAAATTCAGAAATGTAGTCAAAAATCCACTTCCTGACCGTAGTCAAATCACAATGACAGTTCCATTTATGAGAGCTTATACCGAACTTTTGGTAAAAGGTTGTCATACACGAGGAGCACACGCTATTGGTGGAATGTCTGCTTTTATTCCTACTCGTCATGATGAAGAAATCAACAAACAAGCCTTCGAAAAAGTCAGAAAGGACAAAGAACGTGAAGCCAACGATGGTTTTGATGGTTCTTGGGTAGCGCATCCAGATTTGGTAAAAGTAGCAAAAGATGTTTTTGATGCTAAATTTGGCGACAAACCAAACCAAAAAGACCGTTTAAGAGAAGATGTAAATATTGAAGAAACGGCAAAAGACCTTACTAATTTTGATATCGAAGGTGGGAAAATCACCGATGCAGGTATCAGAATGAATTTTAATGTAGGTATTCGTTATATCGCTTCTTGGCTGGATGGAGTAGGTGCAGCAGCTATTTTTAATTTGATGGAAGATGCAGCAACTGCCGAAATTTCAAGAACGCAACTTTGGCAATGGCTCAATAATCCAAATGCTGTATTAGATGGAGATAGTAGTAAGCCAATTACAGAAGAATACTTGAGAAAATGTATGGAAGAAGAGTATCAATCTATAAAAGATGAAGCTGCTCAATATCCAAACTTTGACTTCGCAAACTCAAAATTTCCAAAAGCAAAAGAGCTTATGGAACAATTAGTTTTCACACAAGAATACAAAGACTTTTTGACAACAGAAGCCTATCATTTAATATAAAAATGGCATTTGTAGGGACGATGCATGCATCGTTCTTACTATAAAGAAAAACCAAAATCCTTAACTGGACACACAATAAAATAAATCGACAAGCACAAACACACGCTCTTTCTATAAATTAATTATAAAAAAACAATTCAAAAACTGGTTACTGGTAAATAATTATTCGTAACTGTAAAAAAAAATTATATGTCTAAGACAAACGGAACTCCAAACAAATTTGCTCACAGAAGCGCATCAGAATTAGAAAACGAGTGGAAAACATCGCCACGTTGGAAAGGAATTACTAGGGATTATACAGGAGAAGATGTAGCCAAGTTACGTGGTTCGGTAAAAGTAGAACATACATTAGGACGTATGGGTTCAGAGCGTTTGTGGGAACTTATGAACAATGAGCCGTATGTAAATTCTCTGGGTGCAATTACAGGAAATCAAGCCGTACAGCAAGTAAAAGCTGGTTTGAAAGCAATTTATATGAGTGGCTGGCAAGTTGCAGCAGACGGAAACAACGCTGGACAAATGTATCCAGACCAAAGTTTGTATCCTGCTGATAGTGTTCCAAAAATGGTAACTCGTGTAAACAATGCACTTATGCGTGCCGACCAAATCGAAAATGCAGAAGATGCAAATTCTGTACATTGGTTAGCTCCAATCGTTGCTGATGCAGAAGCTGGTTTTGGTGGCGTTTTGAATGCTTTTGAATTAATGAAAGGCATGATTGAAGCAGGTGCAGCAGGTGTTCACTTCGAAGACCAACTTTCTTCTGCCAAAAAATGTGGCCATATGGGAGGAAAAGTATTAGTTCCCACTAAAGAAGCTGTTCAAAAATTGAAAGCTGCTCGTTTGGCTGCTGACGTTTTGGATGTTCCTACTGTTTTGATTGCTCGTACAGATGCAAACGGTGCATTTTTGATTACAAGTGATATCGATGAAACGGATGCTCCATTTATTTCTGATGAACCTCGTACAACAGAAGGATTTTTTGTTTTGAAAGGTGGAATTGAAGCTGCTGTTGCTCGTGGTTTGGCGTATGCTCCCTATGCTGACGTAGTTTGGTGTGAAACGTCTAAGCCTGATGTAGAGGAGGCTCGTTATTTTGCTGAAAAAATTCATGAAAAATTTCCCGGTAAATTATTGGCTTACAACTGTTCGCCTTCGTTCAACTGGACTGCAAATTTAGATGCTGATACCATCGCTAATTTCCAAGAGCAATTAGGAAAAATGGGTTACAAATTCCAATTCGTAACGCTTGCAGGTTTCCACAGCTTAAATATGGGAATGTTCGAACTTGCATTGAAATATAAAACGGAAGGAATGGCTGCTTATTCTCGTCTTCAAGACAAAGAGTTTGATTACGAAGAAAAAGGTTATACAGGAACGAAACACCAACGTTTTGTAGGTGCTGGTTATTTCGACCAAGTAGCTCAAGCTATCGTAGGTGAAGGCTTATCAACGGCTGCCTTGAAAGGCTCAACAGAAGAAGAGCAATTCAATGAAGCTAAAGTATAAGCTATAACTATTTTTTAGAATTTCTGAAAACGAACTATCTCTTTTTTTTGGGGGTGGTTCGTTTTTTTGTTGGTATTATTATTAGATTTTGCTATATTTATGAACAATATAAAAATAAGACAAACTATGCAAAAAAATATCCTAACTGACCTATTTCAAAAATATATTCCTACAAAAGAAGGAGATGCTTCTGGATTGCTTTTGCTAGACTTACCTACTGGATTTGGCAAAACCTATTCTATAATGGAATTCATATATAAAACATATAGAAACCACGATAAGAATATTATCTTTCTAACCAATTTAAAAAAGAATTTAGATAAAAACTCTTTACAGAAGTTTTTTGAAGCAAATGATGAAATTGAACAGTACGAAAAAGATGTGATTTTCTTAGACTCTAATAGTGACTCTGTAATTGAAAATTTAGAAAAAGTAAGAGATGAGATAACAGATGATATTCTAAACTCTAGTGCTTTTAAAAATTTAGATTATCAAATAAATACATACAACAGAAGTAAAGAGAACAAATATCAAAAGGATTTTACAGATTTTACAAAAAATGAAATTCGTCAAAAGTATGAACCAATATTTAGAAATGAAGTAATAAAGTTTCTAAATGATAACTTTACGATTAGAAAGGATAAAATTGAAGCAATCAAAAATTTTCCAAAATATAATTGGATAGGAAAATTATATCCTGCTGTATTTACAAGTGAAAAACGAATATTTTTCATGAGTATAAAAAAGTTTCTTGTCAAAAATTCTACTATTGTTGGTTCTTCTCATTCATTTATAGATGAAAATTTTTTACAAAATGCAATCATTATAATTGACGAATTTGATGCTAGTAAAGAGGTTATATTAGAACATATAATACAGCAGCAATTACAACATCGTATTAGTCTTATTAATTTGTTTAGTCAAATATACAGTAGCTTTATTTCTTTAGATTTGCCAGAAGATTATTATGAAGAGTCTGAAAGAAGTAAAGATGAAAATAAGTGGCGTAAGGAGAATAATAAAAGAGCAGAAACTCCAAGAGAGATAATAGAAAAACTAATTAAAGCAACCCAAGAGTTGCATAAAAAATATAATTTTAATTACTCTTTCAAAACTATAGGGATAGAAAAAAAACGCACTTTCCTTTTTCATGATGAGAGATATTCAACCATTACAGGAGATAAAGAAAAAAGGTTTATTCATCTAAAAACTGATATAGACAAAAAATTGAATCAAATTATAATTTCAGAGCAAAAGTCTGAAGAAAATCCTAGTATTATTGATTTTATAAATCAGTTACGAGGCTTCATAAATCATTTCAAATCATCTTCAAAAATTATAGCAGAAAATTATCAATATTTAGTTAATCAAGAACGAGAAGAAAAAAATGATATTCAAGAAATTCATTTTTCCTATGAAAATGCTCTAAAGTCTTTCTTTAATCAGTTAAAGATATCAAAAGAAAATATAGATTACTTGGTAGAAAGTATTTTGAGTGAAGGTGTTTTTAGAGAAAATAAAAGAAAACAAAAAGCTGATAATTTTGAAAATCAAACTTTCTATGAAAAAGGAGTTAGATACTATGAATTTGAAGACAATGAGAACCACAATACTAAATCTCATGTTTATTCTACCGATTTTAATAGAACACCTGAAAAATTATTGCTAGATATTTCACAAACTAATTTTGTAGTAGGCTTATCTGCAACAGCAACTATTGAAACTGTATTGGGAAATTATGATTTGAGTTATTTAAGACGAAATCTTACAAAAGAAAAATTACTTAAAATCAGTAAGGAAGAACAATCAAAACTAAAAGAAATTTTTGATGAAAGAAATAAGAATTATGTAGGTATAGAAACAAGTTTTATAAATACAAATAGAGGTTTAGAAACAGAATTGAAGAGCTTAGGTTTTGAAGGTATCAGTAAAAATAAAATGCTTACAGAATTAGAGAAATATGATGATAAGAGCTATTACATTGTAGAACGTTATCTTAGAATAGCAAAAGCATATCAGAATTTTGTAAAATATACTGATATTAAATCCTTTTTATGTTTTCTCACTATTTTACCAAAATCAAATAGTATAGAATGTAATGAGAATATTCTGAAAACTTTATTTGAACAAATAGAAAAAGCTCAAAATCATGAAGATAGAATACAATATCATTATATTATTTTAGACTCTACAAATTTTGAAGATGAGAAAAAACTCATACTAGAAAGACTTAGTAGAGGAGAAAAAATATTTGTAATTACAACCTATAAGACTTTAGGTGCAGGACAAAATTTACAATATTCTATTCCAGAAAATTTACAATCAGAGAGTTATACAAAAAAAGTATTTACTAGAAGTTCAGATGATAAACTTGAAAAAGATTTTGATGCAATTTATTTAGATAAACCAACTAATTTAATAGTAAACAATAAAGAAACTTTAAGTGAAGAACAAAAGGCAAAACGTATTTTTCATTTAGAAATGCTTCATGAATCTGATAAAATAGATAAAAAACAACTCAAGCAAGAAGTAAAGAATACATTGAGTTTTAAAGGATATTATGAAAATAGTGGTGTCAAGTTTTCTACTTTAACCGATTTTAGAGAATTTTTGATAAAAGAAATTGTACAAGCGATTGGTAGAATAAGCAGAGCTACTTATAAAAACAGTACAGTTTATGTATTTGCAGACGAACAAATTGTTCCATTTATTCAAAATATCAATATTGAAGAAAAGCTATACTTGAAAGAATTTGAAAAATTAGTAACTAAAGCAAAATTAATAGCTGTAAAAGAAGTAAAAGAAGATGATAGCTTTTATGATAAACAAATGAAACGCACTACTCTTCAAGCAAAAAGCTGGATTGATGGCAAAATAGCAAGACAATTTACTAGACAAAACGATATTGAAGAATGGCAGCAATTACGAGAAATGGTATTAAAATATCCAACTATTGATTTGGAAGAATATCAATCTGAAAAACCTTTTAGCAGTTGTCAGTTTGCTTATGTTCCTATTTCAGAAGAAGGAAGAATTATCAAAAAAGACACCTATTTTTTTAAAAATAATGGAAGCAATGAATTTGAAGATATAGAAATTAGTATTTCAAATAGAAATTGGAAAGAAGTTTCTCAAAACGAAGCACGTTTAAAAGACCTTATGCAAATTGATTTTCTTAGAGAAATGTTTGAACTAAATGATTATGCAACTTCATTTCAAGAAAACAGTTATATCCTTTCTCCTATTATTTTCAATAACATTTATAAGGGAGCGTTGGGAGAAATAGTAGGTAAATTTATTTTAGAAAAGGATGTTTTACCCAAAAATACGCTAAAAGAATTATCAGAAAGTATTTTTGAAAAATTTGATTATGTTTATAATGAGAATATATTTATAGATTTTAAATTTTGGTCAGAAAAAAATGAGCAAAGTAGGGAAAAGCAAATAGATAAAATCCATAGGAAAATAAAATTTTTAGAAGAAAAAAACAAAGAAGTTGAAAAAGTAATAATCATAAATATATTTGCTAAAACTTCATATAAAAATACAACAAGTTTAGACAAAAGAATAATAGAAATTCCTTTTCTTATAGAAGAAGAAAATTCTAGTTATAAAATCTCTACTTCTCAACTTTCCAAAATATCCAAACTCTTACTCACAAAATAAAAAAATATTGTTATGCAAATTCAAAATGAACATATTGAACAAATTCCTAATTCATTTAGAACAAATGAAATCAATGTAGATAAGTTATTTACAAGAGAAAATCTAAAGAAAATAGATGAAAAATTTTCAATTTATAGATTTGATTTTGAAAATGAAGACACCTATTATTCTCCTTTTATAGACAAGATTTATGAAAATATAAAATTTGCTAAAGCTACAATTCATGCAAAGAATGTTAAAGGTAAAGGTCACTTTTACGTATTATTTGAAAAAACTGAAGAAAACGAATTTGAAATAATAGACCAACTAAAGGAAATAGCAAAAGGAGAGTTGAAACGGAATCAGATAAAAATAAAGGAAACTAAAGAAAAATATCAGAATGATTTAGATATAATGCAAAGTCGCCATTTAGCTCAACTTCTTTTAAATAGTTTAGCACATAAAAATAAAGACAGTTTTAATAATATGACAGGAAGGTTGTATTGGCTTGTAAAAACAAAAAATGCTTCTAAAAAAGATATAAAATTAGAAAAACCAGCAGTACAACAACAGGTTGCATTAGAAATAAAAATAGACCAAGATTTGTTATTAGAGTTAAATGTTAGAACATTTACAAATATAGAATATGTAGAAAAGTATAATTTGATAAAAGGTTCGGTTAAAAAAAGAGCGCAATATATCATCAGTAATGACGAAGTGCGAACTATGCAACCTCACTTTGGCAATAGTAAAAATAAAGATATTTTTATAATTGCTCAATTTGAAAATACTAGAAGTACAATACCTTTTTTCAATTTTAGTACAGGAAATGTAGAGTCTTTTAAGGAGTCTAAGAGTGGAGTATTAGACGAATTATTAAAACAAGCCAAAAGTCATCTATCAGATTATATGACTATCAAATTTTGTGAACGTCCTTTTACAGAAAGTATTGATGAAAAAAGCAATGCAAATAAAGATACTAGAGTAATGGATTTTTTTAAACAGAAACAAATAAATATTGATGTTGCAGAAAGTTTGAAAGAGAATAAAGAAATAGAAGACCTTAGCAAAAAAATTAAGGAGGTTCTAAAAAAAGATAAACAGTATGAATGTCAGAATGTAAATATTAGTCCTTGCAAGATTGATGATATTAACATCAGAATAATAAGAGAAGAAAAATATTATCAAGATGAAAAAAATAAAATTAAAGATGAGCATTTCAATAAATCAAACAAGAAAAATAAGGAGCAATATGTAGTACAACATATTACTGATAAATTTAAGTTAGACAAAAACAACAAGAAAGTAAATTATCTACTTACAGAAGCGTTTATCAAAAATGATTTGAAGCAAAAGAAAATATCAATTATAGATTGGAAGTTTGGAAAGTGGACTTTTTTACATAAAGAAAAGAAGGAAATAGGAACTCTTGATGGAGAAGAAAAAAAATACATAATTACTTTCTATCTAATGACAGTAGGAGAAGACGGAGAACTTGACTTTGAAGTTTGTAAAGGACATGATTTATTTAGTAGCCAACTTCACAAAGAGTATCAAGAAAAGTATATGGAAGAAGATGAATCAAATAAATATAAAACAGGTAATATTGAGGGGTTAATAATTTCTGATGAGGGAGATATAAACATTATTTATAGAACTCCAATAATTACATTACAAGAAATAGAAGAAATTGCGCTTGAGTTTGAAAGAGGAAGTGAAGATACTGAAATTGAGGTGCAAAATTTAATTAGAATGTTTAGCAATTTTATCATGCAACAAAAGACAGACGAGTATAAAGAAGTGTTAAAAGACATATGTGGAGATATAAAGGAGTTTGGCAAAACAATTACTAAAGCTAGACTAAATGGATTATTTGAAAAGCACTTAATAGCTAGTGAATTAGTGAAAGATAAGAATGGAATAAATAAAAGTTCTCTAAAAAGGAAATTTAATACTTTTTATCGTGATAACTCTTTTACGTATTTAGGTATAGAAGATATTTTGCACCCTCGCATTATAAAACAAGAAATAAATAAATCGAAGATTGGCATTCAGTATCATGAAGATAAAAAAAAGAAGAGGCATATTATTTCGCAGGAGAGTATTCTGATAAAATTAAATCTTCTTTCAGTACAGCTACTCACATTAGAATAATAAAGCCTGTCAGAAAATTAAATGGAGATAAAAGCAAAATACTTTTTAATAAATTATTACCAACAATGGATGTAGATTTTGTTAAGAAAGGTAATCCTACTGTTATTCCTTTTCCTTTTAAATATCTTAGAGAATGGATAAAGATGAATTCATTAGACTAATCAAAACTAAAAACACAAATTCAATAAAAAAATGCTTCAAAAAGCTAAAAAACACCTATCAAAAGACCCTCTCTTTATTCCTGTATTAGAAAGTGTAGAAATAAATACATTCAAAGATTTAGAAGATGAAGGAATTAAGAGTGAAGTAAATATCATGACTTCTCTTAGTAAAGCGATTGTTTCCCAACAGCTTTCTGTAAAAGCAGCCGATACTATATATAAACGGTTTCTAGGTTTGTTTGATGGAGTTTCTCCAAATGCTACTGTTTTATTAGAAACTGATATTGAAACCTTAAAATCGGTAGGATTATCAAAACAGAAAATAACGTATATAAGAGAAGTAGCCTTATTTGCTCAAAACAACGATATTTCAATAGAATTTATCAATCAGAAAAGCAATGAAGAGGTAATAGAATACTTGACACAGATAAAAGGAGTAGGAAGATGGACAGTAGAGATGTTATTAATGTTTACACTTTGGCGACCAGATGTTTTTCCTGTTGCAGATTTAGGAATCCAACAAGCCATCCAAAAACTCCTCAAAACAGAAGAAAAAGGAAAGGAATTGATAAAATTAATGAATACGCACGCTGAAAAATGGAAACCCTACCGAACTTTTGCAGCTATGTACTTATGGAAATGGAAAGATACTAGTAAATCGTAATAATTTAGGATTAATGATAAATCTAAATTTTTGCACCTTCTTATTTGTAACTCATTTATAATCAAATAGTTGATTTAATTTAAGACTTGCAAAACAAAAAATTCTTCAAAAAAGGTTGATTTTTTTATAGAAATAGTTTGCAGGAATAAAAAAGGTTCTTACCTTTGCACTCCCCAAACGAGGGGAATAGACAAATGTAGCGTAGCCTTTAGGCTGGGATTGTATTTAAAATTCAAGAAAAAGTAAAACGAAAAAAACTTTCAAATTTTTACAAATAAAATTTGGTAGTTTAAAAAATACCTTTTACCTTTGCATTCCCTTTCAGAAACGCTGAAGAGAAACAGTAAGTAAAAAGATAAAGATTGAAAATAAAAAAGATGAATTAATTTTGTATTTAGTTTGTTTTTAAAATAAAAGTTTTTACCTTTGTGCTTCCAAAAAAGTAGCTTACTCTTTAGAGTGAGAAACTGTACCAAAGATTTTAGTCTTTGTGTTTGTAAATCAAGCAAAAGCAAAACAAAAAAAAACTTTCAAAAATTTAGAAATAAAATTTGGTAGTTTAAAAAATACCTTTTACCTTTGCATTCCCTTTCAGAAACGCTGAAGGGAAACAGTAAGTAAAAAGATAAAGATTGAAAATAAAAAAATAAATTAATTTTGCATTTAGTTTGTTTTTAAAATAAAATTTTTTACCTTTGTGCTTTCAAAAAAGTAGCTTACTCTTTAGAGTGAGAAACTCGTGCCAAAGACTTTAGTCTTTGTGTTTGTAAATCAAGCAAAAGCAAAACAAAAAAAAAACTTTCAAAAATTTAGAATTAAAATTTGGTAGTTTAAAAAATACCTTTTACCTTTGCATTCCCTTTCAGAAACGCTGAAAGGGCACGGTAGGTAAAAAGAGGGAAGATGAAGATTGAAAATAAAAAAGATGAATTAATTTTGTATTTAGTTTGTTATTTAAAATAAAAGTTTTTACCTTTGTGCTTTCAAAAAAGTAGCTTACTCTTTAGAGTGAGAAACTCGTACCAAAGACTTTAGTCTTTGTGTTTGTAAATCAAGCAAAAGCAAAACGAAAAAAAAACTTTCAA
>Ga0100402_1003143_pt1 | contig 18157 bp, 23 predicted proteins | sample CryGeyme20150102_FD_80419 | JGI IMG/M metagenome (GOLD analysis project Ga0100402, IMG submission 80419) | Groundwater microbial communities from Crystal Geyser aquifers in Utah, USA - Crystal Geyser metaG 2015-0102 | ecosystem: Environmental > Aquatic > Deep subsurface > Groundwater | place...
ATACTTCCTTCCAGCATAGGTTTACTGAAATCGAATCAATGTTGAGCCTGAAATCTCAGGAATGTCAATCGCTGTCGATGGAGGTTGATCGACTTAGATACGAGTTGCAAAGAAGTTAGGCTAGTATCCACTCATCAAACCTTTAGATCTAAGGTCTGAGATCCCACATAAGAGACAATGAGACTCATTACAACACTCTCAAGCTCTAACACGAAAGAGTTTATGACTAACTATCCAGAACAAAAATGATGCTCAATCAAGCCTCAGGTCGATAGGAAGAGCTAAACAAGAAGATCCAAGTTCACATAAGAACTTACAGAAATGAATAGAACGACAAGCTAAAAGTGGAGTCAGAACTGCATAGATTAACTGAGCAGTACAATAAGCTATGGAGAGATTTCTCATAAATGGAAAGAATCAATAGGCGGTAGGTCGAAAAATCGACTGTTTTAGAAAGAGAAATCAGAGATATACGAGGTAGATCGCAAGTCGATAATTCTTAGATGCAAATGCTTACAAAGATCAATAGTGAAGTGAGTGAATTGACTATGGCAAATCGTCAGCTTACAATAAAGGTTATCACTCTTGAAAATCAATAAAAAATTATTGCGAATTTCAAATAAATCCAAAGATTTTTCCTTCTTCTGCAGAAACATACAGATTTGCTGATCGACCAGCTCTTGAAATAAGGAACCATTTCCAATTTGGAGTCCTACCATCAATTTTTATCAGAAAGTAGACCATACCTTGCCTCAGGAGATATGCAGACCTACTTCACCAAGTGGTAGCAACTATTGAAGGACCTGTTCCAGAACTGCCAATCTGCCAGATCAGAAGAAATGAGAGAGCAAGCCGAGGAACTACTTAGGCTGAAAGAAGAAATGAACTAAATCCTAGACAAACAAATCTAGGTCAGTTAGAGCGATTCAGGACAATTAGTGGAAGACTACAAGGCTGTCCTTATCGACATAAAATCATTGGTGCGTGAGTATGTCAACTCAGGCTAGCGTGAGTATCTGACTCTCCTATGCCAGAGTTTAGGCATTCCTCAGAAATGATTTCCATTCTTTTATGCCTGATTCATTGATAGTGATTATTGGTGATGAGTTGATGCTGGCAATACGATATAATGGCAGTATAATGTTATCGAAGCGAACCGACACAGAGCGCTTTTCTAAGGTGCTTAATAAACTAACATCAACTTCCGATAAAACAGAACCTCAACGCCCTCCATCCTCACAAAATTCCTTCTTGCAAGATCTCAGTATCAGATCTGAAAAATCAACCAAATATGGCAGTCAAATATAGGGGCGTTCAGGTTCGGTCAATCACATGGATGAGTCAAGAGCATTGAAATTGATGTTGTAGGAGCCGGAAGTGCTTATAAATAGGCAGGTAGTCAAGCTCAAAACATAATTTATTCCGACTTCTAACGGCATTCGTTTTGTGGTACTGGTTGGTGAGACGATGATCAACCTAAGTTGGCTGCACTCAGTTCAGTAGCTCTAACCTGGGAAGATCCTTATTTTGTACTACGATTTGAGGGGGCTCAAGGATAACAAGGCCAAAATGTAATCTTTGATATTAGAGGTCGGCAGGACTCAAGGGACAGCGCTGTGCTCAGCCCTGACAATAATTCACGGCAAGTATCATGACGAGTAGATATAAAAGTTATATCATTTTCTCTGTTGATTATTTTTTACTTATCTACTGTCACACATATCACCATTTCTGAAATAGCTCAGCTTTTCTGCGGACAACCTCATCCTCAATGCTTTAGTTCCTTTTGACCAGCGATAGAAGCTTGCCAGCTAGCAGGGTCTTTTTGCTCAACATCAGGAAAGTGAACCCGCAGCGGCAGAGCAGCCACGAGAAAGGACCCATCAGCCAGATCATCGTGCTCGAAAATACTTCAAGGATGGAGTAGGTGATGAAATAGGCCATATATGTATGTGTGGTGGAATGCTACCTTTTGGTCGAGGACAGAATTTGCGAGAACTATTAATCAGTTAGTCGACTATTTTCAGACGCATTCAAACCTATAGCATTCAGAGGATTTTTAGACTACTACACACCCAACTGACTCAGGCACTGAATCAGCGGCAACAAGAAGCATACGACCGAAGCTATGATGTTGCAGCCATCGAGGATGAGCACGACAGCCACAAGCAAAATGACGAGGACGGTGATGACTTCCGAAGGATAGATGTTGTAATTTTTATGAAGGAAAGTTAGTGATTCGTGTCTGTCTATTTTTTCTAGTTGGAGAGTTTTGGCGAATTTATGGGAAAATTGTTTGAATTGTTTGCTGAGTCCTTATGCCATTGCTAATAATTATAAAAAGTAATGGATTTTAGTTATGAAAACTACTACTATCAAATGAACCAGGCATACTACACCATCTACAATTGGCCACAACCTTACCAGTATCATCAGTGGTACCAGCAACTTAGTCCAGAACAGCAAAATGCTACACTCCATCCTGATCAGTATACTCAGGTCTATACCTATACCATACAAAGCGTACAAAAACAAACTGTAAAGGAAGGCAAATTATCAAGGAACCAGAAGAGGAAGCTGAAGAAAAAAGAGTTAGAAGAGGAGTTGGAAAAAGAGAAGAAGGCGATTGGGAAATGGGTCAAATTAGAGAGAAAGGATTTGATAGATAACCTAGAAAAAATATAAAAACAGGAGCAGAAAAAAAAGAAAAAGAAAGATGAGAAACTGAGCCACCTCATTGAGATCAACAAGGAGGTGTCGAAGCAGTACAGGAAGAAGGAAGGCAACCTACCTGTAAACAGAAGAGTAGACACAAAGAAAGCCAAAAAGAGAGTGTCCTACATTAAACAAATGAAGTCAGCTTTTTAGACAAATAAACCGAAAATTTTGGGTCTCTAAGACAATAAGGAAAAGGATGAGTGGGTCAGCGATAATTAGGAATAATAAAATGCAAAAACACCAGCGAAAGAAAATTAGAACCCACCCAAAAAATAAGTAGTTCCTATTCAATACACCAATATTGGAAAGCTGACGGGGCACAAGTATAACAATGTTATCCTAAGATAGTGGATCACTAACTACCCTTCTGAAATACTGAACGACATAGTTCTCAGAATTGTCAATAGGTTGGCCTATAAACAAGCTATCAGAAAGGCCCAAAAGCCTGAAAAGGCCAAAAAACTCATAGTATCAGGGATCAAATAGTGTAAAAGGACAATAACGACTATCATAGACAAGAAAAGGTCAAAAATGTTGATAGTAGCTCTGAACATTTAGAGAAATCCTTACAAAGGAGGGGTCGATGATCAGGTGCAAACTGTTATTCAGCTGGCTCAGGAGTTGAAAATACCCATTATTCATGCCTGCAGTCGATCTCACCTGGGACGGGCCTTCACAGGCAAGTGGGGACCTCGACTCACGATGATATCTATCATCAATTACGAAGGCTATCAGGACAACATCGAGTAAATGATGAAGGAATGGGAAACTGCTCTCAAAAAATACGAAAATTTGTCCTCTTGATTGATGTTATAAACTTTAAGATATCTAACGTGTGAAATGACTGAAGCTAAGCCGATTTGGTAGAGCTACAAGGATATGGTAAAGCGATGGTTTCCTGGAAAGCCGAGCAAGGTGATCGAAAAGTGGGATTTCATCATGGTATTCGAGGAGAGATACAGGGATGAGATGGAAAGCTACTTCCAGAAATCGATGGAAGCAGTGGCAAAAGGAACCCAGTATCAGATCATTCCGCATGAGAAGGAAGAGGAAATTCTAGTTTTGCTGAAAATATCGGATGACGTGGTACCCGAGCAAGCTCAGTAATTGCAGATATTGAAGAGGAAGACCAAAAAATCTTTCGGCTTCGACCTCAAAACCATCAATCGAGAGATCTACCTCGCCTAAGAGAAGAAGGACACTCATTTGTGCAACTACTTAAAATGGATCAGGGCCCGACTCAAGCCGGTCAACAAAAAGATCTACATGCAAGAACAGTACTCAGTATTCAACAAGGAAAAAATGAGCCAGTACCTCCCAAACAAAGAGAGCTACGACCCAAAGGATGACTCTCTCTTTACACCTGAAGAAGAGCTTAGGACTAAGTATAACTATTTGCTGACCTACTTCATCTAGTAAAAGGACAATGCTCAGCAGAGCAGTAAGATATACCCTTTTAGCGACATTATGAGGCACGCAGGTTTCAAGGAATTGGTGCCCATTCACAAAGATTCAAAATACGGAACTGTCATAGTTGGGAATATGAAAGAATATCTTGGAGCTAATTCACAGACATATTTTGCCTTTGTGGCATTCATGCAGACATGGCTGCTGTTCCCCACCATCATCGGCATTGTCACCTTCCTTTACAACGCTTTCTTTTAGTTCACGGCTGAGGACAGCCCTGCTGATTTCCTTTATGCCTTTTTCATCATGTTGTGGAGCATAATTTTCTATACAAAGTGGGAGCACAAGTAAAAATGGACGGCTGTCTGTTAGCAAACAGGTTACAATGAGGAATGGTCAGAATATCAGGATCTGGTCGATCGGGAAGGTTCGAGAGTGAGGGAGTCAAGGTTGTCGGGTCAAAGAGAACACTACATTCCCTTTTTCCAGACGATGTGGAGATATTTTGCTTCATATTTTGTGTGCATAGCTATTTTTCTGGCCACTTTGTACTTCATGGTTTTGTCTCTGAACGCAAGAGGTTTTGTGGACGAAAAACATAGATTTTTGCATTTTTAGTGGGTGGCAGCCTGGGCCGAACCTGGAGGTATATTCGATGCCAACACTAGCTGGGCCCAAATTCCCAACTTAGTTCACGTTTTAGTCACCAACATATTCGACGAGCAGATTTTCCGTCCTATGGCCAAAAAATTCACAAAATACGAGCAGCATTTTTCCAACAAAAGCTACTAAAACAACATCATCATCAAATATTTCGTCTACGAGTACATCATAACCTTTGCTGATTTGTTCTATATCGCCTTTGTAAGGATGGACATCATTGGTCTGAGGGAGCAACTACTCAGTTTGTTCTTCATCGATATAGTCAGAAGATTGGTGGCTTAGTTGCTTATTCCTAAGCTGATTAGTTTGAAAAGGTCGCATTCTGCCAGGCCGCATATTGAGAGCTAGGAGCATCAGTTGGTGAGTCAGGCTATCTTGGAGGTCAATAAAGATGAATATGAGCCTTTTGATGACTATTTGGAGGTCGTCACTAATTTTGGCTATCTGGTGATGCTCAGCGCTGTACTTTTGTTGATATTTAGTGCTTCCCTCTTGCTCCTTTGCTGATCATGATAGCTCACAGCATCGAATCAGTCCAAGATAAGTACAAAATTATCCATATTTTCAAACGAAAATTACCTTCAAAATACGTGGGGATGGGATATTGGAACCAGATCACACTTTTCCTCTGCTACACCGCCATTCTAACAGTAACTACCTGCCTATACAGAACATTCTGCTGTTTGCATTTAGCTCGCAGCAGTTCGCATCATTTTTCCCTAAACTGTACGAATCTGGTAAAGATTTGCTGTATGGCGAGGCCTAGCTTTCAGATTTGGTATCTGATGCTGCATCCATAATAACAACATCTTTTTCTGAGTCAGTCTCGAATGCCACTTCACTGCTGATGGGGCAAATGTCTTAAAAATTGGATTTTAACAGTATAGCATAGAATATGGATTATACTCAAATGGCCTATGAGGCAGATTGTCCGACCTAAGCATCTCTGCTCACTCAATTCAAGGCTCCAGTGCAGTAAAAATAGGTCTAATTCGTCACGATCCTTCTGATAATCTAGCACGTTTTTTTGATTCTTTTCATGTGCCTGAGAAGTATAGTCATGAAACAGACCACCGACGCCGATGTTCTGACCGAGAGAAGACATATAAAACGAACAATCAAGAAGCACTTCAAGAAGAGGAATGTCATTAGTGAGGTGTTGACAGGAACGGCTCTTAATCATGTCATATCGATGAACAAGCAAGCATAGGAGTCAAGGTTTGAAAAGGTGGAATTACCTGGACTATTTTCTCAACTTTTTGATACATCAATGAAGAGAAGCAACTCAACGACTTCCACTAACTCTGATAAGAGCTAATGAGTGATTCAGTCAATTAAAAGTTTATATAATTTACTCAAAAGGTCAATAAAAGGCGCATATGGACCAGTAGTACTCTCAATACAACCCACGATCAACTCGAGACAAACTTAGACCAAAATTCAAGCTATTAATTTCATTCGTCATCTCACTAATATGGTCCTTGCTCACCCACGGTCGACCATCGTCGCCTAATCTACAGCAATAATTCACTCACGTCGATACCACACTCTAACACATATTCCAAACAACCATAGCGATATAAAGAAAACGATTCACCAAGCGCATAATATAGCACAGTTAGGGATACTGGAGTCTTATTCCCTACGTCAACCAACCCAGATGGATCGATTTGGAGATATATCTGACAACCAGAATCGGCTTCGATTTGAGGGAAGGAACAGCCTCCATAAATTAGTACGGGAAAATCGAGGTGAATGTTATTGAGCCGACAGTCCTGGATAAAACTTGGTCGACTGAGATCATTGACAAATCGGACAATTTGCTGAACAAATGGGATATCAGATAGTACAAGCAGAAGGAAAACTAGGTGCTTGAGGCTATAGCCTATGCTGAGAGTATGAACTTATTGGAGTAGTTCAAAAACAGTCCAGAAAAAATGAGCGATTTGAGTAAAAGATTAGAGCACAAACTCGAATTGACAGATAGTATTTTAGACCGACCAATGCAATGGATCGATGGGATTAACGCTATGGTCAAAAATAAACTAGTAGAGTTTAGCAGAAGCATCACCAAACGACCGGAGCCGAAAGTCTACCATGCCAATGATTATCGCACAAAGCAAAAACCAAGGTAAGTGAAATAGACTAACGATAAGCCTTCTTCTCAGCGAAGAGAGCCAAAGAAGGGCAGAGAACCTAAGAATGCAGTGTACACTTAGTAGGAGTTGAGGATTCGTAAACAGATGCGGGACACACTCAATCTATGATTTAACTACCCTCTTTTTACTCATTCAAAAGTATAATTCTTTATGCATATTTCAGATACCACTATAAACTGGGGACTGCTGAAGGAAATATGAAAAAAATAGGCAATAGCCCTGGTAACGAGGAAAAGTTTTTCGGTTACGTGGAGATCGGATCACAAAAACCTGATTATTTCAGCACTTAGAGAGCCAGCTAGCGCTTACTGCTGCAATTGGAGGCATTGAATTCAACATTGGGCGATATTGTGACTACTATCGATAACCTGATCACCTCTGTCATTCGCTTTGATGGACGATTTTGCTACTCTCTAAGCAAAGAGCCTGAACAAATACGAATGCCTCATTCATCTTTGAAATATCAGAACTAGTATTCACTGGGGTAGATTAATCACGGTCAGGAAATGAAGCGCAACATATGCGAGAGAATTCTGATACAACTGTAGACTCTGACTTCTACTATGGTAGACATGAACGGCAGATTTGACGAATTGGCCAACAATTTTGGACATTTTGGTGACAAGATCAGAAGAGCCATGTTTCCCGATTAACCTGGCAACTACAAAACAAAGGAACGACACTACAAACCAGACATTCAATAAAAATATGCAATTTTGATGCACGAAGGTAAAAAGACTGTCTCTGGAGTGGCAAGGGAGCTGATGACGACCGAGCTGACGGTGAGAAGGTGGAAGAAAAATTACGAGAAGAAACTAGCTAAACTAGAATCGATTGCCCAGTCTGAGCACAATTGATATAAGAACAGTTTTATATATATCTTACAAAAATCATAACTAATTCTTGTGAACTAAAAGCCATCAAACAGATGCCTCGAAAAGAAAACAATGTATTAAAAGGCGAAGGTCATCCCACTGATAATTCTAATTGTTGTGGTGGACATGAGCCAGTGGACTTTAGACGGTTCTATAAAAGAAGTAGATAAAAACAGAATGAAAAAATAATAATTTAGCTTGAAGCATTGACTGCTACCCTTGCTGATATGGTGACGACAATGGATCGATTGATTTAGGCTGTTGGCCGCTATGAACATAGAATTAAGCATTGTGTTTCAAGAGAAAATGCAGAAAAGAAACATAATAAGGAAAAGGGTTTAAATGATCTTGATGTAAAGAAGGGTAGGAGATAATTTACATTGGAAGAGCAGGATATATATGCGGCTATGGTTGTTTCAGGCTAAAAGACGGTATCTTCACTGGCAAGGGAAATCCAGGTTTGTGAGAGATCAATCAGAAGGTGGCGCCAGAGTTATCTGACTAGATATAAAATAGATGCTCAAAGTTCTTACGGCTCAAACAGTCATGATCACTTTCAGTTTTGATACTATACACATCATTGGTCTCACACTTTAAGAGATTCCTCACTTTTGGCCATAGCTGAGGAATTATACTTAAGCAGGGATATCCTTTTGTTCCAGCATAAATTTACCAGCAGAGAGATGGTCAGACAAGGCACAATAAATACCAGTGCTGGCTGTGGGTGTTTGAAGACATAGAGGGCCAGATAAGTCAACACAAGTCCTAAGACGTAAAGTCCGAAGGCTACATTGTACAGTTTCATGCCAAACTGACTAAATTTGAACCTGATCCGATTGATGATCAAGTTATCAATATCGTACTTAAAGCACAGAGACAAAAACATGCCTGGAATAATGATATCTCCCAATCCCAGCATACTCAGTTCAATCTATCCCACCATGTTGACATATGGAAATTGTAATTTCAAAGGTAAATCAATCCCTTTGGCGACGGTCACCATCACGTCTGATTAGTAGACCCATATGAGGTCGTAGAGGAAGAGACTCCAGAGGATGGGCATAGCGAGTTTGAAGGTTTTTATTGAGGCGTGTTGGATGGTACTGATTGTGAAGTAAAGAGCAAAGAGATTGTTCAGGAACCAATGTTTTTAGCTGATATACAATAGAGCCAGAAGGAGAGCAAGCAGGGGGCAGAACATATATTTGGCAACTGTCGAAAATAAATTCCATAATTTTATGCCCATCTTTTCCTACAAATCGCACAACTTCATGGCTGACATTGACCACTTGTGTAACTAAGAACTGCAGTATAGAACCACGAGAACAACAAAGGCTAAATTCAGCAGCGTATCCAATGCTATTTCCTATGAATTTTTAAGCACGAAGTATAGACCCAGCAAAATCACACATCCCATCACTGGGTACTGCAAAATTTGCCATAAATAGGATAAACTGCTGGCCTCCTCACCACCAGTCATCATATCTTCTTAACATTGACGGACTTATTGATATGAAACACGTGTGAGAGCTGATGATAAGAGGGTTCCTGTATGAATGGCAAATACAGCATTGAGAATCAGTTGAAGGAAGACTGGTAGGGGTAGCATAAGGCTGGTGAGGTTGAGTAGGAGAAGGGAGGCAAGAGGAGGCCAGAGTGGTCCTACATACTATTTGATATATTATTTCATTTCATTTATAAAAAAGAGTTTGGGAATTTGAATAATATTTAAGATTGGATGAAGCTAAACGTCAAAAACCTTAAAGGATAAGTCTTCCAGATCGAGGTCGAAGCCACAGACGACGTACAACTCTCGCCATTCAGATTACCACCCTCAAAACCAAAATCCAGGAAGCCAAGGGTATGGCCGCCGAAACCCTTAAGGTCGTCTTTAAGGGAAAAACGCTCAACAATGAAGACACTGTCGAAAAAATAGGCATCAAGGATACTGACTTTATCGTTTGCATGAACCAAGTCGCCAAGCCAGCACCTAAGCCCAAGGAAGAATCGAAGCCCGAGCCTCCCAAAGAAGACAAAAAAGAAGAAAAGAAAGAATAGAAAAACGAAGAGAAGAAAGAGGAAACTAAACCGGCCACCAACCCGGAACATGAGGCTCAGATCAACGAACTCATGAGCATGGGTTTCACTAGATAACAATGTGTGGCTGCTCTTAGAGCTGCCTTCTTCAACACTGAAAGAGCAGTCGAGTATCTCCTCAATGGCATCCCTCAGGGCCTCGAAGGTCTCTAAAACCCTCCTCAGCAAGGTCAGGGCGGCCAGCAAGGTGCCGGAGGATAGATGGGAATAAACCACCTGAGAGCTCTTTTCCAGCATCCTCAATTCGCTCAGCTTAGAGACGTTCTCAGAAGCAACCCTGCTGCCATTCAGCCTATCCTCCAGCAAATTGGTCAGAGTTCTCCTCAGATCTACAACGTAATCCATGCATGATTCAGCTCATTGCTCAACATCCTGAAGAATTCGAAAGAATAATCCAAGGTGGTGACGAGGAAGAAGGTGAATAATTCGAAGGTCAAGGAGGACAGGGTCAGCAGGGCCAACCTGGAACAATCATGATTACACAAGAGGACGAGCAAGCCATCAATAGAGTAACTATGTTGCTTATTCAGCTCAGGCAGCTTGGCTTCAGCAAAATTGAATCAGCTCAGGCCTACTTTGCTTGTGACAAGAATGAAGAACTGGCTGCAAACTTGCTCTTTGACAGATTGGCCAACGGCGATATCGAGATGGAGCCTCAAGGTGGACAGGGAGGTCAAGGTGGTTCAGGAGGACAGGGAGGCCAGGGAGGTTCTGGTGGTCAGGGTGGTCCTCAGCCTCCTCAGGACGAAGACGACGACAATTTGTTCAATTGATGTTGCTCTGAACTAACATCTATATTCACTACATATTATCAGATACACATATTATTGGATCAGTCATCACTGTCTCCAGATTTAGAGTCATAGCTATACTCCTGCTGTAAATGCTACAACCCGTTGATATCGTTGGCGCTCGGAGCTTCGTCAGGCATGTTGATTCGCTTTACTTTCTCCAGCTCTGCGTACATCATGCCGAACCTGCTGCCAGCTATGACACCTAGCAGCATCAGAATAAGTAGCAGAACTGAGCAGAGGGCTAACTTGCAGATCTGGGCCATGAAATTGACGCAATAGACATTGTGAACAAATCTGAGTTTATCGGCCAGAGAGTGGCAGTTGGAGGTAACGACCAGGCCATCCAAAGAATTGGTGATGAGATTATTCAAGGTTGAGACTGCCCCATAGAACTGGGTGACTCTGCTATCGAAGAGAGCCATTTGACTATTGAAGTTAGTATTGTCAATCAGCAGAGCTGACAGGTCATCGTAAATGGCTTGGAACAGGTTGATCCTACTATCTCTGAAAGCAATCAGAGTGGATCCATAATACTGAATCTGATTATATGCGTCAGGATATGATCCTCTGATTTGCACGTACCTCATCGTGAAGTCACTGAAAGACCAAATTGAGGCACTAGCCGTGCTGAGTTTTTCATTGAATGATATGCAGGTTACATTGGAGGTTGACAGACCTGTTCCCAAGCCAGCTGTAGCGATGTATGTTATTTGTGTGGGATCTGTGCAATTGGCTGAGTCCCAGACCCAGACATCCTTTGATCCAGTGGCCACGCCACCGCCTTGATAAGTATATAAATTCAACTGCCCAATAGCGTAGTTGGGATTATCAGAACTAGTGATTGCCGGGTTAGTATCGACATAGACTCCTTTCTTGTAGTTGTTGATAGCGTTCATCCATCCCGATATTTTACCAGTCGAGATGGCCAAGTTTACATAATTTGTGCTGAGGGTATTCGTGTAATCCTGATAGGTTTGGATGTTGGTGAATAGAGAAGTGACTGTGTCCATCTAGCTGGCGATTGAAAATTTTTCCATGGCATTACCGTTGCCAAAAAGACAGACGTCCAACCGATTGAACATGTTCTGAGTGTAGGCTGCACTGAGTTTGTTGTAGCTGACTTGGACTGTTAGCATGTCGTGGAAGTAGCCACAAAAGTTGTAGCTGATGCTGCCGACTGATAGGGTATAGTAGGTGACGATTATGACTCCGAAATAAGCCAGGCCGTAGATGGTCCAGCCTAAATGCACCATTTTCCTGCAATTGAGCAAATCGAACAGATGTGTGGAGGCAACGCCAAGCAAAATGATAAGACTGCCTGCTAGAGACAGGCCGAAAACTGCCTGAAAAAGAGTGAGATATGTTGACATTTTTTCCTAAAAATATTGTTTAGCGAAAGAATCGTATTCGGTCACTGCCACCCCCAGTTGGTGGTTGTACATGAGCAGGGTGTTCTGACTTGCCTGAGAGTTGCTAAGCACTGTGCTGAGAGAAGATTGAATCAGCTCGGCAGATTTGGTAATCGTATAGGCCTGATCTGAAAGCTTTTGTTAAGGGAAGGGATACTTTTTGGGTGGTCCTGAGACCGGAGTCAATATCAGTGACCATAGTGTTGGCTGTTCCATTGGGACCCATCCCGGTCTTGATGAATCGAGAGTCAATTTGTGGGACAGATTGCCCTGCATTGATTGCAGTGGAGGTAGTGTCGGGGTTAGGCGTGATCATTTGGGAAGACTTGTAAGTGTCATAGATGTTCAAATTGGCTGTTTGCATAGCTTTACGAGAATCTATCAGCCACGCATCACCCGGAAAGTATATCTGTATTTGTGTGACAGCAGCCGACAGCAAATTTGTTATGTTTCCTATTTTATCTCTCAGACTGGTAAAGCCGCCCCATACACCATCACCGTTGATGGCGGTATCCAGAGTCAGATACATGCTGCAGCTAGTCATCTCCAGGTTATTCTTCATTTCCGGTACGAAGGAATAGGATATTATACTAATGACCAAAACTCCAACAGCACAAACTACCAGAATAATTGTAAACAACCTGATCTATCGCTTGGAGTAGGGATTGCTGTCTAAATCTCGACGGATACATTCGCTAGGAGGGCAGGAGCGATCGAACAGACAGCAGAAGACAGTGAAGATGTAGAATACGCCATAGATGACTCCCATGATAATGTAAGGCACCATTAGCTATTTCTAATACTACTCTAGTTTTTGATAATCACCGTTGATGACTATTTAGTTGACTCGTTCTGTCGATGCTGATGAGGAAAATCCTGCGTAGATGAAGGGGCCCATGGTACTGATGGTGGTATCTGTGGTGACGTTGTACTTGGTGATGTTGAATTGGGCAGGGCAGTTGAGCAAGGTGATATCTGTATAGGCCTGCAGCAGTGGCAGGAACAGTCCGAGCAAGAGGAGCGCTTTATAACTCATATATTTTATTATCTTTAAGGTGAAACAAAGGTCTATGGAATGAGGATATTTGATCTAATAGAAGTAGTAAGGTGTATGAGTACTGTTGCTGGAAAAAGCTCAGATTTACTTGATTTTAAGGATGAATAGATATTTTAATGGCTTAAAAATGACTTCCTCTGTATTTAAACCTTGTTTCTGGTCATAAAACAGAAATTTTGGGATATTTGTGCTTCCGTTGGTATTATTTTATTTGATGTCGGAGTATTTTCGAAAAATAATCAAGAAGGAGCACTATCCACTTCCCTAGTACGCCTTTGCCTATCCAGTTGCGATATCAAATTCAAAACCTTCTTCACCAATTGTATTCAGGAGACCCTTAACCGACGGGGGTACAAGCAGACAGAAGATGACGACTGGAATATCTACTGGTGCGAAAAGTAGTTCATCAACGATACTCTTGATAAGATACGGCTCTTTCCTGACAAAAGAATCAACCATTTTAGGAATTTCTACGAAATTTGCAGGAAAGATCTGTTGAGCAAAAATGTCAAACGGTACAAAAAGACGGCAGAAAGAGAAGGAAGGACGGAGTAGGCTGCAGGCTATGACTACATCCCTCTGACTTACAACTTGCCAAGCGAGTACCCCATTTTTGCTGAAGAATTCAAAAGATGCAAAGACCAGAAAAGTGTCTGGATTATGAAACCTGTACAGGTGTTTTTATTTAGATCGGCCGAAGTCAGGGAAAGGGTATCTTCTTGTTCAGAGCCATAGGAGATATAAGTTAGTGGTCGGACACGTCCAACCAACCTGAAGCATACATTGTTCAGCGTTATATTCACAACCCTTTACTTATCGGGCATAAAAAGTTCGATCTGAGGCTGTATGTGCTTGTCACGAGCCATAACCCTCTAACTGTTTATCTCTACAGATCGGGATTTGCCAGATTCACCCATTACCGCTACGACCTCAGCGACATTTACAGCCATTAGACTCATCTGACTAACGTGGCGGTGCAGAAGAATAGCGACAACTACGACTAGGAACGAGGTGGAAAGTACCAGCTCGATAAGATGAGATTGTACATCTTGTCGAAGTATGGCTAGGAAGCCACTGATAAGGCTTTCTTCGAGATCCAGTAGCTAGCCATCAAGACGCTAATTGCCACCAGTAAGGTGATATCGAATGATAAGAGGTGCTTCGAACTATATGGGTTCGATGTGATGCTGGATGCCAATTTGAAGCCTTGGTTGATCGAGATCAATGGCAGCCCTTCCATGACAGCTAATACTCCCATAGATAGAAAGTTGAAAAATGGATTGCTTGATGACGTCCTGACCATCGTTAACCTCTAAAAAATGTACAATGTGGGCTAATAATAGATTGACGGGTGAGGAAGAGCAAATTGGTGGGTTCGATCTGATCTACAAAAATAACAAAAGAATCAAGAATGGCATGAAAAATCTCAGCTTTTTGGGATGTCTTAACAATCGTCAGCAGCAAATGCCAAAATTAGCCAAAAACATCGCTCTTAAGTTGGCCTAAAAAATTCGAGAAGAAAAAGCAAACGAAGCTCGCTTGCAGCAACGACCTCAGCAGAACAAAAATATAAGAAACAAAAGTACCAACGTTCCAGGTTCAAACATGCACATGAACAAACAACATTCAGGCACCATGTCGAATCCTTCTCCTAACGTCCCAACACAATCCATGAACAAGAGTGGCAACGGTATCAGAAGAACAGATGTTACAGGCCCGATGGTCAAATTGCCAAAGGTGAGCACGATTGGAAGCTCAAGTGTGAGTAACTCTTCCATGAAGGCCATCTGGGAGGGCGGAGGCAAGAAGAGTGGCCATGAGTAGCGCCGTAAATGAATGCAGAAGTTTTATCATTAATAAATTTATAACTTATGAATAACGAAGAACTGCCAGATTACAAGCAAACCTTCCTCCAAGAAATGTAGGAACTCCGGCAACAACAACTCCGATAACAGTAGCCCGAAAGCCCCTCTATCTTGGCCCCGCAAGCTACCAGAGCGTACTTAATTCCTTAGTCAGTCCCCCTCCAATAGAAAACAACATCATAAACACCTCACAGTACAGTTCATCAAATTGGAAGCAACATCTGAATGTATCGTCCTACAACCAGAATCACGAGACGACCAACCACGAGCTAAACATGCTGGTGAACCCTGAAGTTCGAAGGAAGAATAACAATATCCAACTTACTCAAATTTCAGAATACTCCAATGCTATGCATAACAAGACGGTGTTTGTGAATCCTAAGTTCACCTCCTGCTGATTGTCTATTTCATCAGTTATATTATAAAACTGCCGGCTCAGTTATATTATGGGAGGATCCAACTAGGCTATCAAAGTTGTCGTCATTGACGAACTCGAAAAATAAGAAGACTTCTAGCCGATAAAAAATGACAAGAGGTTCAATTGTCATTATGAACGCAGTTTCAGCTCCTTCCTGGAAAATCAAAATATGAAGGATTTGCCTTACTTGATCATTCGAGAGAAAGCAGAACTGGATCAGTTCAAAGACTAAAAAGAATAAATCAAGGATAAAATCAAATAGAGCTCAATCGTAGCTAAAACATTCTCAAATTTGCTATAGCTTGACAAATAGTTCGAAGGAAAGCGAATTCGTAGTCACCATCTCATCAGAAACCAGATCATTTCCCTCGTCCGAAAATATGATATGTAGCAATTGGTCATCTATCTTTTGGTTGACAAAGCATTTGATTTCAAAATTCCATAATCTGAATAACCCTACATTCATCTTGTGGCGGAGGACATCAACATCATCAAGAGTAGCATTCTCAGCAAACCCCAGGGCCAGGAATCCATGAATTTCAAGTTCAGAAGAATGGTGAAGGATCTCTACAGGAGGACTGCTGTCAAAATCCTCAATACTGAGCAAAACAAGGATTAATCAAAGAAGATGAAGAAAGAGTGGGTTCATTTTTTAGGCAAAAAAATTACCTCGTCATTCACGGATTTCAATTAAGACGATTTCAAGAGTGGACTGATCAGTAACTACTATGATTTTATTGTAGTTAGCAACAGTTCCACCTTTGCTTTCGTGCAAGATATGAAAAAAATACACAAATTTGAGTCAGAAATCATCTATCATGGTGATATTAGGGCTTACGGCCGAGAGGAATATCACTAGCAAACAGACGACAAAATTTAGCAAATAAAGCAATGTTTGTGGATGCATGACGAAAGCATCGAGACTATTGCTAAAGCTATAAAAAACTGCTGTGATATTGTAGCTGAGGAAACATCGATTGTAGCTGAAAATGTAATAATTTATACGCACATCTCTTACGGTCAGATACACAATGATTTTATTTAGGAAAAGTTAAGAAATTATTTGCTGAAACCAACTGCCTAGCTGTAGAAAAGAAAGTCGAAGGACATCACTGAAAAAGGCTGGGTGGAAAGAATGAAGATAAAGGTTGTGTCAAATATGACATAACTTAAAGAACAGTTCAAAAGAAGAACCTTCAGTTATTTGTTGACATTTGACTGTGATATCAATGAAATTTAAAATGTCAAGAGCTATCTTCTCCAGGAAAAATTTGATACCAGAGTCTACATGTACAATGCTGAAGAGAAATAAGATAAAATTGAATAAATATACAGCAACATTCACAAAGATGAGGTGGTGAGAAAGTATCTGGATCAGAGAGTCAAGGAGGTCATTAAAAAGGCTGGATTCAGGATCAAGTTCGAGACAGGTCCAGTTGATGAAATTACAACCTATAAAATCAAAGAAAAAGAGGTCAACAAGTTCACTTCAGAGATGGGCCTTATGACAACCATCATTCCAAACAGGTAAGATTTTTAATAAAACTACATGGCATCAAACCGCGAGAAGATCATAAACGGAATGATTTTGGTCATCAAGGCCGAGGATTACTTCGAGTAGTACAAGAAACTGCTTGAGAAAGACATTCAAATGCACAAAGATAGCTACCTGGCAAATGTGAAGGTCATCATGATGGACAAGGAAAAACCGTTGAAATAAAACTGGAATAAAATCAAAGAAGAGGTCAGAGCTGAAAGGATCCATTTCGTGCATTACAACTTTAGCAAAATCAGAGATTTTATCGAGGTCATGGTGACCCCTCGACTCAATTTGACCATTTTCATCAAAAAATCACTACCGAATTTTTACAAAGCTCATCAGAAAATTTCAGAGAATAAATTTAAAATTTTCGAGCTCACAGGGTCAATAGTGTCAAAAAATAAAATTTTAAAGGAGGTGTTTGGAGACTAAAATTTCAAACTAACCAAATAGTATCACATCTCATTTCTAAAATTGCCAAACTCCAACAAAAATCTTGACGAAGCTCTAACCGTCCTTCACGAATAATTTCTCTATCGCTATGGCATCATGTGGAGGACAGGTTTTCCCATCATCACTCGCGATGTAACAAAACCAATTTTCCTCCAAGCGATGAAGGACAGCATAAAAAGATGCCTCTACAGATGCAAATCTTATTTTTTGATTGATGTCACAGAGGAGGAGTTCAATTACTTTTACATAAGTAAGGTCGATCAATGCTCGACGTATCTGGAATTGCAAGTTACGACCATTTATATATATTCTTTGCCTCATGGCTTGGCTAGTGTCATTCAGAGGATCTTCCAAGATCCATTGACGACCATTCTGGCAGCCAAATTTTTTTCAGGCTTTATCCTCACTTTGTTAGCAGCATTTTGCAGTTTTGAAGATGAAGTCATGAACAAAGAAAACCTACTTGTTTATATCAACGACAGTAATTTCAAGGAGTTCAGATCAATAATGGGAGCCTTGAAAATAGGCGACATTCTATTCAACAGGTCTCTTCTAATGTGTGGAAAGTCAAACGAAAATGCTAAAAGTTCCAACATCTCCAATAACTGCCTGTTTATCGAATTCGAGAACATCCCCATGCTTTCCAAGACACACATCAAGAACTACCTCAACATCTAGAGATTTGCTTTCTACAAAGAAGGG